>Ga0307517_10007439_pt1 | contig 15949 bp, 22 predicted proteins | sample 23_EM_MG_FD_194515 | JGI IMG/M metagenome (GOLD analysis project Ga0307517, IMG submission 194515) | Populus trichocarpa ectomycorrhiza microbial communities from riparian zone in the Pacific Northwest, United States - 23_EM | ecosystem: Host-associated > Plants > Roots > Unclassified | place... | reverse complement strand
TTCGGCTGAGGAGATTTACTAAACTCGATATTTTTGTTTTCTATCCCTGGTTCGACTAGTACTTGCTCCTGGTTGTAAACGTCAAACTCGAATGCTGTTCTCAGTCAATCGTCAACACTTGGATGGCCTTAAGGTTACCCAACGCAGCATTTCCACTGACGGCCAGTAACAACTACTGGTCACACCGGGAAGAGCAGCTCCCAGACATTATCAATATCATTTTCTTTCTTGAATCCGCTTTCGGCGTGCGAGATGGCAAGCTGTTAAAAGCAACAATGAGTTCCAATTTATACCATACAAGTATTTGACAAACATCCAGGAGCTTCAGAGCATTCACATCTTTTATTCTGCCCACAGATTGTTGAAATCTAAGTTTAGTCGCAACCTCATTTGCTGAGCGGATAAACGGTTCGCCTGTTGGAACGATTCTCGAACCATTGGTGAGCAGCTGGATACAGGCTCCGATGAGCAGGAGTTGGCCGATCGACGAATTGTTATCAACGTTAAGACCGTCCTCGATATATGAGTATTGAGTGGGGGACAAAGTCAAATTATATTTGAACGATAGTCCAGAGAGCAGAGAGTTGATTAAGTAGGTGTTGGTGGGTCCAAAAGTTTTATTGTCCTTGTCAAAAACAGACCCTCGGGAGTGAAGGTCATCGAGTTCGTTATAGAACGCCTCTGCGAGGCTGGAACCATCCTGAATAACTGGTGCGTCTGGGGAGTCTCGGAGAGCCACCAACACAGATGCCAATGAATATGCACGAGAGGGGTTGGCTTCCACCGCATCTATGTAGAAGATCAATAGGTCTCTTATGGCATCCGCTGTGGGATAAGCCTTAATCAGCTGCAAAAGCGCTGGCGTGGGATCGGAGAGGGCAAACGCGGAGCGTAAGAGTTCCTCGGAGTTGGGGAAGGTTTCCTTGTAGCCCAGCATGAGTGATAGAAATTGAGTCGACGAAGTTTGGATGAGTGAAAGTTTCAGGACGTTACTTATGAGACAGGTAGTCACGGGAATTAATCCTCATACATCGGTGGCCCCGAGATCTGACACTACTAAAAGGACTTTCCCTCATACAGTATACTGAAACGAGGTGTGTGGTATAAATACAAATCGTGGGATTAATTTTGAACTACAGGACACGATTCTAGGGAGAAATGGAATCTCATAGTACAGAGGTCATATCTGGTCTGGTGAGCGTAGGGTACAGGCGAAGAGAAAGAATCATGTAGGTCATAGATGGGTTATTTGAAGGCGTCGTCGTCGGAGAACATGTTATCAGGGGTTAAGTCCTTTGGGAGATCAAAAATAAGCGCCATCAGGAACTTGCGGGACAAGCCGTCCAATATGTTGCAGGATTACTCCCAAACAAGGTAGTACCAATGAATCCACATTTGCAAGCAAAGCTTTATGTACGGAGGTCAAAACACAAGAAAGGCTGGCTCGACAATTTCTTGCTCAATGCCTGCCGCGATGTACATACGAACAGCATTGATCGTTCTTTGTGTATTTGCGCAAAAAAAAGGATTCCCTACCACTAACTTGCTTTTGGACAGGTCCTTTTTCATAAGAACAATCCGGAACTCACCAGCGTATGTCATTGTCAAGAAAACCATCTTTCTCTCGCATTTTCCGTTTTCATTGGTTATTTTATTTAAATAAAAAATATGATGGCGCAGCGAGCCCCGAAGCCAAGCACTCTTTAATAATTTCGAGTACTCGGCCTACCTCCAACGATCCCTCTTTCAGGTAGACCACGCTCGAAATTGGACCTTCATTTAGGCAATGTCAACACCGAATGTTATGAAAAATGCTACTCAACGCAATGTTTCAGACACGGCTCAACTCCAATAAAAATCATCCGCCGCCGCTACTTTGGAAGACAGAATTTAAAATTAACGGATGACTTGGAGCACGAGTTAAGTTACAAGCGGAGGATCCTCGTGACTTCTAAGTAGGCAACGATGGCGCCGGTGAAAAAAGGAGTGAAGGCAAATTTCAGATTAACCTTTCGAGTGCGTGAGCGAGTGCCTAGTGTTGGCGACTTTAGCCACCGATTTGACAGCGGTAAGATGCAACGCCACCATAAGAGAACAAAGAGACTCGAGAGCCCTTCATACGTTCAGAGTAAACTGAGTAAAGTGCATTTAAAAAATCAACTATCGTTCCGGACCGCCGTACTCACGCTTAAATATTCCGGGCTACGGCTCATGCTCGCACTTACCTGCAGCAGAAAATACATAGGCGAGGAGTTCCTGTAAGTAGTAAATTGTTGGGAAGCCGTGAGGCTCTTGTGGCAGTGGAAAATTTATTGTTTAATGACCAGTGATAATGAGCTGAAAGTTCAAGGAGAAGATGATTAGAAAAATGTGTATCCCATGAATCAAGGTATCTGGTATAAATACAATTTGTGAGGTTAATCGAGCTACACGACTCTACGAAGAAACGGAATCCCAGTATAGTACAAAGATGATCTGGTCTGATGTGTGTAGGATACAAACGAAGAGAAGGAAGTAATCATAGCTGGAGTGCGTTTTTGTCAGAAAAGCAAGTCGGATACATATGTGTTGTCACACAATTTTTCGGCATAAACAAACAGAGAACCCTCCGAAAGCAAAGGAAATGATAAAATGAAGAAAGATTGGGCGGACAATCCGAATCCTGTATAGCTCTCAGCGAAGTCGGCGCTTCCGAGAGCTTTCCTGACCCCCAGCATTCGGGGGCGACAAATCAGATGGCCCGCGATGCGGGCTGCGGTTCTGCGGAGACTGGCTCGAATCCTGCTGCATCAAGGCACCATCGGGAATCGGAGGATAGGACATCATTCCGCCGCCGCCATATGGGTGCTGGTGTTGATGCCTTCCAGCCGCAGCAGAAGTTGTATGTGGGCGAGGTATCTCCACGTGGGGTGCAGGGTGGTAAACGTGACGCTGAGGAGGCAGGCTTATCGCCCGTGGTAGGCTGGGTGAGGGGACGAAGGGGTATGTAGGACCCACGGATGGGAAGCTCTTCATTGTGGAACGAGTCCCGAATTGTGCAGAGTTCATGTTGGAGAATTGACCATGGAAGGGGGTGGAAATTGAATGGAAATTGTTGGCTTGCGATGGGAAGTTAGCACCCATCAGGTAGCTCATATCTCGGCCTCCGGTCAGGGTTGGCGAGGGCATCGGATGTGATTGGGTCAAGCCACGAGATGGATCGAAGGATGCCCCATCTGGGTAGGCAAAGACAGGGGTTCCAGCGTTGTTCTCTAGCCGATGAAGTGTGTGTGGACCGTATTGGCTGCGAGGTTGATCCCTGCTACTCGCATGCTCCTCTTCGTCGTCGTCATAGGCGTCTTCCTCATCCTCGCCATCCTCATCACCGTCCCTCCGACCACCACTTGGCCCAAGCTTGCGCTTGCGGTTCCGTTTATTTCCAGTACCCTTCGAGACATCGATCTTCCAGTAACGGCCCTTTCCAGGGTGACTAGTGGGGCGTTCTTCATAAACGAACATTGCCTTGAGAGAGAGGTTGTGGCGGATGGATCGCTGATGATGAAACAATGAGTATGGGAGAGCTTCGTGGACAGAGTATGGTACTGACCTGCCATGGCTTGTCGTTAGCGGTCTTGCGTTGAGGGAACCTCGCTTCAATGGCGTCGTAGATCCCTTTGAGAGTAAGGCGTTTTTCCGGACTAGCCCAGATGGAAAGAATGATCAGAGTGGAGATTTTAGCCTTGTCGTCGGCGACGGCGTCAAGGTCCAAAGGCGTTGGCTCCGAAATCCTTAAGTGTTCGCGAAGAAATTTCTCCGTCTCGTAGTCAGAGGGTAGAGAGTTCGTAGCGTAGGAAGATCCAGAATCGCTGCCGCCATGTTCGGACGATGAGTATGCGCCTCCTCGTTCGTATTGCTCGTCTAATGCTTCGCCAAGCGGAGCCATGACCGGGAACGCGCCAGTCGGGTAGGTGTGTTGCATGGGTGGGACTGTTGGCATGTATTGTTGGTGATGGCCTGTGAGCATATCCTGTGTCAAGAAGAATGTTAAACGTGGCCGTTGAAAGGAGAGAAATAACGCGTACCGTTGGAAAAGAAAGGTTTAAAGAATTGTAACCCATACTACCGCCCATCTCAGAGACACCGTGGATGGCGTGTGGGTACCCTGCGGACTGGTCACCAGGATGGAGTGAGGCATATCCCCTTGCCTCGTCGTAGTCCCTCTTCGTGGGTGGGGGGGAGTCCGCCAATTGGCCGGAGGAAGTCCCTGGCGAACCACCGGGGGGTGATGGAGGTTGGCGATGAAACAATCGGGGTGGATCGGTGTATGTAAATACTGGGGCTCGACTAAAGTATGGCATAGAAGAATATTGGTCGGGAAACATGGTGATTCTGTTGAGCCAAGGCGTATGATATAGCAAGAGTGATTGGAGCACGAAGGAATAAAGGAGAGCGACATTACAATGGGGTTAAAAAACACAAGGGGTGGGAGGACATAGTGAAAGCAATCGGAGAAAGAAGGTGGGGTCACGAAAAAAAATATTAAAAATTTGATTTAGCGCTGGACCCACATTGACTAAGCAATGGGAGCACGTACCTTGGGTCGCCACGGTCAGGTGACAGGCAACGAGGTAAGGGTATGGTGGTTAAGAGTTTGAGAGCGAGTAAGATGTCCAAGAAAGGAGGACGGTATGCAGAGGGCTTCCTGGGATGCCCAACAACTGTGGGGAGCTGTTTTTGCTGAGGAAATTAAAGCGAAGGACGCCCGCCTTTATAACGTTGTGTGGATGTGACAACATAACAAATTTCATAACACCACTTTTCCCTAAGGTAGGAATTATTTTGGATTGGTTGGATTGGTTGCGAGTAAATCCATGGCCGGATTGTGCCCGACCCACTTTTCCACGGACCCTTCATGCACGTGTGCATTTTGGCAGAGGAGGAAACCTTCCAGATGTGGGCAAAGGTTTGTAAATTCCCCAAGATGGTAAGATACCCACAAGCCTCGTGGGTGTTCGCAACAAGAAATTTCACTAAGATGTGGCTGTGTGATTGGTACGGGCCATGTTTCCTTAAGTTTGAGATCTGCGAAGGCGCGAATCCAGTTCTGGCGGTGCATCGGTGTGTGGGTCCATCAGTCGGGGCTCAGGGCGAGCCTCAGTGTGGTTGCGCACTTGGTATTGTTGCCTAGTAGATCGTATAGCAGCGCACCCAGATAGACTCTGGCCATATTATCTTGCAAGCTGTCCAGTAAATTTTGTACGAAGAAGCCATATCATTGTAGTGGTCTGGTGAGAGGGAAAAGGGCATGTAAATGATGTACGTAATCCAAATCGATAAGTGTCCCCACCTGCACGTGATCAGACCCGTACAACTAACCACAACCTTCGCGCTCCCTCCTCGAAATCCTGTGTGCAGAAATACTGGGCTCATATCCAGGCATGCGACCCTGAAAAATCTATATGACTTACGGTTGAGAGGGTCCACAATCAGTCGCGTAGTCCAACCTGTGATATGCGATGATATCGGTTCCTGGGCAGCTCTCTGAGGAAGTGGGCAGAGGCGAAAGGCTATGACCGCACGAACCGCTAACCCCCTTATAACTGTTTCATTCGGAACGCACGAGTGAAGCAGACAGCACATGCCCACACACTCGCCGATATCCCCCTCCTCTGGGCCCTCTGGGCCGTCTCAGGATCTTTGTGGGTCGCCCACACAGGTATTAATATGGGGTTTTTGTTCCATTTTCCCAGCTCGGCGGATGGAATCCAATCTTTCGTAGTGCACTTGCCGAATCCAGGTGATCTGCCCTTTCGGAAGCGACATGTGGATGCCCACAAATGCTATAGCTGTGGGTCGCGTTGCATATGAACGCACTACTTTGCAAGGCGAGCATGCTATTTCTATACACGTCATGGGACGTGTTTTGTCCTTGGATCTGCGCTGAAGGCCTTGAGGATCTAATTTCGACGCCTCCCCCCTCATTCATCGGCTTTCCTGACGTTGGAATTCGTGCCCAGTGAAAGGATGGACTCCAAGCTTACGAACCCTCGAACTTTGTGCCCGTTGCCCACTGTCAACTCCCTTCTAGAACAATACTTGCCTAGTTGAGGCGAGTGGCCGCGAAGTGTACAATGGTACCCCTGAAGCGCCGATTTATTTTAGCTTCCCGCAGCTAGGCATCTAGATATAGATAGCTCGGAGGTTAGCTCTTTGTTGTCATATGTGGTCGAAAGACGAAGCTGAACACGGTTTTCGGCGATGCTTCGCCTTGGGACCTAATAGGATCCCGAACCCACGCATATCCACGGATGCTGTGCCCACCGTTCCCAGCCGATGCACAGCATAACATGCACCAAGCTGCCCACAACACGTCATGTTCTGATCCAATTCCAACGAAGACGGAGTTAGAGGGGGGATGATACAGGTTTTTGATAGACAAATTCATGATAAATATACATGTTCAAAAATATTGTGCTACTTTATGAGTTATGATGTAGAGTCGGATTCTGGTACAAGCAGAGGTCGCAAAACAGTTTACGTAGGAATTCAAGCAAGCTGATAAAGAAAGGGAAGCGAGAAAACAATATAGAAACAAGACAGGTGCAATGAGGACGAGTGTAGTACGTAGATCAAGATGTAGTGTTGGTTGCTGCTGTATCGAGGCGAGGATGTGTATAGTGGAATGTATGAATATGTGTAGTTTGGAGGCTGGATCCGAAGGGATAAGGAATTGAAGAGACGCGAAGGATTAATACAAGTGGGACGAGGCAATTATGCGATTTATGGAATGATATCGTCCAGGTCGCCGGGTTTCACTCGGATCTCTACGACTTCGACTTCATAGTCTGTCATGGCAGAATTGGTCGATGAGACCGAGGACGAGATGAACCCTCGAGCATTCGGAGGAGAGGTAGAGGCGATGTCTATAGGGAAGAAGACACGCTACTTAGCAGAGGGACAAAGGACAAAGGAACTGACACTTACATCTGTCCTTGATATATGGAGGGACGAACAAATCCTAGTGAGCGTACGATGTCAACTTCCGACTGCTTCATGAAAGAATAGCAACATACTTGGTTCCAGACGAAGCCTTGGCTCCTCTGAATGGTCAAGATAGGACGAAGAGTAACGACATGCTCTCGCTTCTTCCGCTGCCGTCTCGGAGAGGGAGACTCCGGCTCAGGCTCAATGGCCCTCTGCTTTCCCTTGACATCCTTCTGCTTATCGACTTCCATGTCCTTGGACTTCCCATCGGGTCCGTCCTCATCCATATCCATGTCGATATCGTGGCTATCATCGTTCCGTGTCACACCCGCAGGCGCAGGAGGGTCGTTATCCTCCGAGTCGCTGATCTCCTGACGACCACGATCCCCATCGTTGTAGTCCTCATCATCCTCAGAGCATGAATCCGAGTCCGAGTTGTCGTCGTCGTTGTGAATCTGCTCATAGCAGGCCCAGGTTGGGGGGGAGGCTGCTCGGCCCATGGTGCGGCGACGGAAGTAGTAGGAGTTGGCTGCTGTGCTCATCGTGATGGATGGTAGAGATCTTTTACAGAAATATGTATGGTCGTGGTTGTGGTTATAACTCGAAATGTGTTGGGAGTCACAAATTGAGGGCACGGCAACTCGAGGCTGGTGTGATAGAGTGAAGAGTCACAATTATGGGGTACAATTTGTCTAAAATAGAAGGACCCTGCACTCTATCTGACTCGTTCAGGTTCTTCTCATCCTGTGCTCACAGAAAGGCTATTCGAAATACAGAGGAAGGTCTACTGAGCGCCCAGCTAAGACATCCCGTGGAATGGCTCATGTAACTTCTAAGACTTGATTTGAAAGCAAAAAAAGAGAGAAATGCGATTGTGTCTATGCCGAAATTTGTAAATAAACAAATAGAAAAAGTATGTGGACGGGGTATAAGTCGAAAATCATGTGTGCTATCAGCAATGGTTGAAAGGAGTACAATATAAATAAATTACTGAGATGACGTTATAATATGGAAGCGCTCATGAAGGCTGCTCGCGAAGCGACCACCAGCAAGAGTTGCCTCCCAAAATGCTCTCCGCGTCAGAAGGAAACTGGGCTTGAAGGAATCCATGAGTCAACAAAGTCAGCTTCGGAATCAGAAAGGCTCCGAGAAAACGTCGAGGAACTCTTGATTGTGGCTGCACAAGCCGCTTTTATTCCCAGAGGATCCGAGAAAACGAGTAATTCTCGGCCATATGTCCAGATGAATTCGGCTAGATATCTCGTGAGGACCAAGGCTACAACCTCTATCATTTACAGTTCAACTGATAAGTTTTCGTGAACAAGAACATAAGGCCATTTGATTGATAATCAATGTCTGGACGTGAAGGTGGCATACCTATTACTAGCCGCCGGAGCCCAAGGAAGTTTTGAACGGATGACCGGTAGCCAGAAGAACAGGCAAGAATATCATGATTTCCGAGAAATCTCGACGTAAGCATTCCATTGTCCTTGGCCGTACCATGAGTGATATACGCAAACGCCTTCAAGTCTTGCTCAAGTTCGGCAGAAGAAGCACGATCGACGGACGGGGTACCAAAAGTGTTTTAATGGTGTCCACGATATAAAATACGCTTCTGTCATGGCTCAGAAAAACTAGCAGTTGAGGAGTGGTACAATGATGGTTGAATGGTGGACGAGGGTTGGACGAGGGTTGAAATTAAAGATCATGATCATGACCATGACGACGTCACAATTTTAAACTCCACTTCAACTCCGGGCCTTTCTCCTTGCTTCCTCCCGTTTTCATCTATCATTTATTGGGTTGCAGAAGAGTGTAATCAACGACGATCTGCTTGGACGGTGTGTACGGAAATTTGGTGCTGATTTCCAAGATCGACATTCAGAACCAATTATCAGATTCATTTCCACAGAGATTTCACAAACGTCAAGGCTGTCTTTTTCTGCTAAATACACAATATGGCCAACTCGAAATACGCTTATGTTCGAGATTTTGAGCTTCCAGACCCACTACTTCCCGCAACATTCATGCTTTTTCGCCTTGACGGCCACTCATTTCATCGGTGCGGGCGACACCATAAGATTTATGTTGTCTCTTCTAAAAATCTTTGGTCAGGTTCTCGGATAAGCATGGATTCACAAAGCCGAATGATGTTCGCGCACTGCAGCTGATGGATCATGCTGCGAAAGATGTCATGACAGAGTATCCAGATATTGTTCTTGCATTTGGGGAATCAGACGAATTCAGGTGAGTAATTCAAATAACCAGGCAAAAAGATGATTAGAGGAAGGCCACGGATGCTTGGAGCATCTTGTTATTATCTTCCTCTTTTTTTTTTTTTTTTTATTCCTGCCACCGCCGTTTGGTATTCCTTAGGCTGACCGTCTGACTAGAATAGCTTTCTCCTCCGAAAGTCTACAACACTATACAATCGTCGCGAATCCAAGATCGTATCCACTTTAACCTCCCTCTTCACCTCCTGCTACGTATTTCACTGGGCAGAGTACTTCCCGGATCTCCCGCTCCAATACCCCCCATCGTTTGATGGTAGAATCGTACTTTACCCATCCGAGAAACATATACGCGATTATTTCGCATGGAGGCAGGCTGATAGTACGCCCCTAATTTTTCTTTGGTGATCCTAAGCTCACATCGTTCTATTACAAGCTCATATCAACAACCTGTACAATACGACATTTTGGGCACTGGTTCAACTGGGAGGTCAGACAACCACAGAAGCGCACGCTACACTACGGGTAAGCTATATCTGTGGCGATCCAGGGTAACAAGATGGTAACGTAAAGCGATCGCATCTGGATAGGGAACGTACTCGAAGGAGAAACACGAAGTTTTATTTTCACGCTTCGGGATCAACTACAACCAGCTGGACGCGAGATTTAGGAAAGGTAGCGTTCTGTTCCGCGAGGAGGTCCGTCTGCCAGACTCACAGATTTCACATGGCCGATATTAATTGACTCCAAGATTACAGCCGACTTCGATGAGCCTAACCGTTCCACTTTCGTCCGAACACAAACCCCTGATGATGCGAGAGAAAGCCCTTCGACGACCGGAGAAAACGGCCTCGAAGGTGCGATCGATAAGCCATTACATGAGATTTCGCCGAAGATAGAAGCCGAGCATGGCGTAATGTTGAAGAAGGCGAAAAATAGCCCTTCGACGACCGGAGAAAATGGCCTCGATGGTGCAATCGAGGAGCCATTAGACGAAGTTCCGCCGAAGATAGAAGCCGAGCAGGGCGTAATGGCAAAGAAGGCGAGAAAGAAAGGCAAAGCCCCGCAGACGAGAATAGAACTTGTCCATTGCGACATTATCAAAGACGACTTCTGGAATGCTCGCCCAGCGATCCTGGGTGAATGATGCTCCCCACTCGCCGCATGTTGGTGTTCTATGTACAATATTTTTGGCTAGTCCTATTCTTTTTTACCCTTCAAAGAAAGACGATCACCCTTTCCTTCATTCGATTATTTTTGTATTGAACCGATGGCACTAGATAAGCGCGATTAGCCTTATGCTCTGCCTTCTGTTCGTTTGTGCGACCTTCCATTGGCAAAAATAAGCATATACAAGGGAAAAATCATCCGAGAGCATTACGTTATTACAGGAAAGGTATTTGAAAGCAAGAGAGCTCATATCGTCGACAATAGATCATCCTCGAGCTCCTTCTCCTTCATCCGGGCAGCTTCTTTCTCCTTCTCCTTCTCCAACTCCTTCTCTCTCATCGCTTCGTTCTCCCTTGTTAATACGTATGAAGGTGTGATGTTAGGTTTATAGTCGAGGTGTCGCTTGACGTAGAAACACATGTATGCCGCTGAGTTCAGACAGGCCCCGAGATTGGATGAGGTCACCCTAAAGGAGGAAAGGTTAGAAAATGATATCCAGAGTCGAACCATAGTCCAAAGAAAATTCGTACTTGTCGTCGTCAAACCGATACCACTGAAGGACAAAAATTCGTTAATTCCGATGCTGTCGTAAGAACCATTCAGTATCATGCTCACCTCATCCTGAAACCGGGCGAAATTGGTATAGTGTCCGTTATTGATCTGGCCTTCGTGGTTGATGACGGCAAAGAGATCGTACTCGTACATGCTCTCGGGGCCTGGGTATCTGATCGAAAAATGAGATTTTCTGTCAGTTTGAAAGCCAAAGTAATGCTTATCAGACGTACGACAGAGCAAATCCATTGGCATCTTTCCCCGTGCTGTTGACATTCTTCATGGCGAGTGATGTGTATGGCGCCATGTTAATAGAAGCAGGAAACCGGATCGCAGCATCGATCTTGCGTGCCGAGGATTTATCGTTCGTCTTGTGCTCAAATCGCTAGTTTGATTTGAAAAAATCGGACAAGCGCCGATAAATTGAAGCACCAGTGACTCACTTTGAACTGAAAGCTGAGAACAGGAGGGAGTTTTCGAATGCTCAGCCTCTTACTCGCCTCCTAATACTTCCGCCATCAGTTTCAAGATAATACTTGTCACCAGTGGCGATGGGAGTGCCTTACATGTGAAGCTTTGGCACATTTACCACAGCTGTATTCCTTTGAGCCGAGTTTCTCTGGTTGAGTAAATCTATATTTAGGTGATCAAGACATGAACGGAAAGCCTAATTACTGTTGGTACTAACCTTCGCAAACAGGCACCGAGGGTGTTTTCGGCAGAAGAGACTTCGCCACCTTTGCCTTTGAGCTCGAGACTGATGTCGAGCATGGGGTCAACCGTGCTGGTGATATTACCACAGCGTTCACATGTGACATCACTTTGGAGTTGACCAGCAAACGTCGAGTGAATAATACAGTTACACGAGACGTTCGTAAACCCGCGAGAGGTTGAGTGAATTTGGTTCAACGCTGAAATGAAGAATTCGTGAGCATCCTGCTGGGCATAGCCAGAAAGCTCTGCCGAAGCTTTCCAAGTAGTGGCCAAGAATGTGATCGGGCCGTACGGCAGGGTGTCATCTGAATAAACCTTGAAATATTCAGCAAGGCGAAATTATTTTGAAAAAATTAAATAAATAAGGTTACCTCCGTGAAAAGTTTGTCCATCTCGCAGGAAGTGCAGTCCCCCTCCACCTTGCACTGCTTGTAGTTGTGTTTGTCGCTGAGGAAGTAGTTGCGAAGCAGAGGGTTGTGTACAAAACATTGAAGTACCACATTTAGAAAGCAGGTCTGACCAAGATTCAGCAGTCCTCGGCGAGCTGTATGATACGTAAGTGGAGTGAGAAAGTGCGAAATTTCACCAAAATAATTGTCACCTTGACACGGAATGACCTCAGCAGTTTCAAGAGCGCTGGTCTCGTTTGCATCTGGGACCCAAGGCTTGTAAGTTTCCCTTGGTTTTTTAGACACTGGAAAAGGTGGTAAGTTGCAAAAAAGGTAGGGATATATAAACGAGCGCACCCTGGAATTTGGTTTGCTTCTCCTCTGCCGAAACCACAGCGGCAAGATGCATCTCATCGACTTTGCCATCGTAGATAAAATCATCACACATTGAGCAAAAAAGGTATCCAGTTTTGGCATCCGTGCCTATTCAAGTGTAAATTGAGCAAAAAATACTCGAGGAGATCATTCAGCTCACAGAAACTATGACCAGCATCCTTCAAATGCCGGGTGGCGTGTCCGTCGTGCCAACAGCCTATATACGAGCATCGAAGACAGGCAAGTGGTCTGGAAAGAGCAGAATCGCATGTTCCACATGTAGGTGCAGCAATCTGTTGCACTTGAACTAAGTCATTGCTCGATTTCGACTGCGTAAATGACGTACCTTTCGCCGCTTGGCAGCCCGACCATTCTGGGTACGATGTACATTCCATGCCACAACAGATGCGTACTTGCTCGCCAATTCGGAACCAATGATCTTGTCTTCCAATGCCGTTGAGATATGAGGACACGCTGAACTCCCAACAGCCATGACAAGGCCTCGAGTTTAATGGAGGGAAAAAAGAGGGAGGTACGAAGAAAAACTGGTCACAGTAGCCTCTGGCGTCGTAAAATATACCGTCCTCGGCTGCGTACGCGTTCTTTACATGCAGTACCAGATACCGTCGTGGTGTTCTGGGTAATGAGGTAGTATTTCCATTTAGAGAGGTCACGCAAATGAAGTCACGTCATGGAATCGTGTCACGCCGTTTTCGTCCTAAATTTCACCGGGGTGACACGTACTATTAGTACCAGTGTCACCACCTGCCCACCTCCCAGCCAGGACATCCACGTGTTTAATTTATTCAGAGATATTAGAACCTGGCAAGAAAAATTCCACGAAGAAAGTCGTATAGGTACGTCCGTGGTTAAATACCGTGAAAATCATGATCAACGGCACGTTCAGCGCGACTCTCTGAAACATTGCACTTATGGTCGTCTTTTTATCTTGCCTAATTGCATGTTTTAAACCCAAAATACAGAACTATTCCGCTGAAGGTATTCAAAAACCTCTCGTTCTAGCTTCCTGTAACTTCTGTAATGCCTCAATTGAGAATGGTTTCAACATCGTGTATGAGGTGCGAATTTTAGCAATTTAATCAAAACCAGTCTAACTGACAATTAGGATGAGTTCCTTATGGCGTTCGAGGATCGAAAGCCTGCGAGTCAGTATCATTTTCTCGTGATTCCAAAACGTCACATCGGTAGAATCCTGGCTTTCGGCTGTATGCTCTCTCATTAACAATTTCCCAGAAAGTGTGCGGTCCTTGAAGCAGCCGGATATCGAACTTAGCAAGGAACTCTTATTTTTGCACTATTTCATTGATCTAATTTTACGATGATAGTCCAGAAAATGGAAAATGCTGGCCACACCTTACTGAGCAACTTCGGCGTCCCGCTCTCGATGCAAAAGTCAGATCCCTTTCACGACTCTCTTTTCAATACGTGACGAATATGGTCCAGGATGGGATTCCACATACCTCCATTCAATTCCGTGTATCATTTGCATCTCCATGTGCAAGGGCTTCCATATTTATCAACCTCTCGCACCCGCAAATACCCCGTCAATCCTGGGACTGGTGACTACTCGAAAGGCTTCAGTTGGTTCGTCGATGTACAGCAAACCATTGAAATCCTACAGCGGGGAAAGCGTGTGGGCGTATTGCCTTGCTAACAACGACTCACAATGGATGCATTGTCTTCGTCCTGGTGATTGCGCCTTCTGCAGGTGTTATTGTCATGATAACGACTTCGGGGCCTTGCATCTTTCCTTCTACGGTGAACACGCCGCAAAGTCACCTTTCTAGTTTGTGGTAGGTGATGACGATTTTTTCTCCTGAGTCAAAAAAGTTGACTCCTTGTCGCAATATAGATTTTGGATAACCTGGCGTTGTTTAGCTCGATGACAAAGACACCTCTTTTACCATGAGTGCCTGTGCATCTTTGACTCATTTCTCCGCCGATGGTCTTTTTTTCGGACGAACTCCCGCACGATGAGTAAATGAAACAACCTTTGTGAATTGAAGCACATCAAGATCCCATAGGATTGATCCTCGATATCCGGCTTACTGATCAGAACATCTCACTTCATTAACACTAATATCGTTGGACAGGTTTCTATTTGTGGAATTAGCGGTATCGCAATATAGACGACACTATTTCGAAGTGCCGTTGAAGGGCAAACCGCGCATTTTATACTAGTAAGAATTCATTGCCTTCTCGTACAAGTAAGCTCATATCGAATAGCTTGGGTTGCTGTGCAGCCTCTTTTCACATAACACAAGTCGACTGAGGCCTTCCGATGAAATCGATCAGAAGAAGTTCCAATAACTGCATTGTGAACCGCCCCGTTGACAAATGTTACTTACCTCAAGTCCTTCGGACTTCGATGATCACTGCCTTCTTAACCTAGCCCATGGAACGGATGTCCAGACAGTGGTGAAATCCAGTTCTGTTTCTTGCCGCCTCTTTCACACAGACAACCGTTTTGCGTTAGAGTAAGTATCCTTGGACGCTGTTTCCAAAGTGTGGGCCACGGTCCCCATAGCCCCCTTCCTCCTTCCTTCGCCACAAATAACCCTCCAGATCAAAGTTGAATCCAGGAACTAGGGACCTCTGCGCCCTTCTTCATATTTTATGTATGAAATGTAAATGTTTGACCTCTGGAAATTCTGAACTCACGCCAGTTCAGTAGGATTTACGATCTTTCGCGCCACTTTTGGAGGTCTATCGATTTCTTACGGTAAATGAATAAAGAATTCTCATGATGTCACGGTCCAATGTCGTTCAAAGCTTTCCTTTTGTATGATTATGGTAGATCGTAACGTCATTTCTTTCTTTAGGTCTCCCCGTGGCTGTCATCACCGCGCTTCTCGCTGACCGATGGATTTACCCGACTCCTTCCCACACAACTCCTATCTTTAGTCAATGATACCGAAGTGGAAGTGGAACGAGAAGCATTTCCTTGCCGCATCTCAAAGTATAAGAAGGGTTTCTAGTTGATTTGGATAAGAAACCATTTACAGGTCAGCGAGCGATCCAAGATGGTCATCCCCTCCTGCATCATTACTCTTTTGTTCTCCGGGCTGGTTTATTCTGCCCCTGCGATAGATGTAGGCGCTACGTCAGGTTCAAATGCCACCCCCACCAATTCTGCTGCCCAATCCACTGCTACCGTACCTTTCATCAGTCTCGAGCCCAATGGACCACTTTGGGATTCAACTTTTCAGGGGAGTCCTCAGCCCATCCGCGGTTCTCTTGGGGCAACGCTGCTCGGCCCCACCAACGACGCCATCGTGAAAGAAAATCCAGATCTGGTCGCTCCTCCTTCGACTGACCATGGCAGCGTGTATGTTTAAATTACATTATCCAGATGAATTCTGAAATAACATTCTTTCGATAGCGCCAATGCAAAATGGCCGTTCAGCTTGAGCCACAACCGCTTGCAACCCGGAGGATGGGCACGTCAACAAAACAGTAAAATACACCTTGTTTACAATTAATCATCTAACTTATTTTAACAGTTGACGTGATGCCCATCGCGACTGGTAAAAT
>Ga0307517_10007437_pt1 | contig 15952 bp, 7 predicted proteins | sample 23_EM_MG_FD_194515 | JGI IMG/M metagenome (GOLD analysis project Ga0307517, IMG submission 194515) | Populus trichocarpa ectomycorrhiza microbial communities from riparian zone in the Pacific Northwest, United States - 23_EM | ecosystem: Host-associated > Plants > Roots > Unclassified | place... | reverse complement strand
TGGCATGGATAATAGTTTAGTTAAATAGAATATATATTCTGAAACACAAAGTTATTAGACATGACTAAGTATATAGTCCCTGCTGTGAGGTCAAATATCTTAATCCTAGCCATCTCTTTATCAAATATTAATTTAATCAATTAGATGCATGTATAAACATTTTGATTTATGATTAAGAATTTTTTTTATATCCAAAAACATGTTGGAAAAACCTGTATATTCATTTTTTATTGAGAAAAATTATTTAACCTGCGACAAAGTGTGAGTCAAATACCTAATTATCAAAAATTAATTGAGGAAGAGGATGATTGTTCGTCTCCTCGTAAACTATTGTTCAGTAGAACAATAGTTGTTTCTTCTTTTAAAATAAAAAAATTTATTTTTTTTAATTTTATATTTTAACATTAAAATATTTATTGAGGATTGAGCCTTGTAATTTATTTCAATTTTTTTCTATGAGGTTATCTTAATCTTGTAAACTAAGTCGCAGGTTTGCAGGTTTACCTGATTGACTCAGTTTTTTATCATTTTCTATAATTAATATATATATATATATATATTAGGGAAAGCCAATATAGTAGAGGCATCTCTTTGTCAATAGTCCAAACATAACACTAACGAAAAAGAAAGGTAAGGAAAAATATAAAGAGAGAGAGATAGAGATATAAACAAAATATATATAGATAGAACTGCTACACATAGTGTCATATTCCTTCATCTTTCTCCTTCTTTTAACTGCTTTCTTTCTTGTGCACTTTGATTGAAGACCAAAATGCGAAGAGCAGAGAGAAGGGCAATATTTGCAATTAGAAATGTCAATTTAATTCAAAACTGAATGGATGAATATTTTAAAATTGGGTGGGTAAATATATTTATATAATATAAATATATATGAAATTCAAATCTGCACAAATTTAATTTAAAATATATTTATATAACATTTAGAATTGTTTTTTTTAATTAAAATATAGTATATACAAATTTTAATATTGATATATATATATATATATATATATATTAATTATTTTATTTTTTATCAAATAATAGTTAAATAAAGAATACATTCTTGTAATATGATAAATAATGTATAAATAACCTTAATTTTTTTATCTAATAAATAATAAATATAATATAAATATTAAAAAATTCAATTCGTGCCCAGTAATATTCTTCGATAACATGTTTGTTTTTGTATTTTAAAAATATTTTTGTAAAAATTTAAAGTTTTTTTAATTATTTTAATGTGCTAATATAAAAAATAAAATTTTAAAAAATATTATTTTAATATTTTTTAAATAAAAAATAATTTAAAAACACAATAATTATTAAAATACACGTCCCCCCACTTTTGGCCCTCTCTCACCCTCTACACATTTGCTGACCGGGGGCAGGTTTTGTTTGCCGTTTTTTTGCAAGTGATCCTACACTAAACGACTGCCCGTTTGTCCCATCATGGCTCTGCCTTGAAATTTGAAGTTTCAATAAAAAATAAAAAAAAAGGAAAAAGAAAAAGGCAGTCCTGAAGACCAAGTCTTTTGTCTCTTCTCTCTCTAACGCTGCACTTTATTCTGTTCAAAATCGATACTTTGCTGTTTGCTGAGAACGAGGCCTCTTTGTTTCAAAGGGAGACATGGAGAGAGAAGCTTATAAGCTTTGTTTCTCTCACTATCTCTCTGTCTAAAAAACTTTGCTTTCCTTTATTTCTCTATCTATGTCTCCTACATTGTCTTGTTCTACTTCAAGAATCTCTCATCTCACTTCCATGCATTAAAGCGTTTGTCTCTCTTGACTAATTGCATTCTCATACTTTGCGGGTTTCTTCTTGTTTCTTGTTCATAAGCGTTTCATTAGCGCATTGACAAAGTCTTACTACAAGAGGAAACCAAGAACACCCATTTGCTGTTCGGTCCCTTTTGATTCATTTCTAGTCGAGACCAAGAAATCCATTCGTGGTTGAGTGTATTTGGCTGGGTTTGGGGTACCTTTCAGAGGTTTTTAGAGTTTGTAGAGAGTAAAGACCTTCCTGACTTGCTTCGAAGCTTGATTTACTGAAAGTTCATAAATTGTGGAAGGAGAATTCCAGTTGTGGAGTTCTATATCTTTTGAGTTAGTGACCTTTTTCTGGTGGCATTAATCAAAGCTTGGGAACCGGGGAGGGGCAGAAAGTAAAATAAGAGCTATATGAATTAACAGTGAAAAATGACTGATGGGAATTCCAAGAAAAGCAAGGTTTTTCACTTCATTTTCCTGTACATCATTGACAAGTATATCTGTTTTTTCCCTTATTTATTATTGAGCAATTATGATGTTTTTTGGATTTCATTAGTTAATTGGTTTTTTGTTTTGTTGGGTAAAGCTCTCCTGGTCCAAGAAAATGGTCAGAAAGTGGTTCAACATCAAGAGCAAAAATGAGGACTTTCAAGCTGATAATATTTACGGAGGTTGGCATTTTCTTTTCTTGGGCTTCTGCATGATGACTACCTTTAATCAAACTTGGGGTTTTTGATTCAATGGAATCAAAGAATCCACTTTATTTATAGTGCAGTTTCTCATCCTCTGGTTGGTTTCTGAGAAAACAGTGAAAAGGAGGAATATCCTTGTGAATTAGATGCTATTGGCATTGTGAATCTCAAATATCACCAACTTTATGCACCTCTGCCAAATAGTAGAACCACCCCGAGTTAGATGGAGGCTTTTGTTTTTGAGTTCCAAGGAGTGAAAGAAATAAAAATTTTAATTATTTCTATTTACATTTGATCCTGCATTTTCTCTGCAACCGAAGTGATACTGTATCTGCTGATGACAATTTTACGTTATTATCTCGTTTTGCTTTTGCTATCAATTCAACTTCTCCACATTCATCTCCAGTTTACCCTTTCTTTAAAAATTAGGATCGACTTTACATGTGATTTTCTTTCATCAGGGGGTGAAGTTGAGTACAGGACTAGCTTCTCAGAGAGGGAGCCATGTACAATTAAAAAGAGCAAAACAGGTGCGGTACCATCAGAATTTAAAGATTTCTTAGGGTGAATATGTGTCTCAATTGGGTTTAAATTCTGATTAATGCTGTCCTTGTTAATTATTTTTCCTCGCTCTGAAGCAGAGAAATTTAGCAAGAATCCAGAGCAGTTCCGTCGACGTAGAATGAATCTCGACCATCCTCGTATCATAGACGTTCAAAACCACAGGTATCGTGTCATAGATTTTCTTTTTTCTCACAGTTTTCTTCCTTAAATATATGCATTTTTTCCTGTTTAAGTACCAACTGCTTTTCTGTTTCTATTTTGGGCAGTATTTTTGTAGCTTCATGGAACGTGGCTGGAAGATCCCCTCCGAGTAATTTAAGTCTTGATGACTGGCTTCATGCTTCACCTCCGGCAGATATTTATGTTCTTGGGTATAATTTGGTGGTTATTATCTACGATTCCTATAACTAAATTCTGTGATTGCCCATTAGTGATGGAAATATTTCTACTTATCTGTGTATCAGGTTTCAAGAGATAGTTCCCTTGAATGCTGGTAATGTTCTGGGTGCAGAAGACAATGGCCCTGCCAAAAAATGGCTGGCTCTCATCAGAAAGACTCTAAACAATCTTCCCGGAACTAGTGGAAGTGGTGGATGCTATACACCATCTCCAATCCCTGAGCCAATCGTAGAAATAGATGCAGATTTCGAGGGATCATCTAGACAAAAGAATGCTTCTTTCTTTCATCGCCGGTCATTCCAGACAACCCATAGCTGGAGAATGGACAACGATCCTTCAATTCCACAGCCACGACTTGATCGGCGATTCAGTGTATGTGATCAGGTAATATTCGGTCACAGGGCAAGTGACTATGATCCTAGCAATAGATGGGGTAACAGGTCTAGTGACTACTCAAGGCCCAGTGATTACTCCAGGCCCAGTGATTACTCCAGATGGAGCTCTTTGGATGATGATAACGGGCCCGGGGAATCACCAAGTACTGTATTATATTCACCAGGTTCCTATTCTGCATCTACCGAAGATGGACACGGGAGGCCAGGGCATTCAAGGTACTGCTTAGTGGCAAGTAAGCAAATGGTTGGCATATTCCTGACAATATGGGTGAAGAGTGAATTAAGGGATCACGTCAAAAACATGAAAGTATCTTGTGTTGGCAGAGGATTGATGGGTTACCTAGGAAACAAGGTATTGGTCAAGTGAATCATGGAGTGTCACTATTTACTTTATTACTTGGATTTTCCAAATTAGTCAGAATTACTAACTATTATGAAAACAGAAGTAATATTCTGTTTGATGTCGCAGGGATCTATTTCTGTCAGCATGTCCTTGCACCAAACAAGCTTTTGCTTCATTTGCAGCCATTTAACCTCTGGACAGAAGGAAGGTGATGAGTTAAGAAGGAATGTAGATGTCATGGAGATTCTTAAGAAGACAAGGTTTCCACGGGTTAATAACGCGGGAGATGAGAAGTCCCCAGAAACAATCCTTGAACACGAGTAAGACCACCCTCATCAGCTATCAAGTAACCTTTACAACGCTTTTCACTTTGCTTGGATATCATATGTATTAGTATAATTTACCAAACATTTAAAATGAATCAGTTGTGCTTTTGACAATCCCAAGGAGTTATGTCCCAACAAAAAACCTATCCTGTGAGAATTTTCAACATTTTTAACAAAATTCACATGCATGTCTAAATGAATGATTTATATGGTTCACACTGTCCTTTTCTTCATTATTCCACATTTGTTTTCAAAGTTTTAATGTTGCTATATATTTGTTGCAGTCGAGTTATTTGGCTTGGGGATTTGAATTATCGTATTGCCCTGTCTTACCGAGCTGCCAAGGCACTAGTTGAGATGCAAAATTGGAGGGCATTGTTGGAAAATGACCAGGCATGTTTTACCTATATTCTCCATGATCTCTTCTGTTAGTTTCCTTTCTCTGTTTCAAAAAATATCGATCAATTTTATGACTTGTGTCAGCTTCCGTCTGATTTGCTGATGGTTATGTTGCAGTTAAGGATAGAGCAGAGGCGAGGTCGTGTTTTTGTGGGATGGAATGAGGGGAAAATTTATTTTCCTCCAACGTACAAGTATTCAACTAATTCTGACAGATATGCAGGAGATGATATGCATCCAAAGGATAAACGCCGAACCCCAGCTTGGTAAGAACATCCCTCCTACCTGACTGTACAAGAAAATATGGAACTGAAAAAATAAACATTTTTTTAACTGCAAAAAAAGAATTACGAGTGATTATAGAAGCTATATAAAAAAAGGAAGATTCCAATACTGTGCCACACCTGGTCAAAGTTGCTGATTAAATAATTTTACGCTGAAGGTGCGATAGAATTTTATGGTTTGGAGAAGGCCTCCATCAATTATCTTATGTACGCGGGGAATCTCGGTTCTCGGATCATAGGCCTGTCTATGGAATATTTTCGGCAGAGGTTGAATCGAGCCACGACCAATTGAGGAAAAGCACCAGTTATTCTAGTTCCAGAATTGAGGTAGAGGAGCTTTTCCCTTACTCGCATGGGTATACCGAACTGAACTTTTTTTGAAGGTTGATGAGATTGGTACGTCTTTCTCCCTTTCTGTCTCTCACTAGTGTGCATGTGCATAGACAAACACCCAAATGTGATCGCACAAACTCACTTTTCTGTGAACCAAGTAGTTAGGCTCCAAGATGCTTCACGTAGTCCCTCATTTAATTCTTTCCTTCTTGCTTGTGCTTATGAACATATGCTGTTGCAATTTATTTTATTTTCCCTGATCGAGTGTTTCTCTTGGGCTATAACCAGGCTGTAAATATGTTTTCAAGTATTACAATTTTCTCCACATATGAAGTATGGTTTGGCATCCTCAATCACTCAGGTGAAACTTCCTTCTACTTTTTTATTATCGCATAATGTTTTTCCCTTTTCACCATCTTTCCATTGTAATGGACGGGAAGGGATACGAAAATGGATTTGATGTGAGGAATCACTATTATGGTGGTCCTCAGAGGAGCATCTTTAGTCTGTAGATCTTGAGCCCAGCAGATACCCTTTGTACATCTCACAAGAAACGTTGTTGCTTTTGGTTATCGAGAACATGGACTTTTGTGAATCTAAATGAAAATGAAGGTCAAAAACAGAATATATACTTGGCATATTATTGAAGTATTCCATACAATAAAATCCCTTTCCCTTCTCAAGTTTTCTTGAGAAATTCTTTTGGTTGTTCCTATGCTTATGTAGCATTTGGTCCCCATTTGCAGGCGGGAATCACTTTGAACAAATTTTGCCCTGAAGGGTGATAGAGACATTCCGTTGCCCACTGACTGAAAAAGGTTGATTCTCCTCTCTTTTACCTTTTCTTGGTCTTGATGGGTATTTTCGTTTCCTTGCCTAACCTTATTTTCGCTTTCATTTTTTCCAGGTGTAAATATGTGTAATTTGGTCAACTAATTAACTCCATACATTATCAGCTCGTGTAACTTCGATCAGCATAACGTTCCAGTTGCTGTTTGGTACATAATTGAGGTACCAGATTGACTAAAACCTACCTTTTTTGTCACAGTTTCGTGCAAGCACTATCAGTTTTTCATTATGATTCGGTACAATCTCTTACTTTGTTTTCATGGTTGCTTTTATACTTCAAGATAACTAGGGCCAAGCAATAATGGAAGTTTTTATTTTTATTTTTTTGGGCAGGATGAACTCAACCCATCAGGAACTGCGAAGTCGGTGACTAAAGATCAATTTATTCATGATTCTTTTCTTTTTTTAATCTTTTTTTTTTAGTTTAGGAAACACTCTTAAATTTTGATGACTGAAAGAAGATGAAGGATGCTCAATACAATCATTTAGGGAACTCACCTTTTGTTTTAAATGTAGAAACCAAGTAAAGATCCGATGGATATTCATTACCAAAGTGATAGGAAAAAAATTATATATATTGAAACTTATGATAGATTTGAGAAAGCCTCTTGCTCCTCCTGTCGTTGCTAATGATTTACTGGAAAAGTTGGTTTCTATAATCCACATGTACTCTGCTGTTTGCTTTTTCTTTTTTCTTTTACAGCTTTGGCAGGTGTATTGGAAGCCATGATTTATAGAGAATAAATACTCTTTCGGAGTGTATGCCATGACATAATCAATCACTCCAAACTTTTTTTCACAATCCACAATGTGACATTTCAAGAGTGTGTTTTTCAGGCGAATCAAACGTAAGTGCAGCATAATTCATTATCAGCACAAAGATAAGATTCATTGAAGTTTCTTTCCGACTTCATTAGTAATGGATCTTATATTGGCAACATAGCCCACGTCAAGATGCTCGTCAGGAACGATAATTAAAGAAATAATCTTTATCTTCGTCAAATATGGTGTTCTTAACCAAGAGCGTCTTCCCAGCTTTATAATGAACAGCTTTTTTTCTCCTCAAAATAAATAATCAACGGCTCTCCAGTGTCCTTTCCTTGAGGTTGGAGTTTTAACTCAAGGATCTCCACTTAAACAGGAGAAGATAATGCAGTCTAATGGAGAGAGAAAATGAGGACAACTTTTTCAAATTTTTTTGGCATTTTCTTATATTTTTGACCAACTGTATGGATTACATCAGAAGACACTACCTTCTATTAAATATTACCTTAATTTCTTACCTAGTTTCGCATCTAGTTTTCACCTTCCATGTCAGAATTTGCCTCACCTTTTGCTTTGCCAAGTTTGTCTTAATGCGGGAGTGCTGACTGCTGAGCACCGGAGCACCTCGCTGTGATTAGCTTTCTATTTCGAGTGGTCAAGTTAGTTATGAGCCATCATTATATATACTCATTTTGTTTCACTTTCTATTTTGGGTGGTCAAGTCAGGACAGTTTGAAATTGTATTCTAAATAGTATTTTAAGAAAATTTAATTTTTTTTTATTTAAAATTATTATTATTTATAATATACTGATATTACAAAATAAAAAAAATATATTATTTGAATATATATAAAAAAAATTTAAAAACCAACTACTATCATACTTCTAAACATTCCTTTATTACCCGCCCGTTAAATCAACTAAAAAAATTGACTGATTATCATTATTGCAACAGGTTTGTATTTACTTGGTTCAACCGATTTTGTGCCTCCCTTTTGAGTGCAATAATTGACCAACAATAAGCTGATTAGGCAAGATTCTGAAATTAAAAAAAAATCAATGATGAAATCAATTACATCTGGTGCGGATGTTGTGGAAACATTATTATTCCATGATTTTTTCTCATCATAGCAAACATTTTATTTCTACTATTATTCATTAGTAATAATCTTAAGAGGTATAATTTAATTGATTAAATTCTAGAATTGTTTTTTAGAGATCACCAGTTCAAGTCTTATAAATCTCAGGGCCACTAGAGACTTACATGATCATTAATTTTAAGGTTCTCGGAATTAGTTGAGATATACATAAGTTGGCTCGAAAAAACAGTTATAGGAGGAGAGAGAGACCATTCCTTTGTTAAAGAAAAAGCTTTACTTATACATCTGACCAATAGAAAATTGCAAGCCAAACATTTTGAATCTTACAAAACTTAAGAATGACATTTGCCATGAAATTAACGAATACTTAATGTTACAAATCAGAGAACTAATTAAGCACTAAAAAAATACAGGAAAAAAGGAAGAAGGCAATTGAATCTAGCAGTTTCATTGTCTCTTCTCCAATAATTTCTGCAGGTCCTTTGCTTGCTCCTCCTTTATTATTTGCAACTGGTCCCCGGTTGAAAGGAAGCAGAGTGACGTTCCTATCATGCTCCGACTGATAAAGGGCAGTTCATCTTTTTTTTCTTATGCTTTCCGTAGCACGTGAGTTGTTTTTTTAATAATTACAGACTGCCAATTACATACATCATCATCTCTAGCTTTTTTTTTTATATAAAAAAAATAGCACAGTAATATAAGAATTTTGCAGAGTAACACTATTTATTTATTAATTTTTTTTGCAAAATAGCATATTTTATTTTATCTTGTTTTATAATAGTTGTATTTATTAAATATTATTATTTTAAAGTGCAACAAAAATTTATTTAAAAAAAAATACACTGTTCTTGTTTCTGATTCCATCATCAGAAACCGACACCTCAATCAATTCATTGGGACTATCTTCTCCTATTTGCTTTTAATTTTTCTTCCTTTTGTTTTCGTGGGCTTCAGAGTATCTTTCTTCGTCTTTTTTAGGACAACTTTCTTCTTTGCATTTTCCAATTACAGGATCTCCTCTGGCTTAGCAATGGACTTGATGATCATAAAAATAAGAGTTAAACTGATTTTGATGGATTGTATGAAGTGAATCAAAATCTTTGTTGTATCTCAATTCTTCATCTTCTGAATTAGAACGAAAATCAATGTGAGAAGTCTCCGAGTTTGTTGAGCTTGAGGGACAATTATCTGGTGAAGAGGGAATGCATGCAACCTCCAGCCTTAAAACACTGAGCTGAGGCATGTATTGTTCTGCACATCTGATACATTGTTAATTAACAAATTTAGTAATCTCAACAGTTCTCTATAATGAAAACTGAATTTTGGAGAAAGAAAATAAAAATAAAAATATAAAGGTGAAATGATAGCTCTTCCTGAACTAACAGCAGACTGTTTGAAGCTTATGATTATATATAGATCAAAAGTATCATGCTTGCTTTTTCTAGGCTCATGATTCACTGAAAAAGACAGCATTAATTATTCTTGTCTCTTCTTTATCTGCAGGGCAAACAGAACACATGTCGCACATCTGAGTTACTGGAAAGTGATGATTTCTGCTATTTCCACTTCCATTTTGTTTTGCATTTGATCTTATCTGTCTGTTAAATTTTAATGATGTAAGAAAATAAAGTAAAATAAACAACTCAACCACTAACCTCTGCATCTGACTGATATTTAAAGTTTTCAGGATGAGAAATTTGCCTGGAAAAATTCCGGGGTTTCTACGTTGTGGATGTCTGTAAACTTTTAGCTAGTGGGAGGTGAAAGCAACATTTGCTAAACAAATAGCAGTAAAGGCAAAAGCATGTCTCTCTTTTGTCCTTGGCATTCAGCACATACCAAGGGATTACTCTTGTTTCTCTGTTTCTTAAATCAGTAAGAGCTTACTCTGTCCAGTGGTCTCTGATGTTTGGAAAGCAAAAAAACAGCAAGATTCTCATTGCTCTTTAGTTTATTGAAAATCAAATATAAACTGATAATAAATCTCTCTAATTGCTTGTCCTTCATTTCTTAAAATTTACCTTTACAATTACATGGTTGTGCGCATATATGAGCAACGGGCAAACCTTTTAGAAATTCAGTTTTCTGGTCCTGGAAGGGTGCCAGAAAACCATATAATCAGAAAAATTGCACAAACGCATGCCTGTTATCAAAGGAGCTAGGAAATGTAATTGGATTTAGAAAGTACGCTTGTTAATTGAGTATAATCCTAATAAAAACAAGATCTCTCTATAGCTGCAATTGAAACTGTACAACATTCACCGACATGTCCATTATGAAAAATTAGCATTACATTGATCTTCTCTAGAATATTAAAGGGCAAACCGCATACAAAAACCTTCCAGCTATGCACCCCTGCAACTAAATGAAATTTCAGCCAATTATTTAAATATATAGCCGCCCAGCCTGCGGGTATCTTGTAGAAAGGCACTTCCTTCTGCCTTCTTCATCCTAGCTGAATATTCGTTAGCACCAGCTTCATCAAAACCGCCCTAAACTTGTAAGAATTGCATACCCTATATACTATATCGTGTTTGTGGTTAAGCTTCGCACGTAGACGGATAATTTTGATCTGTTATTATGAAATGCTCAAATCTACTTTCTATTTCAATTGCATGTTGGTCGCTTCAACTCAACTCGTTCAAACACAAAAGGTTCCATAAAAAAAGAGAAAATACTAGAATAATAAATGAAGTACCCATGCCAAAATTTCAAAACTTTCGTTTCTCAAGCCAGATAATTTGCTGGGACTTCAAACGATTGAGTGGAAAAGAGCAGAATTGAGGAAACTCAAAAACTCATCAAGCACAGATCAAGACAATGCTGTAGCCAAAAAGAAAAAGAAAAACTCCCAAGAAAATGCCAATCTTTTCTTATTTCATTCGTGGGCGGCGCAAAAAAAATGCCTGTTGCCGGATAGGGGTCGCCGCATTTTAGAAACCAGCTGTGTCTTGTGTGACTATTTCCATGCAAGTCAACAAGTGTCCATTCCTCCATAGAATGATACCACGTACGTCCCCCACCAAGCGTATTTCTTTTTTCATAATTTTTTTATGCTGGATGGATTATTGATTCACTTACAAAGACACATTAATTCAATTCATTAACCATTTCTTTTCTCGGCATAAATTTATAGAAGACAGTCAAGCCACAATATTATTTTTTTTTGAAGAAATTTATTTTTATTTAAATTATTTTTTATGTTTCCAAATCTTTAATATATGTCAATATAAAAAATAAATTTTAAAAAATAAAAAATTATTTTAATATATTTTCAAATAAAAATTATTTTAAAAAACAACCATCATTATAATATTAAACATGATACTAGTAGTTAAACTCAATTTCATCATGAAAATTATAGATTAATTGGGATGGTAGAATTAATTGAAATGAAGATGTTTAATTTAAAAAATAAAAAATAATTTTATTTTATAAAAATCAAATAAGTCGAGACGTCAAATCAATAAGATATATTTAAAAATAGTTATTTTTATAAATCAACACGTGTTAGAAAAAAAAGTTAACCAGGTTATGTAATAACTCATCAAGTTTGGGTTTAATAACTGTGCATCTCAACTTATTCGGGTTGTTGAAAGTCCAAAAGGCCAACAAAAGATTTTGGACAAGTCCAGGAACACGTGATGGACTGTCAGGGCGGACATGATCCGGATCAGTTCTTGATTAACACCCTATGGATAGACGTATTAATCTCCATACATGCATTCAATCACATGGCTCGTCTCCTTTTAGTTCTCAGAATGAATCACTGGCGTTTCATTAATTAATATTTACTACATGGTGCTTGTCTTCTTTACGACTGACAAAACTCAGTTAAGCATGGAAATGCTAGCTGCATATATATCTTCAGATGAACCAAAAACCCCATACTGTCCCGCTAGTAACTTTCATCTTCATTTCCGTACCACGTCAAAGATTTTGTTGGGATGTCGCGCCTAGCTGCAGCTCCTTTGACCGTTGTTGATTTGGCAAGAGACAGGCAGACAGTCATCTCTTCTGGCTGCACTCGCTATCTAACATTACTAGTACGTGTCTTCTTGCATGCCAAACCTGGAAGCCAAGTGTTTACATGCATGCTTAGCATCCACCTTGTATAAATTAGTTCATCGATTCTCTCAGCCAATGTAAAATCACAAAAACCCTCTTTCAATTGCATTCACTGAAGTAACTAAACCATGTTGATCAGAGCTTGCAAGTCTCCTATCTTCTTTCTCCTTCCACTGCTCTGCCTTTCTTGTGTGTCATCCTGTCTGAGTTATGAGGTCCCATACCCAAAAACTGATCTTGACCGATGTATAGAACGTTGCCGTAGTACTGTGGAGTTCTCAGGACTAATCGAATGTGCAAGTAGATGCGAGCATAAATACGATCGAAAAGGGGGGACGGGGAGGCAGCAGGGAAGGAGAGCGTGAAGCATCAAAAGACCCAAAGAGTCCTCGATGGGAGATTGAACGCTGCCAACGACGTTGCGAGAGAGAGGAACGTGGAAGAGGAGAGCTTCAACAATGAAAGCATCGCTGCGAAGAGGAAGCGATCAAGGAGAGAGAGCGAGAGCAAGAAAGAGGGCAACGAGAAGGTGAGGGACAACGAGGAAGAGAAGAGGATCCTCGGGAAGAATTCGATAAGTTCCGTGAACTCTGCCAAAAACAAGAACCGCGCCAGCAACCCCAATGTGAAAGGAGGTGCGAGCGGCAATATGAGGAAAGACAGAGAACAAGAAGAGAAAGAGCACGGAAGAGGCAGAGGAAGCTCAAATGAAGGAAGCAGACAACATGAGGAGCAACAGAGGTAAAATCCCTACTCCTTCCATTCACAGAGATTGAAGTCACAATTTAGGAGCCAAAATGGTCATTTCAGAGTTCTTGAGAGGTTCTCTAAGAAGTCTGAGCTTCTCTGCGGCCTTGAGAATTATCGCTTTGAAATCGTTGAGGCAAATCCTAACACCTTTGTTATCCCACACCATTGTGATTCAGATGCTGTTTTGTTCGTCCTAAGGGGTGAGTCTTCTATCAATTTTATAGTAAATTTGGCCTGGACCATGCATAAATTGATTGTAATATTATTACTAAATTTTTATTTTTTCTTTTCAGGAAAGGGATTATGACCTTTGTGTCGCAATGGAAGGGAGAATCTTATAGCCTGGAGCGTGGTGATGTGATGAAGGTTCGGGCAGGGGTTGTTAGATACTTGATTAACCCAGACGATAATGAAAAGTTCAGTGCGGCTATGCTCGTTAATCCTGTCAACACTCCTGGCAAATTCAGGGTAATTAGAAATGTCTTATTTTCAAGTCCTAATTACAAATTGATTCCAACTATAAAACTCTTAATTATCGACATGTAAGTTTCAATTTCTTAGTATACAGTTGTATACCTTTTGTTATGTGTGCAGGAATACTTTGCTGCAGGAGGTGAAAACCCTGAGTCAGTATATATACAGTCTTCAGCAATGATATTCTCGAGGTTGCTCTTGCTGTAAGCCTTGTTTTGTTCCTTTATAGAAAGCAAAACATCATGTTTCAGTCAATTTATACGAATTTGGTCTCGTAATCTTGTCTGATTCTATTACTATTGGCTCTGATTGCGGCTAGAGCCCAAGAGATCAGCTGGACAGGCTTTTTGGTCAGCAAAAACAGGGCATGATCCTAAAAGCCCCCAAAGAAAAGCTCAAGGCATTGAGTCAGCACGCTTCTTCCTCTAAGCATAAACGCAGCCATGAAGGGAAAGGACCTATCAATCTACTCAATCAACGGCGGCCTTTATACTCCAATAAATTTGGAAAGTTCTTCGAGGTTACACCTAATGATTACAAGCAGCTGCAGGTTGCAGATATATTGAGCTATATGAATTTATTTGTTTATTTTTATATCTTTTAATATAAAATGTTAAAAATAAAAAATTATCATTTCTTTACATCCTTAAATATATAAAAATTATATTTTTATCAATATTAATATTATCTAAGGGGTATTTATTCCTCAATAATATTATGTAAGAGATATTTATTATTTATTAATATTATGTAAGATAAATTTATTCCTCATTAATATTAGAGGAGGATATGACATTTCAACCCCTCCATTTAAGTAACATGACAAAGTTTAGAGACTATATATACCCTTTAAACCATCCATGTAAAGGGTTCATATTTTCATATTCTCTAAGTATTCATACTCTTATATTCAGAGCACTTATCATACACAAATAAGAACAGATGCTTTTGTTTTTATAATTTAAAGTTCATTCTCTCAAAATAGATTGTTTTGCATATGTTAGGTCTTCTATCACCAATCGTTAACTTCATGAACCCTAGAAAAGAGACTATTGAAGTGAACGTGTGATCACCCTCTTTCCAAACACTTAAAAACCCACATTTCTGAGTATATTGGATTTTAGAAAATCATCAAATGGATTTCTATCAACGTGTACTTTTTCTTGTTTGTGAAAAACTATGTTTTTTCGTAGGAATATCAACATTTTTTTTTATTAAGAGTTTTTGCAAGAGGTTAGTTGAAAAACTAAATAGAGAGATATTTTCTTAATATGTTGGGATTACATATTAGGTTTGTTGCCATTAATGTGCAGCAACCATTAAAACACGGCACCGTCCATTAACTAATGTAGCAACCCATACCAAATGTCAATTTTGGCAGCCACCATTGTTGAATATGAGTTGGAGTTGGCGACACCATTTTTACCTATAAATAGGCACCAAGAGAGTAGAGCAGTGTGTGTACAATAGTAGAGCAAAAGAGAGAAAGAGAGAAGGGCTGCCAATGACAAAAGCCCTGTTGCCTTGAGTAACAGATGCAAGTGCAGTAATGAGAGATGGGAAGTTGAGTTGAGTGGATGTGATCCTCCTCCTCCTCCTCCATGTATCTGTGTTGTATTCTTTCTCTATCTCTAATAATATAGACTACTCTCGTGGATGTAGATGATTTGCTGAACCACGTTACATATTGTGTGCCAACGTGCTAAACCTCCAATGGGCAATGATCATGAACACTATCGGTCCGCGAAAAAATCCCCAATAATTGGTATTAGAACATATGGTTTAAAGTGGTGTTTGATTTTTGCCCAAAAATAAAAGTTGTCAAAATAGTGTTTTCACCATACCACTGTGGATAAAAGGAAGAGACGAGAACAATGATGAAAACTGTGCAAATTTCTGACATGGGACATGGTCGCACCCGCCAACACATATCGACACGCCCCATGCGAGCCACACGTCTTCTTTGCTTGGATGGGTTGAACCGACCTGAATACTAGATGGCTCGATCCACGTGACTAACTTGGATGAGGATGACATCATCATGGTGTCATCATGCACAGTTGGCATACCATTTTAGCGACTAGTCGGCTGACATGTCAGCACAATGGGACCCACCAAACATGTCATCAGCCGTAAGCCGAGCTGAGTGGAGCCGAGCCGAGTTTAAGTTGAGTCGAGCCTCTAGCCAATGGATAGGATCCAGCGTAGGAGATCCAACGTGCAACCGGATGTGAGATTGAATCTGGGCCATTCATCTAGCCATAATTGCTTTGATCAAATCTTAGCCGTCTGAAAAGCTATTTGGATGACTTCAGACTTGTTTCCAGCTAATTTGATCGTTCTGAATGCAATGGTATGGTCTAATTATTGAGATTTGGACCAAAAGTGATGGTGGTGAATTATTAAAAGAGATTGCCTGATGAAGAGGCATCTGAAGGTCA
>Ga0307517_10007436_pt1 | contig 15955 bp, 11 predicted proteins | sample 23_EM_MG_FD_194515 | JGI IMG/M metagenome (GOLD analysis project Ga0307517, IMG submission 194515) | Populus trichocarpa ectomycorrhiza microbial communities from riparian zone in the Pacific Northwest, United States - 23_EM | ecosystem: Host-associated > Plants > Roots > Unclassified | place... | reverse complement strand
GCAGAGCGACCTGTCCATCGAGCGGCTGCTGGACGCCGCCGCCCGCACCGGCGCGCAGGCCGTCCACCCCGGCTATGGCTTCCTCGCCGAGAACGCCTCCTTCGCCCGGGCCTGCGACAACGCCGGACTGGTCTTCATCGGCCCTCCGGCCGATGCGATCGGACTCATGGGCGACAAGATCCGCGCCAAGGAGACCGTGCGGGCCGCCGGGGTCCCGGTCGTCCCCGGCAGCAGCGGCAGCGGGCTCGACGACGGCCAATTGATCGCCGCCGCACGGGAGATCGGCACCCCGGTGCTGCTCAAACCATCGGCGGGCGGCGGCGGCAAGGGCATGCGGCTCGTCCATGACGAGTCACTGCTCGCCGAGGAGATCGCCGCCGCCCGGCGCGAGGCACTCGGGTCCTTCGGCGACGACACCCTGCTGGTGGAGCGCTGGATCGACCGCCCCCGCCATATCGAGATCCAGATCCTGGCGGACGGTCACGGCCAGGTGGTCCACCTCGGCGAGCGCGAGTGCTCGCTGCAACGCCGGCACCAGAAGGTCATCGAGGAAGCCCCCTCGGCCCTCCTCGACCCGGACACCCGGGCCGCCATGGGCGCGGCCGCCGTCCAGGCGGCGCGCAGCTGCGGCTATGTCGGGGCCGGGACGGTCGAGTTCATCGTGCCGGGGAGCGACCCGTCGGCGTACTGCTTCATGGAGATGAACACCCGCCTGCAGGTGGAACACCCCGTCACGGAGTTCATCACCGGCCTGGACCTGGTCGAGTGGCAACTGCGGGTCGCGGCGGGCGAGCATCTGCCCTTCGGCCAGGAGGACATCGAGCTGACCGGGCACGCCGTGGAGGCCCGGATCTGCGCGGAGGTTCCCGCGCGGGGCTTCCTGCCGTCGGCGGGTTCGGTGCTCGCGCTGCACGAACCGCAGGGCGAGGGCGTACGGGTCGACTCCGGGCTCACGGCCGGCACCGAGATCGGCACGGCCTACGACCCGATGCTCGCCAAGGTCATCGCCCACGGCCCCGACCGGGCCACCGCGCTGCGCCGCCTGCGGGCGGCCCTCGCGGACATGACCGTCCTGGGCCTGGACACCAACACCGGCTTCCTGCGGCGGCTGCTGGCCCATCCGGACGTCGTCGCCGCGGACCTGGACACGGGGCTGATCGACCGGGAGCTCGCGAGGCTGCTGCCCGGTGAGGTCCCGGATGAGGTCTACGGTGCGGCGGCGCTGTTGCGGCAGGCCGCGCTTGAGCCTTCCGGCGGCTGGATCGACCCGTTCTCCGTGCCCAGCGGTTTCCGGCTGGGCGGCGAGGCGGCGTGGACCGTGCACCACCTGAGAGTGCCGGGACTCGAACCCGTCGCAGTACAGGTCTGCGAGGGCGAGGTCCGCATCGGCGAAGGCCCGCCCCTGCGGGCCCGGCTGCTGGCGGCCGGGGACGGCCGGGCGATCCTGGACTGGGGCGGTGTGACGCACACCTTCCACCACGCCGGGGCGTGGCTCGGCCGGGACGGGGACGCCTGGCAGGTCGCCGACCACGATCCCGTGGAGGCGGCGCTGCGCGGCGGCGCGGGAGCCGGCGGGCTCGACACCCTCGCGGCTCCCATGCCGGGGACGGTGACCGTGGTCAAGGTCTCCAAGGGCGACGCGGTCACCGCCGGGCAGAGCCTGCTGGTGGTGGAGGCGATGAAGATGGAGCACGTCATCACCGCCCCGCACGACGGCACGGTCGCCGAGATAGACGTAGCCCCCGGCAGCACGGTGGCCATGGACCAGGTGCTCGCCGTGGTCACCCCGCACCAGGAGGAGAGGGCGTCATGACCGCCACCGGCCTGCCCATGCACTCGCCGCTCGACGGCCTTCCGCGAAGCGTCCGCATCCACGAGGTCGGCGCCCGTGACGGGCTGCAGAACGAGAAGGCGACCGTGCCGACCGCCGTCAAGGCGGAGTTCATCCACCGCCTGGCCGCGGCGGGGCTGCGCACGGTCGAGGCGACCAGCTTTGTGCACCCCAAGTGGGTGCCCCAACTGGCCGACGCCGAAGAGCTGATGCCGCTGCTGGAGGACCTGCCGGGGGTCCACCTCCCCGTACTGGTGCCGAACGAGCGGGGGCTGGACCGCGCGCTGGCCCTGGGGGTGCGCGAGGTCGCCGTGTTCGGGAGCGCGACGGAGTCCTTCGCGAAGGCCAATCTGAACCGGACGGTCGAGGAGTCGCTGGCGATGTTCGAGCCGGTGGCGGCCAAGGCGCGGGCCGCGGGAGCGAGTGTGCGCGGCTATCTGTCCATGGCCTTCGGCGATCCCTGGGAGGGGCCGGTGCCGGTCGGGCAGGTCGCGGCCGTCGCCCGGCGGCTCTTCGACCTCGGCTGCGACGAGGTGAGCATCAGCGACACGATCGGGGTCGCGACCCCCGGACATGTCGTGGCGCTGCTCGGCGCGCTGGATGTCCCGCTCGACCGGATCGCCGTGCACTTCCACGACACCTACGGCCAGGCCCTGTCCAACACCCTGGCCGCCCTCCAGCAGGGCGTGAGCATCGTGGACGCCTCGGCAGGCGGCCTCGGCGGCTGCCCGTTCGCCAAGAGCGCCACGGGAAACCTCGCGACCGAAGACCTCCTCTGGATGCTGAACGGCCTCGGCATCGACACCGGGGTCGATCTCACCCGCCTCACCGCCACCAGCGTGTGGATGGCGGAGCAACTGGGCCGACCCAGCCCGTCCCGTACCGTCCGCGCCCTCTCCCACGAGGAGTGAGTCAGCCATGACCACCGCCATGACGCCCTCCGGGGCATCCGTCGCGATCCCCTCCCACCGGCTGCCGGCCGAATACGAGGAGCTCCGCCGCACGGTGGAGCAGTTCGCGCACGATGTCATCGCGCCGAAGATCGGCGAGTTCTACGAGCACGACGAGTTCCCGTACGAGATCGTCCGTGAGATGGGCCGGATGGGCCTGTTCGGACTGCCGTTCCCCGAGGAGTACGGAGGGATGGGCGGCGACTACTTCGCCTTCTGTCTGGCCCTGGAGGAGCTGGCGCGGGTGGACTCCTCGATGGCGATCACCCTGGAGGCCGGGGTGGGGCTGGGTGCCATGCCGATCTTCCGCTTCGGCACGGAGGAGCAGAAGCGCGAGTGGCTGCCGCGCCTGACCTCGGGCGAGGCGCTCGGCGCGTTCGGGCTCACCGAGCCGGACTGCGGCTCGGACGCGGGCGGCACGCGCACCACGGCCAGGCTGGACGAGGCGGCCTGCGAATGGGTGATCAACGGCACCAAGTGCTTCATCACCAATTCCGGCACCGACATAACGGCTCTGGTCACGGTCACCGCCGTCACCGGCCGCAAGGCCGACGGCCGCCCGGAGATCTCGTCGATCATCGTGCCGTCGGGCACCCCCGGGTTCACGGTCTCCAAGAAGTACAGCAAGGTGGGCTGGAACGCCTCGGACACCCGCGAGCTGGCCTTCGCGGACTGCCGGGTCCCGGCGGGCAATCTGGTGGGCGAGGAGGGGCGGGGCTATGCCCAGTTCCTGCGGATCCTGGACGAGGGGCGGATCGCGATCTCGGCGCTGGCCACCGGCCTGGCACAGGGTTGCGTGGACGAGTCGGTGGCGTACGCCAAGGCCAGGGAGGCCTTCGGCCGGCCGATCGGGGCCAACCAGGCGATCCAGTTCAAGCTCGCCGACATGGAGATGCGGGCCCATACCGCCCGCCTGGCCTGGCGGGACGCAGCGTCGAGGCTGCTCTCGGGCGAGCCGTTCAAGAAGGAGGCGGCGCTCGCCAAGCTCTACTCCTCGGAGATCGCGGTCACCAATGCCCGCGAGGCCACCCAGATCCACGGCGGCTACGGCTTCATGAACGAGTACCCGGTGGCCCGGATGTGGCGGGACTCCAAGATCCTGGAGATCGGCGAGGGCACCAGCGAGGTGCAGCGCATGCTGATCGCCCGGGAGCTGGGGCTGCCCATGGCTTAGTTTCTCTCATCGCCTGCCCGATATCGGGCAGGATTCTTGCAAAGCGGGCCCTCCCTCCCGCAGGATCATCCGGTGCTCGAAAGCCGTGCGTCGTATGACGACCTCATCGACCACCTGGTCAGGACCACGCCGCTGCAACGCGGCGAGGCCGCCAGGGTGATCCAGGACGTCCTGGCGTACTTCGACGAGACGGCAGAGGACTTCGTCCGGCGCCGCCACCGCGAGCTACAGGCGAAGGGGCTGGTGAACACGGATATTTTCGACCGGATCACCGCTGAGCTGACCTATCGCGCGGTGACGCCGCCGGAGTACTCGCTGAGGCAGTTGCGCCGCATCGTCTACGGCTGAGTCACGGGCTGAGCCGCAGGCCGGGTCACGGCCGAGCACACCATGAACACGATCGGGAGGGACAGCCAAACCCATGTGCGGAATCGTCGGATATATCGGTAGGCGCGATGTGGCCCCACTGCTGCTGGAGGGCCTGGCGCGGCTGGAGTACCGCGGTTACGACTCGGCGGGCATCGCCATCGCCGGGAAGTCCGGGGGCCTGAAGACCGTCAAGGCCAAGGGCCGGGTCCGCGAGCTGGAGGCCCGGGTGCCCAAGCGGTTCGCGGGCACCACGGGCATCGCGCACACCCGCTGGGCCACCCATGGCGCGCCGAGCGACGAGAACGCACACCCGCACCTGGACGGCGAGGGCAAGGTCGCCGTCGTCCACAACGGCATCATCGACAACGCCACCGAGCTGCGGGCCAAGCTGACCGCCGACGGCGTCGTCTTCCTGTCCGAGACCGACACCGAGGTGCTGACCCACCTCATCGGCCGCTCCCAGGCCGAGACGCTGGAGGACAAGGTCCGCCAGTCGCTCGCCCTGATCGAGGGCACATACGGGATCGCCGTGCTGCACGCCGACTTCCCGGACCGGATCGTGGTCGCCCGCAACGGCTCCCCGGTGGTGCTGGGCATCGGCGAGAAGGAGATGTTCGTCGCCTCGGACGTCGCCGCGCTGGTCGCGCACACCCGCCAGGTGGTCACGCTCGACGACGGCGAGATGGCCACCCTCAAGGCCGACGACTTCCGTACGTACACCACCGACGGCGCCCGCACCACGGCATCGCCGACCACCGTGGAGTGGGAGGCCGAGTCGTACGACATGGGCGGCCACGACACGTACATGCACAAGGAGATCACCGAGCAGGTCGAGGCGGTGGACCGCGTGCTGCGCGGGCGGATCGACGACCGCTTCTCCACGGTCCACCTGGGCGGCCTGAATCTGGACGCCCGCGAGGCGCGTGCCGTGCGCCGGGTGAAGATCCTGGGCTGCGGGACCTCGTACCACGCGGGAATGATCGGCGCCGGGCTGATCGAGGAGCTGGCCAGGATCCCCGCGGACGCCGAGCCGGCCTCGGAGTTCCGGTACCGCAACCCGGTGGTGGACCCCGACACGCTCTATGTCGCGGTCTCGCAGTCCGGTGAGACGTACGACGTCCTGGCGGCGGTGCAGGAGCTCAAGCGCAAGGGCGCCCGGGTGCTGGGCGTGGTGAATGTCGTGGGCTCGGCGATCGCCCGCGAGACCGACGGCGGGGTGTACGTCCACGCCGGCCCCGAGGTCTGCGTGGTCTCCACGAAGTGCTTCACCAACACGGTGGTCGCCTTCGCGCTGCTGGCCCTGCACCTCGGCCGGATCCGGGACCTGTCGGTCGCGGACGGCAAGCGGCTGATCGCGGGCCTGCGCAGGCTGCCGGAGCAGATCGCCGAGGTCCTGGGGCAGGAGGAGGAGATCAAGAAGCTCGCCGAGGAGTACGCGCAGGCGAAGTCGATGATGTTCATCGGCCGGGTGCGCGGCTACCCGGTGGCCCTTGAGGCCTCCCTGAAGCTCAAGGAGATCAGCTACATCCACGCGGAGGCGTATCCGGCCTCGGAGCTGAAGCACGGCCCGCTGGCCCTCATCGAGCCCGCCATGCCGACGGTCGCGATCGTGCCGGACGACGACTTGCTGGAGAAGAACCGGGCGGCGCTGGAGGAGATCAAGGCCCGCAGCGGGCCGATCCTGGCCGTCGCGCACAGCGAGCAGGAGCGGGCCGACCACACCATCCTGGTCCCGAAGAACGAAAACGAGCTGGACCCGATCCTGATGGGCATCCCGCTGCAGCTGCTGGCGTACCACACGGCGCTGGCGCTGGGCCGGGACATCGACAAGCCGCGCAACCTCGCGAAGTCCGTCACGGTCGAGTAGGCGTCGAGTAGGCAAAGCACAAGAAGGGGGTCCGGGGCCGTCGGCCCCGGACCCCCGGCCGTCACGCCGTGTGTCCGCGGTGCGGCACCGCCAGCCGCCAGCCGTCCGACGGCAGGGCCCGGCGGCCCCAGGTGGCGTTGGTGAGCAGCGCCGTGCCGCCGTACCAGGCGACGGCGCCCGCCGCCACGCCGACCCAGCCCGCGGCCTTGCCCAGGCCGGTGTTCGAGGCGAGCGCGGCGATGCCGAAGAGGGCCAGGGAGACGGTCAGCAGCGCGAAGGCGGTCTGCGCCACGCCGCCGAGCTGCCAGGCGGCCACCGTCAGGCTGAGCGCCAGCAGGGCCCACAGCAGGAAGAACAGCCCTGTGACCTCCTTGCTCGCCGCCGCCCCGGACGCGGCGCCCCAGGTGAACCAGAAGGCCCCGAGCGAGGCGAACGCGGTGCCCGCGAAGGCGCTGCCCCGGTAGAACTCCCACATTCCGGCGACGAATTGGGTGATGCCGCCGACGTAGAGCGCGAGCCGGGCGGCATCGCCGGCCGCCGTGTCGTCGATCGCGCCGGTGCTGAAGAGGCCGAACGCGAGCAGCGTCAGGCCGAGTGCCAGGTATCCCAGAGGCGTTGCTCCGGCTCCTGCGGTGCGTGCCGTGGAGACGTCGTTGTCCACCGCGGACCCCCTTCGTGTACGAGGGAAGAAACTCCGAAACTACGAAACCGCAGGTGGAATACCCTTCACAAAGGCACAAGCAACTCGCCGCGGCGATTTTTCAACCGCTGTGCACCAAATCGTTATGACTCTGCGCGGTCACAGCGCTACGGAATGACGATCACAGGCCGCTGCGCGCGCCGCGCGAGCCGTCCGGCCACCGAGCCGAAGATCTTGCCGATGATGCCGTGCGTGCCGCCGACCACGATCGCGTCGGCCTCGTACTCCCGGCCGACCTCCTCCAGTTCGTGGCAGATGTCGCCGCCGCGCTCGACCAGGATCCAGGGCACCTCGGACAGATGGTCGGCGCAGGCCAGCTCAAGGCCCAGCACCTCCGTCCGGTGATCCGGTACGTCCACGAAGACCGGCGGCTCGCAGCCGGCCCACACGGTGGCCGGGAGCCGGTTGGCGACGTGCACGATGATCAGCGCGGAGCCCGAGCGCCGGGCCATTCCGATGGCGTATGCCAGGGCGCGCTCGCTGGAGACGGAGCCGTCGAAGCCGACCACGACCCCGTGCCGGAAGGCGGGGTCGCAGGAGGTGCGCAGCTCAGTAGCCGCCTCGGGTACCGACGCCGGGTCGGCGAGCGGCTTTCCTTCGGCGGGCTCAGGGTGCTCGTAACCGGCCATGATGGTTTTCTCGACGGATCGTCGGTGCCCGGGGGCTCCGATGGGCGGACAACAACGCTTGCGGGGGCCGCGGGACCGGCCGATATGACCGGTAAGGGGCTGCCCTTCCCGCTGACTCCAGAGTACGGCGGTGGAGCACCCGTGCACAGATGCGCCGAGTCCTTCACAGCCACCGCATACCCGGAAGTTTCCAGGAGAATGCCGGAGTCCGGCGCCGAGCGCAACGCGTCCGCGCCAATCGGACAACTCGTCCTTCAGCGCCCTTCCCGGCCTGTCCGCCTCCGGCCATATCCGGAATCGTCCTCAGGGGGCCGAAAAGGGGTGGGGGCGCACAGGCGCATTGGCCACCTCCTGCGTGTGCGCCGGTGCGCTGACCTGGGGCGCGTGCGGTATTGCCGACATTTTTCAGCCAACTTCTCACCGCAGTACGCCCGTTGGGCACACAACCCCTTCACACCGCCCTCACCAGCGGGGACGTACTCCCAGGGGGCGCACAACCGTTGTGCGCCTGTGCGAGGAGGGCGAGGCACACTTCCCACCAGGCCTGGCGAGTGGAACGCTTCGTGATCGAATGCTTCACGCCAAGTGGTCATGTCGACATACAGCCAGGTGGTGAACTTGCCACTACAGCCCCAGTGAACACAGTAGATTCGATCTTGAGGAAGACGCGGGGGAAGTGACAGTGCAGGACCGAGAGGACGAGACGACCGAGGGGGGCTTGAGCTCCATGAACCAGGAGTCCTGGACCGGCACGGCGGCGGACACCCCGTCGATGGCCGGCATGTCGGCCACCACCGCGCCGTCGGCGCCATCGGCGTCCGCTTCGGCAGGCTCGGCACCTTCGGCAGTGTCCGCCGCGTCGTCGCCGTCGTCGCCGTCGTCCTCCCGGTCGGCCCGCAAGCTCTCCGCGCGCCGCCGCCAGGAGGTCGTGGCGGTGCTGCTGTTCAGCGGCGGACCGATCTTCGAGAGCTCCATCCCGCTGTCGGTGTTCGGCATCGACCGCCAGGACGCCGGCGTGCCCCGCTACCGCCTCCTGGTCGCGGCCGGCGAGGACGGCCCGCTGCGCACCACCGGCGGCCTGGAGCTCACCGCCCCGTACGGTCTGGAAGCGCTCTCGCGGGCCGGCACCGTCGTGGTGCCCGCCTGGCGCTCGATCTCCCAGCCGCCGCCCGTGGAGGCCCTGGACGCGCTGCGCAGGGCCCACGAGGAGGGCGCCAGGATCATCGGCCTGTGCACCGGCGCCTTCGTGCTGGCCGCCGCCGGCCTGCTGGACGGGCGCCCCGCCACCACCCACTGGATGTACGCGCCCACCCTCGCCAAGCGCTACCCGTCGGTCCATGTGGACCCGCGCGAGCTCTTCGTCGACGACGGCGACGTCCTGACCTCGGCCGGCACCGCCGCCGGGATCGACCTGTGCCTGCACGTCGTGCGCACCGACCACGGCGCCGAGGCCGCGAACACCCTGGCCCGCCGCCTGGTGGTGTCCCCGCGGCGCGGCAGCGACTGGGGCGGTGGCCCGCAGCGCCATCTGGACCGCTCTTTACCGGAGGAGATCGGCGGGGACCCGCTGGCCGAGGTCGTCGCGTGGGCGCTGGAGCACCTCCACGAGCAGTTCGACGTGGAGACCCTCGCCGCGCGCGCCTACATGAGCCGCCGCACCTTCGACCGGCGTTTCCGCACCCTCACCGGGAGCGCTCCCCTGCAGTGGCTGATCACCCAGCGCGTCCTGCAGGCCCAGCGGCTCCTGGAGACCTCCGACTACTCGGTCGACGAGGTCGCCGGACGCTGCGGCTTCCGCTCGCCCGTCGCCCTGCGCGGCCACTTCCGGCGCCAGCTCGGCTCCTCCCCCGCCTCCTACCGGGCCGCCTACCGGGCCCGCCGCCCTCAGGACGAGACCGAACCCCCGGCCAAGGAATCCCGCACCCCGGATCCCGCCGGCAGCCCGGGAACGGGCCCCGGAAGCGGACCGGGAACCGGCTCCGCCACGGTGGGCGCGCAGCGCCGCGGCCACGCCACGGCCATGCCCTCGTCCTCCGGGCTGCCCTCCCAGCCGACGCCCGTGAAGTCCGACAACGACAGCTTCACCTCGCGCATCCCCGAGCAGCCCGGACGGCTGCGCGGTGACCGAGACGTACGCGGACGCAACGCGGCTATGCCGGGACCGAGGGATCGCCCCGTAGGCTGATACACATGAACGACCGGATGGTGTGGATCGACTGCGAGATGACCGGCCTCTCCCTGGCGCACGACGCCCTGATCGAGGTGGCCGCCCTCGTGACCGACTCGGAACTGAACATCCTCGGCGAAGGCGTGGACATCGTGATCCGCCCGCCCGCCGAGGCCCTGGAGACCATGCCCGAGGTCGTACGCGACATGCACACCGCCTCCGGACTCCTGGAGGAGCTCGACGGCGGTGTGACCCTCGAAGAGGCCGAGAAGCTGGTCCTGGCGTACGTACGCGAGCATGTCGCCGAGTCCCGCAAGGCGCCGCTGTGCGGCAACTCCGTCTCCACCGACCGCGGCTTCCTGGCCCGCGACATGCCCGGCCTGGAGCAGCACCTGCACTACCGCATCGTGGACGTCTCCTCCATCAAGGAGCTGTCCCGCCGCTGGTACCCGCGCGCCTACTTCAACAGCCCCGAGAAGAACGGCAACCACCGGGCGCTGGCCGACATCCGCGAGTCCATCGCCGAGCTGCGCTACTACCGCGAGGCCGTCTTCGTCCCCCAGCCCGGGCCCGACACGGACACCGCCCGCACCATCGCCGCGAAGTACGTCCTGCCTGCGCAATAGCCTGCGCAATGGCCGCCGAAAGGCGGGAGCGAGCACCCCATCGGATCCTGTACACTTTTTCTCGGCCGGTACGGAGCGGAAAAAGTACCGGACATGGTGGGTGTAGCTCAGCTGGTAGAGCACCTGGTTGTGGTCCAGGTGGCCGCGGGTTCAAGTCCCGTCACTCACCCTTGATGGAAGGGCCCCGGTCGATTCGGCCGGGGCCCTTCCGCGTTTCACGCGCGGCGCACGACCCGGACCCCGCGCCCCGGACGCCAGCTCTGGACCACGAGTTCATCGCCTTCCACCCGGACGCGTACGACCTCGGTGAGCTCGGCCCTGAACAGGTGGAAGGGCTCCGGCGGCTTGACGGCGTCCACGTAACGGGCGACGACGGCGGGATCGGTGACCTCGGCGGCGCGCCCGCTAACCCGGACATCGCCGCCGTCCATGGAATCGTCCGGGCCGGGGTTGGCGTGGAGCGCGAAGCGGGGATCCCGCCGCAGATCCAGGGCCTTGCGGGAGCCGGCCATCATGCCGAGCCACAGCTCCCCGAGGCGGAAGTCCGCCTCCAGGCCGGTGACCCGCGGGGAGCCGTCCTCCCGCAGGGTCGCGAGGACATGGTGCCGGTATTTCTCGAAGCGGGCCTGAACGGTGCCCGCGAGGTCGGGTTCGGCGGCCCGGAAGGCCGCCCAGCTGGTGGTCATGGGCTCAGCCTGTACCGGAAACCCGACACCTTCAGTCGTACTTAGTTGCGGCGCTCCTGAGCGGTACGCCAAATGGCGCGCAGGCGGTCGAGCTCGGCCAGTTCGGCCTGCGACCACGTGCGCCGGTCCGCCACGTACTGCCGTATCGCCTCGTTGGCGGCCTCGGCGGACGGGGTGGTTGGGCGTTCTAAAACGGTTGGAGACATGGTGAAGATTCTATTCGGGGGGTCTGACAGAGGCCCCCGGCAAATGCCCCCGGGGGCCGATGTCACACGTGAGGCTCCTCACGCCCCGGAACTCACGCCCCGAAGAGATCCCCGTACGAGGCCATGGCCAGCGCGATGTCCGCCTGGGCCCAGAACCGGTGGTACGTGAAGCTCGGCGCCGCGCCCCCGTTGAGGTACGACGTGACCTTGGAGTAGGCCGGGTCGTCCTGGTAGAAGGACCGGATGGAGCCGAAGGTGGACGAGGAGTTGACGGTGTCGCCGTTGGGCATGGTCCCGGTCCAGCCGCTCGGCACGTACACCGCGTCGTCGAAGCGGTTGTAGTCCGTACGCGTCTCGGGGACCGCGATGCCCAGGCTGTCCTGGTAGTTGGACCACATGCCGTCTAGCAGGGCCTTGGCCATCGCCTTGGCGGCCGTGGAGCCGGACTTGGCGGCGTAGTAGGACAGGGTCTTGGCGTACGCGGCCGTGACGCCGACGTCATTCGTGTAGTCGGCGACCGTCACGTGCAGCGAGGCGTTGGCCCCCGGGCTCGACGCGTTCCAGGTGTCGGGCTGGCCGGACCAGGTCAGGGTCGAGGGGATCAGATAGGTGCCGTCCGGGTTGACGGTGGTCTTGGACATCGCCCAGGTGACCCACTTGTCGAGGATCGTCTTGGCGGCGGCGTTACCGGTCTGCTGGTAGTACTCGGCGACCCGCTCCATGGACCAGGCCTGCATGCCGAACCACTGGTTGGACGGCGGGTCGTGGTAGACCGGCGCCACGTCGTAGTACATCCCGTAGAAGGTCGGCGTGCCGCTGGGCGGGGTGCCGTAGCTGCCGTCCCAGCTGTTGGTGGCGCCGCCCGCGATGGCGCCCTCGCTGCTCTGCAGCCAGCGGTAGAACTCCATCTGCCTGCCGAGGCTGGTCGTCCAGTCGGACTTGCCGGTGGTGGACTTCGGGGCCATCGCGGTGTCGTTGGTCAGGGCGTACGCGGCCATCGGGTTCTGGTAGCCGAAGTGCGCCGCGCTGTCGCCGATCCGCCAGGCCCAGCCGGCCGAGGAGCTGTTGGCGCCGCCCCAGGCGTAGTACCAGGACAGCAGGTAGTGCTCGCTGTCCTTGCCGGTGCCGGCCGCGCAGGTGCTGGGGCCCACGCAGTTGCCGATCTTCTTGAAGTACTTGTCGAAGAACGAGTAGCGCAGGTAGTCGCCCATCTTCCCGGCCTTGGCGACGGTGGTGGCGACATCGGCGCTCTTGCCCTGCGCCTTGGCCCAGGTGTCGGCCCAGTACGCGGCCTGGATGGCCCGCGCGTCGGCGTCCGGGGCGTCGGTGTACTTCCACTGCTTGGCGTAGCTGGAGTCCTTGATGAACAGGTCCAGATATCCGTTGGTGCCGCCGTAGGTGAAGTTGTCGCAGGTCGGCTGGGGCACCGTCTCCCACACCGACTCCTGGGAGCCGCGCTGGAAGGTGTTGATGTACGACGGGCCCGAGGCGTTCGGCCCGGCCTCGCAGCCGCCGCCCGGGGTGTCCCCGTAGCCGTAGGTGTTGTCCACGTCCTGCAGCCAGTGCATGCCGTAGATGTCCGTGGTCCCGTACGCGGAGGACAACTCGCCCGCGATCGGGTCGGAGCCCACCGGCACACCGGACTCGATCTGTGACGGGTAGTCGGAGGGCAGCGGATGCTCGGCGGCGTAGGTCGCGGGCTTGCTCGCGCTGTAGAAGCTGTTCGTCGGCTGGTCGGCGTGGGTGGGGATCATGTACTGCTCCATGGTCGCCCAGGCCGCGTTGAACTTCGTCCAGTCCTGGGTGACCTTGCCGTACATCGCCTGGAGCCAGATCAGATAGGAGTACGCCTCCGAGGTGGTCTCGTGCCCGTAGTCCGGCGCCTCGACGATCAGGGTCTCCACCGAGTGGTACGGAATGCCCTCGGGCGAGAAGTAGCCGGAGGCCGGCGCGGTGATCTTCCCGTACAGGTCCAGGAATCTGGCCTGGTACGCGCTGGACGCCGCCAGTTCGGTCACCGTCACATCGGCCTTCAGATAACCGGTCGCCGTCGCGCTGAACACCGCCGAGCCGGTGCCGGAGGCATCCGCGGTGACGGTCACCGTCTGCGCGGTGGACCAGTTGGACGGTGTGAAGGTCAGGCTGCTCCCGCCCGTCACCGACAGGCCGGTGTTGCCGGAGCTGCGCGCCACGGCCACCGTCACGTTCGCGGACGGCTGCGTGGACAGCGCCACCGCGAAGGTGCCGGTTTTGCCCTGCTGGACGGCGACCTGCGCAGGGGTGGCCACCAGCGACGGCCCGGTCGCGACATGGATGCCCACCGGGGTGGACTCCGCCGACGCGCCCAGGCTGTCGTAGGCCTTGGCGTACAGCGAGTAGTCCCCCGCCGTGACGCCGGCCCAGCCGAAGCTGTACGGGGAGGAGGTGTCCGTCCCGAGCAGCGTGGTGTTGCTGTAGAACTCCACCTTGGAGACCGTCGCCCCGTCCGAGGCCGACGCGGTCGCCGCCAGCGGCACCGTGTCCCCCGCCGTGTACGTGGCTCCGGCGGCGGGGCTGGTCAGCACGGCGACCGGGGCGGCGTGGGCGCCGGTGCAGGTGGTGCCGTTGACGGCGAAGGAGGCGGGCGCCGCGTTGGCGCCGCTGTAGCTGAACTGGGCGCCGGTGGTGACGGCGGCGCCGGCCGCGATCGTCTTGTTCCAGTCCAGGCTGGCGACGGTGACGTTCTTGCCGGACTGCGACCAGGTGCCGCTCCAGCCGTTCGTCAGGGTCTGGTTGCCGGTGTAGGCGTACGCGAGCGACCAGCCGGAGATGGTGTCGGTGCCCCGGTTGGTGATGGTGAGACTCGCGGTGAAGCCGGAGCCCCAGTCATTGGTCGTGTAGTCGACGCTGCACTGCACGGTGGCCGCCTGCGCGGGGGTCCCGCCCCCGGCGGTCGTGGTGGCGAGGGGCAGCGCGAGCGCGGCGACCCCCACCAGTAACAGTCTTCTCGGTCGTCCTGCGGGCATGCGGAATCTCCTCGGCGGCTCGTGCCGGATGTGTGAGACCTGAGAGATGCTCTGAACCAGTGGGAGCGCTCCCAAGCGTCGAACAGGACTGACGACTCGTCAAGACCTGAAACAAAGACCCCTACTTCGCTCACAAGTCCTGAACTCCCGTCAGCGCACTATCCCCGTCCACCACTTGGCGCTATGGTCTGCCGCGAACCAGTGGGAGCGCGCCCATGATTACCCCCCACCCCTGAGGAGTCGCACATGCGACGACCACCGCGCACCGCAGCCCTCGCCTCGGCCGCCGTCCTCGTCCTCGCCGGCGGCGTGGCCCTGCTTCCCTCCGTCACCGCTTCCGCCGCGACCGCCTGCGCCGTCGGCTACTCGGTGACGAACCAGTGGAGCACCGGATTCCAGGGCAACGTTGTCATCACCAACAACAGCGCCGCGACCAGCACCTGGACCCTCACCTTCGACTTCCCCGGCACCCAGAAGGTCACCCAGGGCTGGAGCGGCAAGTGGTCCCAGTCCGGCGCGAGCGTGACGGTGGTCAACGAGAGCTGGAACGGCGTGATCGCCACGGGCGGCAGCGTCAGCGCCGGCTTCCTGGCCGACTGGTCGGGCTCGAACCCGGCGCCGACCGCCTTCAAGCTCAACGGCGTCGCCTGCAACACCGACGCGTCACCGACGCCCACCGCGACGCCCACGCCCACCGCGACACCGACGACCACCACCCCCGCCACCACCGCGCCCAAGCTCCATGTCTCCGGCAACAAGATCGTTGACGCGTCCGGCGCCGAGCACCTCCTCCACGGGGTGAACCGCTCCGGCACCGAGTTCATGTGCGTCCAGGGCTACGGCATCTTCGACGGCACCGTGGACGACGCCGCCATCGCCGCCATGCTCACCTGGAACATCGACACCGTCCGCATCCCCCTCAACGAGGAGTGCTGGCTCGGCCTGTCCAACATCAACAGCGCCTACGGCGGCACCGCCTACATCAACGCGGTCAAGGACTACGCGACCCGCCTCGAAGCGCACGGCATCACGCCCGTCCTCGAACTCCACTGGAGCCACGGCCAGTACACCGGCAACTCCGCCGGCTGCTCGGACCTCTACGCCACCTGCCAGAAGCCGATGCCCGACACCGAGTACACGCCGTCGTTCTGGACCTCGGTCGCCAACACCTTCAAGTCCGACCAGTCCGTGGTCTTCGACCTCTTCAACGAGCCCTATCCCGACCGCGCCACCTCCACCCTCACCCAGGCCTGGACCTGCTGGCGCGACGGCGGCACCTGCCCCGGCATCGGCTACTCCGTGGCGGGCATGCAGACCCTGGTCAACGCGGTGCGCGGCACCGGCGCGCAGAACGTGATCCTCCTGGGCGGCCTCGCCTACTCCAACGACCTCGGCCAGTGGCTCGCGTACAAGCCCACCGACTCCACGGGCAACCTCGCCGCCGCCGTCCACGTCTACAACTTCAACACATGCGGTTCCAGCTCCTGCTGGGACAGCACGCTGGCCCCCGTCCTCGCCCAGGTCCCCCTGGTCGCGGGCGAGATCGGCGAGAACACGTGCGGGCACGCCTTCATCGACCAGTTCATGGCCTGGCTGGACGCCCATGACTCGTCGTACCTCGGCTGGACCTGGAACACCTGGGACTGCGCCGCGGGGCCGTCGCTCATCAGCGCGTACGACGGCACGGCCACGGCGTACGGCGCCGGGCTGAAGGCTCACCTGCTCTCGCTGGGCTGTCTCGATTC
>Ga0307517_10007434_pt1 | contig 15963 bp, 17 predicted proteins | sample 23_EM_MG_FD_194515 | JGI IMG/M metagenome (GOLD analysis project Ga0307517, IMG submission 194515) | Populus trichocarpa ectomycorrhiza microbial communities from riparian zone in the Pacific Northwest, United States - 23_EM | ecosystem: Host-associated > Plants > Roots > Unclassified | place... | reverse complement strand
CCTTGACGAGATCAGGGACTGGCTGCGGCGCCTGTACGATGCGCTGTAGCGACCTGGCCGCGCCGTTTGTCCTGCTGGAGGACCGGTCTGGACCGGGAGCCGGGGGCAGACTTTACCGCAATCCCGCGGAGATCGTCTGTTGCAAGGCGCCCGAAGGCGTCGAGGCCGCGTTCCAGCGTATCGAGGCCGGCACGGGCAGGGGGCTGCACGCCGCGGGGATGCTCGCCTACGAACTCGGCTATGTGCTCGAGCCGCGGCTCGCGCCGCTGATTCCCGCCGAGCGCGACGTCCCGCTGCTGTGGTTTGGCCTGTTCGAGCAGGCCGAATGGGTTGACGCTGAGACTCTGGACGCGGCCTTTGCCGACCTTCGGCCGCCGCCGCCAATCACCGGCGTCAGCGAGGCGCATGACCGGGCCGCCCATGGGGGCAAGGTCCGCCGCGTCCTGGAGTTGATCCGCGCCGGCGATCTCTACCAGGCGAACCTGACCTTCCCCGTGCGCTTCCACTACGGCGGCGAACCGCTCGCCCTCTATGCGGCGCTGCGGTGCCGCCAGCCGGTGGCGCACGGCGGCGTGGTGGCCCTGGGCGGCGAAACCATCCTGTCGGTCTCGCCGGAGCTCTTCGTGCAGGTCTGCGGCGACCGGGCGACGACCCGGCCCATGAAGGGCACAGCCGCGCGCGGGTTGGACCGGGTCGCCGATGAGGCGGCTCGCCAGGTTCTGGCCGCGGACCCAAAGCAGCGGGCCGAGAACCTGATGATCGTCGATCTGCTGCGCAACGATCTGGCGCGGATCAGCGTGCCAGGTTCCGTGCGCGCGTCGGAGCTGTTTACCGTGGAGACCTATCCGACCTTCCATGCCCTGACCTCGACGGTCACTGCTCGACTGCGCCCCGACCTCGGTCTGCGAGACCGGATCGCCGCGCTGTTTCCCTGCGGGTCGATTGTCGGCGCTCCAAAGATCCGGGCAGGGGAGGTGATCCGCGAGCTCGAGGCCGAGCCCCGCGGCGTCTACACCGGTGCGATCGGCGCGATCGATCCCGGCGGCGACATGGCCTTCAACGTCGCCATCCGCACCACGGTCATCGCCGCGGACGGAACGGGACGCTACGGCGTGGGCGGCGGGATCGTCGCGGACTCCGATCCCGACGCCGAATATGAGGAAGCCCTGCTCAAGGCGCGTGTCCTTCAGGACCTGAAGACGGACTATGGTCTGATCGAGACTCTGCGCTGGTCGCCAGGTGACGGGTTCATCCGGCTGGATCGGCATCTCGAGCGGCTCGCTGCGTCCGCGGCCCAGCTCGGCTTCAGCTTCGCCCGCGCGGATGCGGAAGACCGTCTCGCGGCGGAGGCGCGTGACTGGTCCGACCGGGGTGGCGCTCAGCGGGTGCGCGTGTTGCTGGCGCGCAGCGGCGCCCTGACGATCGCCTACGAGACCCTGGCCGGGCCGCCCTCGCGGACCTTGGAACTCCACGTGGCGCACGATCGCCTCGATGCGGGCGACCCCTTCCTGCGCCACAAGACGACGCGCCGCGAAGCTCATGAGCGCGCCTTCGCCCAGGCGGCGGCGCTGGGCCTGGACGAAGCCGTGCTGCTCAATCGCCGCGGCGCGGTGGCCGACGCCTCGCGCAACAGCATCTTCGTGGAGGCGGACGGACGGCTGATCACGCCACGGCTGGTGGCCGGCGCCCTGCCCGGCGTCCTGCGCGCGGCCCTGATCGCCAAAGGCCGCGCCGTCGAGGGCGAACTTGGCCTGGCGGACCTTCAACGCGCCGAGCGGTGGTTCATTGGCAACAGCCTCCATGGCCTGCGCCGCGCCCGTCTGGCGCAGGAGCTTGTTGCCTCATAAGGGCATGTCGAACTAAACGATCGACCCATGATGCGTTGGCTGTCGCGAGGATGAGATGAAGATTACCGCGGCCGTCGCCCGCCAGGGCAATCCCGGCTTTTCTCTGGAATCCCTCGAACTTGATGAACCGCATGGCGACGAGATCCTGGTCCGCATCGCGGGGGTCGGTCTGTGCCATACAGATCTGGTGTTCAAGGCGGGCGCCGGCGGCTACCCCCTGCCGGCCGTGCTCGGGCACGAAGGGTCGGGCATCGTGGAGAGGGTGGGGGAGGGCGTCACGAAGGTGCGCCAGGGCGACCGCGTCCTGATCACCTTCCGCTCCTGCGGCAAGTGCGACCGCTGCGTGGAGGGCCACGCGGCCTACTGCCGGACGATGCCCATGCTCAACTACGCCGGCGTGCGCACCGACGGATCCAAGAGCCTTTCGGGCTCGGGGGAAGCTATCGCGGGCAACTTCTTCGGCCAGTCGTCCATGGCCACCTACGCGCTCACCTACGAGCGCAATGTGGTCAAGGCGCCGGACGATCTGCCGCTGGAGCTGATGGGGCCGCTCTGCTGCGGTGTCCAGACCGGCGCCGGCGCCGTCATGCGCGCCCTGGCCTGCAAGCCCGGCTCATCCATCCTGATCCTCGGCGGAGGCTCGGTGGGACTGAGCGCGGTGATGGGCGCAAAGATCCAAGGCTGCGGCGCCATCCTGCTCCTCGAGCCTCATGCGGCCCGCAGGGCGCTGGCCCTCGACCTGGGCGCGACCCACGTCATCGACCCCGCGACGACTCCTGACCTCAAGGCGGCGGTGCGTGCAGTGCTGCCGCAGGGCGTGGACTACGCCTTCGACACCACGGGCATCCCGTCCCTGCTGCAGACCGCTGTCGCCTGTCTGGGCTCGATGGGCGTCCTCGCCATGGTGGGGGTTCCCCCGCCCGGTACGCCCATGCCTGGCGAGCTCATCGCGGCCATCGCCTTGGGCCTCACGGTGAAGGGCGTGGTCGAAGGCGACAGCGATCCCGACGTCTTCATCCCCGAACTCATTGAGCACTATCGAGCGGGGAGATTGCCGTTCGACCGTTTCGTGAAGACCTTTCCGCTCAGTGCCGTGAACGAGGCCATCGAGGCGCAGCACCGCGGCGACTGCGTCAAGGTGGTCCTGATCCCGGGGTCATGAATGCGAAAGGAGGGGGCGGTCTCGTGATCGTCCCCCGAGTTGCGTTCTGAAGAGGCAGAACGATCCATGCGTGAGCTCAGAGGATCCCGCCCACCATTGCTGCGCGCGCCAAGCCCAGCCGCGCGCCCGATGTGGCCCCGGCCCTAGGCGACTTCGCCCAGCAAGGCCAGGTGAGTACGTCGGCTGACCCCGAAGCGCTCGCCTTGGAGGTCGGAGAGCAAGGCGCGAGTCCGCTCAGCCTCGGACTGCAGGCGTGCGAGGCGTGCAGCGACCGCCTCCACAATCCGTCCGCGCTGCGTGTCCGCCTGCGGCGCGCCCGGCTGCAAGAGGGCACGGATCTCCTCGATACCGAGACCGATCACGCGCAACCGCGCGATCATCTGCAAACGGTCGCGGGCCTCGCGTGAGTAGCGACGCCGGTTGAGGCCGTCGCGATCGACCGAGATGAGACCGCGCTCCTCGTAGAGCCGGATAGCCCGGGGGGTGAGACCGAAGCTCCGGCTGATGTGGGCAATGGTGCAGGGAACGTCGATCTTCGGGTCGAGATTCATCTGGGAACCGCGCTGTGTGGCTTGCAACCTTCAGATTCCGCGTCAGGGACGATGAAATCAAATAGGATCATGCGTAAAATCCGCTCCAGCGAGCTGGAGTTTGTAAAATTGCAAAGCCGTGAGAAAGCCTTCGTCGGCCCGCGCGTCCGCCGCTTGCGCGAGGGCCGGATGTGGACGCTGGAGACCTGCGCCGCCGACCTTGGGGTGTCGGTGAGCTACCTGTCGCAGATCGAATCGAACCAGCGTCCGGTGACAGCCCGTGTGCTCCTGGCGCTCATGCGGACATTCGAACTGCCCGCTGCGTATTTCGATATCAACGAGGATCGCCGCCTGACCGCGGACCTGCGCGACGCCCTGGCGCAAGCGCCCCAGACGACCGCGACGCCGGCCGCAGTGCCGGCGGCGGAACTGCACCGGGCGGCGCTGCAGACGCCCACGCTGGCGCGCTGCTACCTCGACCTCCTTCGGGCCTATCAGCGGCTCGACGAACGGTTGCGCCTCACGGAAGAGGCTGTCTCCCTGGACGAAGCCTCGGCGGCCAGCTCGCTCCTCCCTTACGAGGAGGTGCGCGACTTCTTTCACCACAAAGACAACTATGTGGAGCGTCTCGACCGGATGGCCGAAGCGCTCGCAGCGCGGATCGGGCTGCCCTCGGCGGATGCCGCCGAGTTGCGTCTTGTGGAACACCTTGGGACGCAATGGGGCGTCTCCGTCGGGGTGCATGACGAGAGCGACCTACTCCGCCGTTTCGATCCGCTGCGGCGCGAACTTTCGTTGGCGCGCGGCGAGACCGCGGCGACCGGCCGGTTCCAGCTAGCTTACCAGATCGCCGCCATGGCTTTCGCCGAAGCGATTGAGCTGGAGCTGGAATCGGCGCGCCTGCGCACCTCTGCCGCGCGTGCGGTCTGCCGCATCGGGCTCACCAACTACGCAGCCGGCGCGCTGCTGATGCCATACGGCGCCTTCCGGGCGGAGGCGGCCGCCGTGCGGCACGACCTGGAGCGACTGGTGGTGACGTTTCAGGCGAGCCTCGAACAGGTCGCGCACCGGCTCAGCACGCTGCAGAGGCCGGGCGAGCGCGGGCTGCCGTTCTTCTTTGTTCGGCTGGACGCGGCCGGCAACATAACCAAGCGGCACAGCGCGACGCGGCTGCGGTTTGCGCGGTTCGGCGGGGCCTGCCCACTATGGAACGTCCACGACGCCTTGGGCGCTCCGGATCGCTTTCTCGTGCAGCTGGCCGAAATGCCCGATGGCGCCCGCTATCTGAGCGTGGCCCGCAGCGTCACCAAGCCGTCGAGATCCTATGCCGCCCCCGACCGGCGCTACATCATCGGCTTTGGCTGCGAATTGGACCGCGCCGAAGCGGTCGTCTACGGCGATGGCCTGCAAACTCGCGGGCCGGCCACGCCGATCGGCGTCAGTTGCCGCATCTGCGAACGCGAACGGTGCGCTCAGCGCGCGTTTCCGCCGCTTGATCGCGGCCTGCGGGTGCCGCCGAACGAACGGCGGGTGACCCCTTTCGATCTGGTGTGATCAGCGCCAGCTCTTCCCGATGAGGTTGCGAAGGGCCTCGCGGGTGACGGCCCCTTGCCTTGGTTCCTCCCCGGGAGCGTGAAGATGGGGGTTGATGGCGCCTGCCGGAGCTGGCCAATCCGCGGCGGCGCGGCAGGGATTCGGACCCCGGACCTCCGTTTCACCCACAATTTTTTCGCGGCGGCACGCTGGCAAAGTGCTGCACATGCGCTGCCCAGCGCATCTTTCGCGGATTTTTGGAAGATTGGTGGTTCCTCCAACGCCTTGAAAACGTTGGAGGAACCGTGGTGCCACGACAGGGATTCGAACCCTGGACCTCAGCCTTACCAAGGATGCGCTCTACCACTGAGCTATCGCGGCGAAAGGCGAGGCGGGGCTATAGCCAACGCCGAGGCCCGCGTGAAGCCCCAATCCGCTGCGTCGGCTCTTGACGGGCGGGACGCCTCGCCGCACCCCAGGGGCATGCCGCCTGCGGACAAACCCCCGAAGATGCTTCCCTCCGAGCGCGAAACGAAGCTTGCTCAGGCGCTCAGGGCGAATCTGCGGCGGCGCAAGGCGGCGTCTCCCGATCAGCTCCGCAAGGTCGACGCCAAAAAGAGCGACGAGGACTGAGCGCCCTTTGCGTGGCGTTCGGGCGCACGTTAGATAGCGGACTGGGCTGACCGCCGCGACCTGATGTCAAAGCGCGGCCGTTTCGAAGGATCTGGATTGGACCGCATCGCCATCACCGGCGGCGCGCGGCTGCAGGGGGAAATCCCGATCAGCGGCGCCAAGAACTCGGCCATCAAGCTGATGGCGGCGAGCCTGCTCACCGAAGAGCCGTTGCGGCTCACCAACATGCCGCGCCTGGCCGACACGCGGTTCCTCGGCAAGCTGCTGCAGCGGCTGGGGACCGAGATCGTAGAGGCGGACGGCGAGGACGGCCCCGAGACCCTGCTGCGCACCAGGGAGATCGTCAGCGGCTTTGCGCCTTACGACCTGGTCCGGCAGATGCGGGCCTCGTTCAACGTCCTGGGCCCACTGCTGGCGCGGACTGGCCAGGCCAAGGTCTCGCTGCCCGGCGGCTGCACCATCGGCGCGCGACCGGTGGACCTGCACCTGAAGGCGCTGGAGGCGCTGGGCGCGCGCATCGACCTGCATGAAGGCTATGTCTACGCCCAGGCCCCTGGCGGGCTGAAGGGCGGGCGGATCGATTTCCCGTTCAATTCGGTGGGCGCGACCGAGCACGCCATGCTGGCCGCGGTCCTGGCTCAGGGCGAGACGGTGATGACCAACTGCGCCTGCGAACCGGAAATGGTCGACCTCGCCGACTGCCTGAACAAGATGGGCGCGAAGGTTAGCGGGGCGGGGACCTCGACGATCACCATCGAGGGCGTGACCAGTCTGCACGGCGCGACCCATGCGGTGATGGCCGACCGGATCGAAACCGGGACCTACGCCGTCGCCGCGGCTATGGCGGGGGGAGAGGTGCGCCTCACGCGCACGCGCAGCGACTTCATCCAGGCGCTGATCGACAAGATGGTCGAGGCTGGCGTGGAGGTGATCCCGCACAACGACGGCCTGACGGTGAAACGCAACGGAGCGCTGCTGAAGCCCGTTGAGGTCGAAACTGGCGTCTATCCGGGCTTCGCGACCGATCTGCAGGCCCAGTTCATGGCGCTAATGACCCTGGCCGATGGTGAAAGCGTCATCAAGGAAACCATTTTCGAGAACCGCTTCATGCATGTTCCGGAGCTTGGACGCCTGGGCGCTGACATCTCCGTACAGGGGGGAGAGGCGCGGGTTCGCGGCGTCTCGTCGCTGGAGGGCGCCCAGGTCATGGCGACCGACCTGCGGGCTTCGGTCAGCCTGGTGATCGCCGGCCTCGCGGCGCGGGGCGAGACGGTGGTGAACCGCGTCTACCACCTGGATCGCGGCTTCGAGCGGCTGGAAGAGAAACTCAGCGCCTGTGGCGCCCAGATCCGCCGCCTGAAGGGCGACGGAGAGGGTGAAGACGACGGATGACCAAGGTCGCGCCCCTTCGTCTGCTGGCGCAGGACGCCGAGGACCTGGCGGTCATCTCGGCGGCCATGCAGGACGCCGTCGCCAAGATCGGCGAGATCTCCTACGAGGCCAAGGCGCACCGGCTGACCGTGGGCTTCAACCGCTATCGCTGGGAGACCGGCGAGAGCGAGCGGGTGCGATCGGGGCTGCAACTCGGCGGCGTGCTGAAGGTGCAGACGCGGAAGATCCGCCGCAATGCGCGCGACGCCGTGCTCGAGGTCTTGGCGGTGACGTTCGAACCCGGCGAAGCGCCCGGCGGCACCGTCACCATCAGCTGCGCAGGCGGCGGCGACCTGCGTGCGGTGGTCGAATGCGTCGACGCCGTGCTGGCTGACGTGTCCGAGCCCTGGCCGACGCCGCGGACGCCCAAGCACGCCGAATAGGACCGCGGCCATAGCGCTTGCGCGCCCGCGCCGCTAAAGAAGCCGCGCCATGCGCCGCTTCAACTCCTCAGACCCCGGCTTCGAGGCCACGTTCGCCGCCTTCGTCGAAGAGCGCCGCGAGACGCCGGTAGATGTCGACGACATCGTCCGCGACGTGCTGGCCGCCGTGCGCGCCGAGGGGCTGGCGGCCCTCTTGCGGTTCGCGCGCGAATTCGACGGCGTGACGCTGGACGAGACCTCCATCCGCGTCAGCGCGGCCGAGATCGCGGCCGGCGCCGAGGCCTGTCCGCAGACCGTGCGCGACGCCATCGCTTTCGCCGCCGAACGCATCCGCAGCTATCACGCCCGCCAGCGGCCCGCGGACCTGCGGTTCACCGACGAGGCTGGCGTCGAGCTCGGCTGGCGCTGGGGGCCGCTGGACTCCGTGGGGATCTACGTCCCCGGCGGCCGCGCGGCCTATCCTTCCACCGTCCTGATGAACGCCGTGCCCGCCGCCGTCGCCGGCGTCGGGCGTATTGCCATGGTCACCCCCCCCGGGCGCCTGCAACCGGCTGTGCTGGCCGCCGCCAAGGCTGCAGGCGTGACCGAGATCTGGCGGGTTGGCGGCGCTCAGGCGGTGGCGGCGCTCGCCTATGGCGCCGGGCCGATCCGGCCGGTGGACAAGATCGTAGGGCCCGGCAACGCCTTCGTGACCGCCGCGAAGCGCAGGGTCTATGGCGTGGTCGGCATCGACAACCTCGCCGGCCCTTCGGAGATCGTGGTGGTGGCGGATGGGGCCAACAGGCCCGAATGGATCGCGGCCGACCTGCTCTCCCAGGCCGAGCACGACCCGGCCGCCCAGGCCATTCTGATCACCGACGACGAGGCCTTCGCCGCCAGGGTCGAAGCTTGCGTGCAGGACCAGCTCGGCGCGCTCGCAACCGGTGAGGACGCCGCCGCGTCGTGGCGAGATCACGGCGCGGTGGTCATCGCGCCCCTCGAAGACGCCCCTGGCCTCGTCGACAGAATCGCGCCCGAGCACGTGGAATTCGCGGTCGAATCGCCGGAGCGTCTCGCCGACCGGGTGCGGCACGCTGGCGCAATCTTCCTTGGCCGTCATGCGCCTGAAGCGATCGGGGACTATGTTGCAGGCTCCAACCACGTCCTGCCAACCAGTCGAGCGGCGCGATTCTCCTCAGGCCTTTCGCTCTATGACTTCCTCAAACGGACCTCGATCGTGAAGTGCGACGAAGCGGCGTTCCGCCGGCTGGCGCCGGCGACGATCGCGTTGGCCGAGGCCGAAGGGCTGCCCGCTCACGCCCGCTCCGCCGCTATCCGCATGGGGCAAAGTTAACTTATGAGGCCGCAATCAGACCTTCTTTCCGGAGTATCCGTGATCGCAGCTCCCTCCATCGAAAGTCTGAACGTGGCCGCTGACGTGCAGTCCGTCGGAGCCTGGTCCAAGAAGCTCGCGCCTTATCGCGAGGCCAGGACCGGACGTTCCATCCTCGAGATCGTCATCACGCTCGCGCCGCTGCTGGGGATCTGGGCGATCGCCTGGGGTCTGCACGCCATTGGCCTCTGGTGGGCCGCGTTGCTGCTGACCATTCCGGCGGCGTTGTTCCTGGTGCGCCTCTTCATGATCCAGCACGATTGCGGGCATGGCTCATTCTTCGGCCAGAAGCAGGCCAATGAGTGGGTCGGTCGGATCATCGGGGTCTTCACGCTGACGCCGTACGACTACTGGCGCCAGACCCACGCCATCCACCATGCGACCTCCGGCAACCTCGACCGCCGTGGCCTGGGCGCGATCGAGATGCTGACCCTCGAAGAGTATCGCGCGCTGACGCCGGTGAAGCGGCTGGGCTACCGGCTCTATCGCCATCCGCTGGTGATGTTCGGCCTGGGCCCCGCCTTCGTGTTCTTCATCATGCAGCGCCTGCCGTTCGGCATGATGCGTCAAGGCTGGCGGCCCTGGGCCAGCGTGATGGGCAACGCGGTCGCAGCCGCTGTCGGCCTGGCCGCACTGATCTGGCTGTTCGGTGCGGCGCCGGTGCTGATCGTCAATGTCGTGACCATGCTGCTGGCGGCCACGATCGGCGTGTGGCTGTTCTACATCCAGCATCAGTTCGAGGGTGCGACCTGGTCGCGGACCGGCGAATGGAAGCGCGATCATGCCGCGTTGGCCGGGAGCTCGCACTACGACCTGCCGCCGGTGCTGCGCTGGTTCACCGCCAATATCGGCATCCACCACGTCCACCACCTCTCGAGCCGCATTCCCTTCTATCGGCTGGGCAAGGTGCTGCGGGACCATCCCGAGCTGAAGCCGATGAGCCGGGTCGGCCTGTGGGAAAGCTTCCGGTGCGCGCGACTGGCGCTATGGGACGAGGCCAATGGTCGGTTGCTCTCCTTCCGGGAAGCGCGCGCCCAGGGCTGAGGGCCGGAACTCCACCATCGCCGGGGCGTTGGCTCAGCGGGCGGGGGCCCAGCGTGAGCGATAGTGCATGCCCGTACCTCCGACCGCCCAGGTGGCGGCCCAGGCGTCCGCAGCCGCGGCCGCGGTTCAGCCAACCCTTGCCGAACAGCTGACCAGCTTCGGGCGCACCGCCTGGAGCCACCTGTTGCAGCTGGACGCCCGCGAGGCGGGCATCAACCTCCTGCTCACAGCCGCGGTCGCACTGATCGCCTTCGGGCTGGTCTGGGGGCTGCGGCGGCTGTTCGACCGCTGGTTCGCGCGCTTCGAGGCCTCGTCCGTCGGCCAGGCCGCGCAAAGCCCCAGCGGCCCGCACAAGGCCGCCGGCGTCACCTGGGGTCTCCTCAGGCTGCTGATCCTCGCCGGCGCCGTGCTCATCGTCATGAGCGTTTGGGGCATCGACCCCTGGGCCTGGCTAGCGGACGGCGCAGGCGCGCGGTTGCTGCGGCTGGCGCTGATCGTCGTGCTGGTGACCGCGCTGGTGGAAGCCACGGGCTTCCTGATCCGTCGCCTGATCGAGGGCATCGCGGTGCGCAGCGGCAGCCGTCGCCGCGCCGCCCAGCTGCGCACGCTTGGGCCGCTGCTTATCGGATCGGCGCAGGGCGTGCTGGTGGTGATCGGCCTTTTGACTTTCCTCTCGGAGCTGGGCCTGAAGGTCGGGCCACTGCTGGCGAGCGCCGGGGTCGTCGGCATCGCCGTGGGCTTTGGGGCACAGACCATCGTGAAGGACTTCCTCACCGGGCTCTTCCTGATCGTCGAGGACGTGGTCTCGGTCGGCGACAACGTGCGGATCGGAGAGGCGGCCGGCGTCGTGGAGACCATGACCGTGCGCACCATCCGACTACGTAGCGCCAACGGCACCCTGCACATCTTCCCCTATTCCGAAGCCCAGGTGATCCACAACCGGACCAAGGTCTTCTCCTCCTACCTGTTCGAGATCGTCGTGAACTACGAGTGCGACCTCGATCGTGCGCTGGAGGTTATGCGGCAGGTCGGCGAGGAGCTGGCGGTCGATGCCGCGTTCAAGGGCCAGATCACCAGACCGTTCGAGGTGATGGGCGTCGACAAGCTTGCCCCGGCCGGGGCCACCCTGAAGGCCCGTGTCACGACCGAGCCTCAGGCGCAGTGGAGGGTGGGACGCGAGTATAACCGCCGGCTCAAGGCGGCCTTTGACGCCGCAGGCCTGGGCGCGGCCTTGCAGACGCTGGGCGCGCGCCCGCCTCGCGAGAATGAGGTGAAGCCGCCGCCCGAGCCGCGCAGCTTCGCCGAGTACGATCGACCCCGAGCAAGCTGAACCGGGACGCCCGGCGCGCCCGCGCCGGGCGTCTTTCTTTATGCGCCTTTGCCGTTGTCCGCAGGCGCGGGATGACGCGGGGGGGCGGAATGCCATAAAGCGTCACTAACGCCTCATCCGCGGACGCCATGGCCGAAGACAGCAAGACGCACCGCCTGCAGACCGTAGAGCTCGACGAAGAGTCGCTCGCGGCGGTGTCGCGCGACCAGGAGCAGGAACGCCAGATCGCGATCTTCGACCTCCTGGAGGAGAATTCCTTCCATCCGGAGGGCGCGGCCGGGGGACCCTATGACCTGAAGATGGGGTTGATCGAGAACCGGCTGGTGCTGGACGTGCGCGGGCCGGAGTACGAACGCCGCCACATCCTGTCGCTCTCGCCGTTCCGCAGCCTGATCAAAGACTACTTCATGATCTGCGAGAGCTACTACCAGGCCATCCGCAACTCGACGCCCGCGCAGATCGAGGCCCTGGATATGGGCCGGCGCGGCCTGCACAACGAGGCCTCGGAGCTGCTGCAGAGCCGTCTCGCCGGCAAGATCGACACCGACATGGATACGGCCCGGCGGCTCTTCACGCTGATCTGCGCTCTGCATTGGCGGGGCTGACGGCGCATGCCCGCTGACGCCCCGCGAGAGCCGCTGCCCGGCGCGGTGCTCTTCGCCTGCAACTTCAACCAGGTGCGCTCGCCGATGGCCGAGGCGCTCCTGAAGCTCCTGGTGGGCAAGGCGATCTTCGTGGACAGCTGCGGCCTGAAGCGTGCGCCGCCGCTAGACGAGGACGACGAGGCAGCGCCCGGCACGGCCGATCCTTTCGCGCAGGCAGTGATGGCCGAGCTCGGCTACGATCTCTCCTGGCACCGCCCCAAGACCTTCGCGGAGCTGGACGACCATTCCTTCGACCTGGTGATCTCGCTCACCCCCGAGGCGCAGCACCGCTCCGTCGAACTGGCGCGCGGCAGGGCCGCCGATATCGAGTACTGGCCGACCCACGATCCGACCCTCACCGAGGGGTCCCGCGAGGTCCGGCTGGCCGCTTATCGCCAGGTCCGCGACGCTCTCGCGAAGCGGATCGCCGAGCGGTTCGGAGGCGGCGCTTAGGCCCCATCGACCTTGCCCCGCGCGGTGCGCTATAATTCAAGCGCTATCCACGGCTCGCGTCCTGACGTAAAGGCGCGGGCCGTCGCTTTATTTCGATTTGGAGCCTCAATGGCGAAAGAAGAACTTTTGGAGTTTCCGGGCACGGTCAGCGAGGTCCTGCCCAACGCGACGTTCCGCGTGAAGCTTGAGAACGACCACGAGATCATCGCCCACACCGCCGGCAAGATGCGCAAGAACCGCATCCGGGTCTCGGCCGGCGACAAGGTGCTGGTCGAGATGACCCCCTACGACCTGTCCAAGGGCCGCATCACCTTCCGCGTCCGCTAAGGCCGTCTTGCCGCTGACGCCGCAACGCCTGGTGCTGGCCTCCGCAAGTCCCAGGCGGCTCGACCTCCTGCGCCAGATCGGCCTTGAGCCCGACGCCATCGAGGCCGCCGAGGTCGATGAAACCCCCCGGAAGGATGAAACGCCCCGGCTGCTCGCCACGCGGCTTGCCGTCGCGAAGGCCGAGCGCGTAGCGCCCACACACGCCGGCAGCCACGTCCTGGGCGCCGACACCGTGGTTGCGCTGGGCCGGCGGGTCCTACCCAAGGCCGAGAGCGAAGCTGAAGTTCGCGAGTGCCTGGAATTGCTCTCCGGCCGCGCCCACCGCGTCCTGACCGGCCTCTGCGTGATCGGCCCCGATGGCCGCCGCGCCCAACGCCTGGTGGAGAGCCGTCTGCACTTCAAACGCCTGACGCCCGCCGAGATCGCCAGCTACGTCGCCTGTGGCGAAGGCCTGGGCAAGGCCGGGGGCTATGGCGTCCAGGGTCGGGCCGGGGCGTTCGTCATCGCGCTGCAGGGATCCTACTCCGCCATCGTTGGCCTGCCACTCTATGAGACGGCGAACCTGCTCGCCGGCCTGGGATACCGGCTGCCATGAGCGAGCGGCGCATCTACCTCGACCGTGGGATCGGCGAGACGCGCGGCGTGGTCACCCTCGACGGCCGCCCCGAGCGCCTGATCGTACGCCGCGACGACGACGATCCCCGCCTCGTCCTGGGCGCGCGCCTGGTGGCGCGGGTCGCCAGCCTCGAGCCCGCGCTCGCCACCGCCTTCCTTGATCTGGGCGGCGGCGCGGAAGCGATCCTGCCCTTCCGGCCCGACGCCAAGCCGGTTCGCGGCCAGGCCCTGGAGATCGAGATCCGTGGCGAGCCTCGTCGCGGCAAGCTCGCTGTCGCCCGCGCCTTCGGGCCAGGGGAGGGCGCGCCACGGCTCATTGCCGCCGCCCCCGATGTGGCCGCCGAGCTGCAGGACCTTGTGCGCGACGCCAGGCTCGTGGAGGGCCGCGCCGCCCGCGACGTCGCCGATGAGGCCGAGGCTGAGGCGCTGGAGGTGGTTCACCCCCTGCCGGGCGGCGGCGAACTGGCCATCGAGCCCACGCGCGCGCTGACCGCCATCGACGTAGACCTCTCGGAACGCAAAGGCGGCGACGCCAAACGGGTGACCCGTCAGGCCAATCTCGCCGCGCTCGGCATGGCCGCGCGCCTGCTGCGCCTGAAAGGCCTGGGGGGCATCGTGGTGATCGACTTGGTCGGCCGCGGCCACGACGGCAATACTCTTCTTGCCACCGCCCGGGCCGCTTTCGGGCCGGACAATCCCGGTGTTTCGATCGGGCCGGTCGGGCGTTTGGGGACCATGGAGCTTTCCTTGCCCCGCCGCACCCGACCGCTGGCCGAGATCCTCTGCCGCGCCGACGGCGCGCTCAGCGACCGCACCCTGGCCCAGCGGCTGATCCGGCTTTTGGAGGCCGAGGCGGCCTCGCAGCCGGGCGCGCGCCTCAACGCCCGTTGTGCGCCAGACATCGCCAAGGCCGCCGCGCCGCTGGCCCGGCAACTTACCGAACAGATCGGCGCCCGCTTTGTCATCACCTCCGACGCCGGCCTGCCGCGCGAACGGCTGGACGTGGGCGCGGCATGAGCACGCCCAAGTGCCCGATCTGCGGCAAGGCCACCGAAACCGAGTTCCGGCCCTTCTGCTCGCGCCGTTGCGCCGACGTGGACCTGCAGCGGTGGTTCACCGGACGCTATGCGATACCGGGCGCGAAGGTGGAGGAAACCTCCAGCGACGCCGACGACGAAGACTGACCGTCCCCTCGCTGGACTTCCGAAAGCGGCTCACTTATAGACGCGGCTCCCGCGCTGGCGGCCTTTGCCTGGGTAGCTCAGTTGGTAGAGCAGCGGATTGAAAATCCGCGTGTCGGTGGTTCGAATCCGCCCCCAGGCACCACTTTTCTTCAATAAGAACAGTGGGTTAAGAAAAAGAGGGAACAAGGTTCCCTCTATTTTTTTTGGCATTTTCGGAACAAAATAGCAACATTGTAGGACGTGACGCTGCGTGGCAGGGCGTAACAGTGGGCGTGTCAGGGTGTGTCGGGACGTGTCTGGGCGTTCGCGGCCCAAGCCCTTGCCCACGATCGCCAGGACATGGCCAGGACATGCGAAGAGTGCGAAGACATGCCCAGGACATTTCCCGTGAAAAGATCGCAAGCGCAACCCCGAGGATGGGTAGGAAGACTGTAACTAAAACAGCGACTTGATCCGCCCCTGGCGAAGCTGTTGGGCTCTGTAGAGCAGCGGATTATCTATCCGCGTGTCCATTTTGGCGGCGTCGATCAGCTAGTCGGCTGACCCCGCGAGCGAGTCGGGTGCTTGGAGGAACGCAGTCAGCTCGGATTTGAAGGCGTAAAGCCCGATACCGGGCCTCTTGCGGATTGGCAGTTGGCGACGGTGCTTTGCGGTACGCACCCGCATTGCCGTCCATTTGCCGCCGAGAAACCTGGCGATCGCCTCGGCGCCGTAAAGAAGGTCGTCCCTGACGGCCGGATCCTGATCGCGCGCGCTCATCCGTGCCCTCGTTTAGGCCAAGCGGGATTTCTTGTGGACGCAGGGTCGTCTCGATACTCGACGGCTCACATAGTCACTATAGTGACTGGCTTCGACGTCAAGACTCGTCGCGCCTCCTGTCATGGCCCTGAGTCAGGCATTGGCGGCGAATCTCCGGCGAATCCGGATCGAACGCGGACTCTCCCAGGAGGAGTTGGCGGCCGAGGTCGGGATCGCCCTTACATACCTGGGTCAGATCGAACGAGGCCTGCGAAACCCGACGCTCCAGGTCGTTGACCGCTTGGCCGCAACGCTGCGAATCGACGCCATCCTGTTGCTGACCGAGGAGTGAGGCGCGGGGCCAAACTCCGCGCTTTGAATTGGACGGGGTGAGCGCGGGCACCCTTTCCTCCATTTGGATACGTCCGCTTATGGCGTAGCTCTCGGCCATAGAGTGGCAAGGCGGTGGCGGATGACGTTCGGTCACGCCCCGCATTCTAGAGGAGGCTGCTGTGGGCTTAGTCCGGTTCCTGCTGATCTGGTCGAGTCTGAGCCCCGTCTTCTTGCTTTGGGCGCTCCGGGGGACAACCGCGATCCCCGATAAGATATTCGTGCCGGGGTGTCTCGGCCTCTTCCTGGTTCCGTTAGTGGCGCTTTGGCTCCTTTGGAAAAGGAACGTCGCCACAGGTAACGTCAGGACAATCGAGGTCCGCGCCACGCAGGACCCGAAAGATCAT
>Ga0307517_10007433_pt1 | contig 15963 bp, 10 predicted proteins | sample 23_EM_MG_FD_194515 | JGI IMG/M metagenome (GOLD analysis project Ga0307517, IMG submission 194515) | Populus trichocarpa ectomycorrhiza microbial communities from riparian zone in the Pacific Northwest, United States - 23_EM | ecosystem: Host-associated > Plants > Roots > Unclassified | place... | reverse complement strand
TAAATAATTGTTATATTGGTTGTGTTTTTAATGAACTTGCCTATAATGATTGTTAATTTAATTTTTATTGGATTTTTTATTTGGAAAGTCTTTAAAGGTTCATCTCTCTTGGACAAATTGATCGTCTGAGTTTGCATAAGATTCAATTTCCCTTGAAGGCTCTAGGGGTATCATTAAAGATCAGGTACATGGGAATTATAGATTCAAGGTTGGACACTAAATGATCATGATGCTAATATATACAACATTAACTTTAAAATGAAATTGAAATCACATATAATTATTGCAAGTGAAATCACAATACAAAAATAAAGTTATTTTTTTTTTAATATAGAGATTAATCAAGAACAAAACACACCAAGAAAACTTTAAATGCAATGTTAAATTCTCAAATATAAATAATTAATCAAATAAAATGTCACAACCAAGAACTCATAATTAGCAAAAAAAACTAGATACTGAATATCAATAAGAAAAAAATTAAAATAAATAATAGATAAAAATACCAAATGATTTTATTTTTGTTTTTTTTAATTTTTAAAGCATAAAAGAATGTTAATGATAACCTTAATGGACAAATAGGAAACCATAAAAAGTAAACTTCATCAAATAGAGTAATTTACTCAAATTATCAAAATGGATCTTTTTGGATTGTTGATATAGTATGCAAGGAGTGTTTGACAGTGTAGTAGATATTATTTTTTAAAGTGTTTTTTTTCAGAAATACATCAAAATAATAATATTTTTTATTTTATAAAATTATTTTTAATACCAGCATAATTAAAACGATCTAAAAAAAATAAAATATACATTACAATTAAAGAAAGAGAAGAATTTGGCATTCTTTCTCACGCCTCTCTCTCCCAAACTCTGATTGAGTATGGCAAGGAATATGAACATGAATTGTCTGTCAAGCCTTTGCATTCAATATTGTAATCCTCGGATGAGCAGCAGGACTGCATAGAAACTCCTAAAATTCAGACTCCTAGATTTGTTTGAAATAATAAGATACCTACTCCAAGTCATTGTTCGGAACCTTTCAATCCTATATTTTCTTTATTTTCCAGCTGGCCTCACAAGAAATAATTTTTCTCCATGAACCCTGATGGTCAGCTAATACATTTTATTTGATCTTTTTACCTTTTTGACGAGATGGGAGTAGGATTCACAGTTTTTCAACAATTTAGAGGAATCAATGGGGTCTGCTTTTATGTCAGCAATATTCTTAAATCTACAGGTAAAAGGGTTTTGATAAACATTATTATTAAATGCACCAAAACGTCAAGAGACCTGGCCCTGCTGCTTACATCAACCAATGAACTCAACATCACATTTGGTGTCTATATATCCACCCTTCTTTCGAGTTTTTATAACTTCAGCAGGCCATTATTTTACATCACCTAGAGAACAACAAATCATCCAAGCTTTTATGTTTATTATACCTTTTAGAATATTTGGATTCCTCATATTTGAAATTCTATAATATTTCACGATTTTCTCCAAGTCCTGGAACCATGATGTATGCCAACTCTTCAAGTGTCTTTCAGCAACCATGTCAACTTCAAGTGTCTTTAACTCAAGGGCTTGAAAAAAAGCCCATCTCAAAACATGCCTAACATTGATTGCAACCCAATGCCGCTTAACTCGACCTTGTCACCTGCATGTTAAGTGTCGAAATTATTTCTCCATGCGAGACTCCTTTGTACAATACAAAGATTCTCATTTTCACGTCGAGATGGGCAGATTCGATTGTGCCTTGCTTATGCTAGTCTTTGTTCCGACTCTCTTGCTGATGAGTCGTCCTTTCTTCGCCAGGCGTACTCGTTTGAACAGACTGGCCTGACTTTGAATTGAAGGAATTGATTGCAAGCTCTTTAGGCTACCCTCTTTATTCTTCTGCTCAATTCTTGTCATCGGACTCGGCATCTCGTATATTTGCTGTCAAGATCAGAAACTAGAAGACTCAACGTTCATCCAACCCAAAGTAATTTCATGAATTTGAAGTGGAAAATCTGAACAAAAGAGCCGACAAATATCTCATTCCTTGATTGCATCGGAGAGTACAATTAAACTTGTAGATGATAGCGATCAGTTGAAAAATGGACATGAGAGGAATTACATTACAAGAATCTTATCACTGAGGATGGCTCATAATTCTACTTGGAACGTTGTGCATATTCAGCTGATAACTCCAATAGTTAGACTAAATTGACAGTGTGGATAAGCAGGTGCACCGTTTTCTTTCGAAACTAGAGCCAAAATCTCAATAGATGGCTTATATAGCATTTGCTAATAGTGGAGCAGAACCCAGTTGCTTGTAGAATTGGTTCTGATTCAAGGATATTAGGCCTCTTCAAGCGTGCTGTGCAGAAACCATTGCTTTAATGCCACTTTCAATAAGCAATTGGCAGAGACTAATCGTTTCCAGATGTGCAAGAAAGATCAGGAATCTGTTCTTCGTTCAACCGTTACTTCTTTCAGGCTCTCGGGAGCGGCTCTGACTTGTGTAGGCAAATCCAAAAGCATGTTTGGTGGGGCAAAATACATGTGCAGTGACATCATACAGATGATAATACCCAAGAAAAGCTGCAGCATGACACAGAAAATGAAACAAGTTTATTGATGGTATCAAAATCAACCAGCGTATGTGCAGAAAGGATTCTATTATTTGATGACCAGTGAGTGCATGAATACCTGCAAAGTAGGCTTGAAGCTAAAGAGGTACACAGACCAAACCATTGTTAGCAGCATTGCCATTGATGTGGCATACACCTGAGAGAGGGAGGCATGGAGCAAGATATTGTAATAAAGGCATTTGAGCCTAAAGGACCGAAATTACAAGTAAAAGGACACTTGAGACTTCCATACATCCTATAACACTTGGTGTGTCCCATAAGGAAACTCCTGTTGTGTATTCCATAGCCCATGAATTATGGTGGCATGTAAAGTCATTTTGTCAGAAAACTGGAGCCTTGTATTTTATCAGCAGTCTTATGAGCATGACTATAGCAAACTTTGAGGTGTAAATGGAAAACTACAATGAATAAAGCTGGAGCATCCTGTATATAACAAGGAAATGGCTTGTTTAGTTGCATGTAAAGGTGAAAAAATAAAGTTCTCATGAAGCCCTTTTCCATCATGGTTTCAGGCAGATTCGTGAACAAATAGGTATTATAGAATGATGACACATAAGGGTAGCTTAGTGGCAAGCACCCCTGCCGGGATCCATCGAGATCCTGGGTCTGAGTCCTCCCTTGCCCTCTCTAGCTTGAAAAGAAGGGGATATATTATAGAACAATACTGAAGTATGAAAATGAAAAATCAAGGGAGCATTCTGGTTTCTATAAATCTTTTCATAGTTAAGTCAATGGAATTCTCATCATCTGCATCTATGAGACGCACAGCATCGATGGATATTTTCATGATTGTGTGCATCCTCTGAAAGATATATGACGAGGAAGCCATAAAAAGAGAATTTACCTTCACGATATTGTCAGCATACTTCATCAACCATGAAACCAACAAGCCAGTGGATCCAAGATTCAAAACAACCATCCAAGTTGTAATACTGTAGCCATTGAAAAGGCGTTGCCACCAGGATCCGTTCTCATATCCACCCCTGTAATCATCCAGGACAAGCCGAGCCAAGTTGAATATTGAGCCAAATCTGAAGTGGAAGGAAATACCTAAATCATCAACATAATTAACGTAATAATGTATTTTGCCAACCAATGACTCCATATTCTCTATCGCAAAAAGTATGTAAATAGAGCAGGGTCAGGAATATATAAGGGAGTGTGAGATAAGCCTAAGAGCCTTGGAAGAAGATATCCAGGTCAAGTTTGCTACCATGACTATTTACAGGCAACGTTACTAAAAAAGCATCTTGAAAAGGGAAAAGTCATTGAATGGAGAAAAGATACCTACGTATATAATTGAACGTTTTGCCAATACAAGCTATCGTTGTTCTTCTTCATCAGAAACTCTGTGTAGACACCTGCTAATGCTGATAGACAAGCAGATACTGCCCCCAACATATAGCCTTGAATTGGAGCTGCAAATAGAGAATCACAGGATGCTTCTCCACAACCTTTAACCTACAATAAATGAAAGAAAAGCATTCATTATTATTTTATTTTTTTTGGTTATAGATAAAATGTTAACGAATAAATTAAAAGGGAAAGTTGATGATAATTAGGATCGTGAAAAAACTGCAATATAACAAAGACAGCGATTTTGGTGTAAAATAAAAATCTGAACAGAAACTTGCAGTGCATAAGTTAAATAACCAAAGAACTAAACAAAGCATGAAGATGAAGAGGAGAAATTGCTAACAATTCAAATAACCACCTACCTGGCTTGTGGTTGTTCCAACAGCTAATAGAATAATTGCCATCCACTGCAGATTAGACAGTCTCCTCCTCAGGAACAGCCTAAAGAATGAATCATAGAGAAGGCAAAGAAAATCATCAATTAATTAGCTGAAACAAGGCTAAATTCATTCCAAAAGACATCCAACCGAGGAAGCGAATGATAAAAAAGAACAGTATAAAATAGGCACCTGAATAATATGCCAGTGGTAACAATCTTCAAATTACCCATTATCTGGTAAGTGGATGCATCCACATAAGTCAAAGTAGCAAACTGAACATTGTTATGAATTAGATAAATGATTGAAGGAACAACGTATAAGCGCACACTCTTCCATTCTGTAGTCATCCTTGTAGATGGTGATATCTGGCACTCTCTCCAAACAAGTAAACTAGAAAGCACCAGCTGTTGTTCAAATAAACACAACATTAAAAAGAAAGCCAATTTACATATGGAAAAAACCGTCATTGCTATGTTAAATGGTCTGTCCACTCAAGAGCTAAGAATACCTTGAAAACTTCAGCAAGAAAGGGTACAGTGGCATAGTCGTACAAATACTTTCCATTACTTTGAGATAGAGTAGTCAAAATGCCCTGCCAGTAAATAAAGGAGGAGGATAGGTTAATTTAATTTATCTGTTTCAGCGTAAAAAAAAAAAAATCTTCGAATACAGAGATCTGACAGTATTTCGAAGCTACAAAACTTCCTCGGATACGAAACCAATTCACCCAAAGCATCTTATTCAATCGATCACAAGTTTCTGCATTGCTTTTTAAATACCTCCGATTTTGCTATTATTTTCGTATCTCAACTCTCATTTTCCTTGAACTTTTTATTCACGCCTCAAAACCCAAACGCCTAATCTATCTCGCCTTTCTTATAATAAATTCTTAATTACGCCTCGAATCACACAATCCAAAATGCTTAATCTCTCTCACACACACACAAACACATTTCTGGTACTTCCACATTTTCATAATCATGAAATCAAAAGCTATAGATTCAAAACTTAAGAGCAAAGTGAAAACTTTGATCGATCTCTAGATATTATAGGGATTTGGAAGTGAGAGAGAGACCTGAGAGCTGGTGAGAAATGTGAGAAGTAAGGCGACGAAGTACCACTGCATCCTCGTCTTCCTCGATTTCCACGCACTCTGCTACACTTGCTTTCTCTTCTTTCCCAAATACTACTCGCATTTGTTTTTGGATAATATTATTTGAGTTTGGTCTTTAAATTAGCTTATAATTACAATTACGTCCTTAAATATCACAGGATAAGAAGTTCGATTCGGTCTACAAATTAAAGAAACTTCTAAACTAAGCTTTAGTCGTAGTTCTTAGCACAGGATCTTGAGTGGGCCGACTATTGTGCGGCTGTTTGGGAGAGTATTAACAGTTATTTTTCAAATGGGCGGGCCTCATGGGCCATCCTGCTCTGTATTTCTGCTCATAAGCTGAATTTTGACCATCTTGTAGCCTGGCTGACACTTTCAGAAGATGTTAGGTTTAAGCCATATTTACTTCTATGTCTCGTGTCAAACTCTAAAAAGCAGTATGACACCAGCCTGTTTCCTGCTGGGAAAATCAGCTGTTTTTCTTATCTCCTTGTTACAAGACTTTATGGAAATTGTCAACAGTGCCATTGAACTACTTCATCAAGCTATCAGCAAGGCCAGAAACGCAGACTGTGGCAACTAAAATAATCTTTTCAAAACGATATTATCATATACACCGTTCCTTTTTCTATAAAATTTACATGTGCTAGCTTTTATATTTGCAAGATTCAATCCGTAGATACAACTCAGCAAGGAATTAGATGGAATTGGTGTAGATGTCCACTTGGCATCAAATAGGCCCCACTATTAAATAGAACTTGAAAACTCAAGTGTGCATATATGCAGGTCCTAGCCAAAACTTTGAAGGGCTGCCTGCCAATTCACAAATGCCGGAATTGGTCAGAAGCCCTTATTATGACCAACGTAACTTGTTGCATCACGATGCCCGATGCTTCCTCGGAGTCTTATTTCAATCCAGCACATCTTGACACCACATTGATCTCAATCATTTTTGTTTTATATTTACAAGCAGTGTACCCTCTTAAACAATATGATATTCTGGTGCTTTCACCGGCAAATATCTCAGATCTGGTATCTGATCTTTCTTATCTGGAGATCTGGAACCGGAATTTGCTTCCCTAAGTGAAGTCAGTAGTTCAGCCAACTGAAACCCTTGTATCACTGAGCAAGCTGAGCAGATGACATTCGTCGAAGATATTGCCAAGCAAATTTGCGGTTTCAGTTTATGAACATGCTGTCCGGAAAAAAGAAAAGGCTCCGGGTCCCCATGCAATAAGGAAGCCAAACGAATGTGGTTTCCAATTGATCTCAGATTGACTATTTTGCTTCATAGCATTTGCAATGCTTTTATACACCCACTCGAATTAGCAGCAACAACCATGTCTGATTTCCCTCTCCAGCAGACACTTGAAACAAACTGCCCATTGTCACAATCTGTTTCCTTACCAGAAATAGGATCAATTGAACCAAACTTGTGAGAAGTGATTGGCATAGGTAGAGATCTATGGTAAGCATAAACCTGAAAGGAGACAACATCACTTCAGTAAGTTAAAGAGTAGATGTACTTTGGCAAAAATGGTAGAGGTCGCGTATGAAAGCTGGGAACTATTGTTCTTCTCTTTCATTTTTTACCCCCTTTCAGTGATGAATTCTCATCCTCACTTATTATCAAGCAAATCATTCTGCCAAAAAAAATTGAAGCCATACCTCATTTGTTTCTGATCCACATGCTATGTAACCATTGGCAACAGATAGACCCACAAAGTTCTGCAGGAGCAAGAGATACCCGTAAGAGGAAATGATTAAAATAAAATAAAATAAAAGCAGCGCAAGAACAAACTGGCTAGCTCCTTAAACACAAGCACTGACCTTCTCGTTAGTGTGTCCACCAAGGGTTAAGCTGCAAGCACTAGGGGATAAACCACTGGAGCTGGTTTTATTGAGATCCCAAATCTTTAACGTATTGTCAGTTGATGCAGTAACCAGAGTTTCAGAATCCAAGAATTTAACATAGCTCACAGCTTTGTCATGGCCAGACAATACACACCAGGGGGCTCTAACATTCCGAAGATCATAGCAATAGGTTCTGTAATCTGCAGACCCAAAGGCCAGCAAATGAGTAGAGTGAGAAGAGAACTGCACGCAGCAGACATTTGCAATGTTCCTGATTGTGCTTGTACTATTTTTCTGCAAAAAGGTTTGAACTGCATAAGCTTTTATTAAGCAAATTACAGAAAGAATTTCAATTTTTTGAGCAATAGCTAGAGCTGCAAGAAAGAAGAATAAACATATAAAGTTAAAGAAACACCAAGCAGCACTATCACATTTTAACTCAAATGGCCTTCATTAAATAGTGGAACATTCTTCCAACTCTGGTTTTAGGAATCCCAAACTATTACAAAGTACAAAAGAGATGGGGAGAACATGCCTCATTAATGCTCCACAGCTTCACAGAACAATCATCACTTCCACTGGCTAATTTTGTTGGATATACTTGAGAAAAGTCCACAGACCAAGCTCTCTTTTCATGCTCCTTATATTGAAAAACCACTTGACCAGTATTCACATCCCATAGCTGGAATTCATCAAAGCAAATCAGGTAAAGAGCAACGTGGGGAATTTAAGAATACAACCACAAGATCTAAAATGTACAGTGGAAAATAAAAATAAGCAGACAAATTTGAGCACACATGAAGATAATAATTACAGTGTGTAGGAGAAGGATAACCAATGCGATTCAAGAAGTTGAGAAACCTCAACAAATACAATGTAAACTTATAGATTAGCAACAATATGATGTTCTTTTTTAAGCTGACATTTGAAAATTTCAGAAGTGAGGATATTTAGGGCTTATTTTTTTTATAAAAGAAAGATCAAAGATGATTGCAGGGGACAAGATGAAAGCTGCAGTAAGAAAACTAAAGAATATGACACTGGAATCCCTTATAACCCCAAGAAATTCAGAAGCTGATGCAGAAAACTCCATATCCAAGCCACAGATATGACAAGGTTGTCCCGCATCAGGTCGACCCACTGATACTCACAGAAAGGTATTTCAACAGTAAAGAATCTAGCATGCAAGATATACACACCTTAACAACACCATCATAGCCAGTTGAAGCCAGATAGCTCTTGATGTAGCTGTTCCAGCAAATGCAGCTGAGCTTTGACTCATTTGACATTTCAATGACTGGATAATGAATATCAACAGAGTCATTAAAGAGTGAATCAAACTCAAATATCTTTATTTTCTTTGATACTCCAGCAGCAGCAAAATAGTCTGCATCACGGTCAAAACTCAAAGAACAAATAACATTTGCAGAATTATTGAAGTCCCCGGTTCTTAGTAGCCCACGTGCTTCAAACTTACTATAACGAGCATACTTGCACAAACCATCAAAAAAGGATCCAAGGCAATCAGTGGTATTCTGTGTTTCTTCATCCTCCTGTGCTAAATCCCAGTTCTTACGATTTATCAGTAAGTCCTTATCTTGGCGAGTGGCAGCATCAGTCTCAGCAAGCTGGACTTTGGATCTCATGGAGAAATAAGCACTTTCAAGCTGGCTGATATTGCTCATCAACCTCATATTGTTTGTCTGAAAATCAGGAGATACTTGAGAAAGTGCCTCCAACCTGGAAGGTTCTTTATGCTCAGAGGTAGGTTGCCTTTCATTTATAAAGTCATTCTCTAAGTAAGAATGGTGCAAGTGTTTCTTTGAGCAGCTTCTCCTACCAACCTCTTCGATATCAGTATCCAAGCATCTAACATCTTCCACTAACTTAAAGGCGTGCTTCTGCTTCTGCTCCTTCAATGAAACAAGGAAATGCAACAAAAGTTCTGATTCGGCATCATCTTGGTCAACAGAGGATGACAATTCTTCTGCGGACACCTCTTGCAATCCATTAATCAATTCAGATTGTAGGATTTCCCTGCCAGATACAAGCAAAATAGAATCTCACACGAGGGCATAAGTTTAGAATTTAACAACTTGCACCAGAACTATAGCATGAGTTAGCAGGCACCCATCCTGGTAACAAAGCCAGAATGTTTTACAATCAACTAATGCACTAGTTTGGGAAAGAAAAAGAAGAAGCATAAAATACTTGAAATTCATTTCTTATGAGAAAATCGATGATCAGTCCAATGCAAAAATCTATTGCATTATGTCCCCACGTATCCCACAAACTGATGCAGGTGCAATTTCATCCCATATTTTGTCCAAAATCTTGTTAAGGTCCTCAGTCTTTAAAAGGGGGCAATTTTAATATCAACCTATTATAAGTGGTTCAATGTGCCTGTTCCATCTACTTCCATTAGTAACACCATGACAGACACAAGTCACAACCATCCAGCTTTCCTTTCATTTCTTCCTCATTCACCAGGTTGAACAAAAATCCCCACAGTTAACTAAGGTCCATAAAACCCATTTAATTCGTCAGATGTGAACTCAAATTTCATGGCTTTAACACCACCAACTACATGCAAGGGTAGACTACATATGCATAATATGGATCGAGAGTGAGAGAGAGTTCAGACAAAGCTTAGGGAGATTTAATGTTGGTGAGAGGGTGTGAGATAGGAGCTTCGATGATCTAGTCCTCTGCTCACTCGTAGAAGCACAAAACATGGTGTAAAGCCTCTTTTAGGGGCAAGAGGCTAGCTTTCCATGGATGTAAATATTTTATTAATGAAGAAATGAACACGAATTAAAGTTAAATGAAAAAGAAACAAAACAAAAGGGAAGTTTGGTACTGACACTTCCAAAGTGCTTGGATCACATTGAGTTCAAGGTAAAGTCTCACAATCAGATTTAAATCTTGCCACAAATTAACAACTCTTGTAACTCAATTTATTTTTAGTCCTCTAATAGTTTAAATGCCAAGACTATTGATTAATGGAATGTCAAGCTTTTAAGGTCTTCATATCCAATAAAATTCAAGATTTTACAAATTTAAAACAAGCTAGGATTACCTTGCTGTTGGGCGTGATGAGGGTTCAGGATGAAGTAGCCAAAGGCAGAATCCAGCTTCCTTTGGATTTTCTGATAAAAGTTGTGGAGGAAGAATCCTGTGACAAAGGTCTGACATTGCTGTTGCATGTGCTCTGTCAGAGTCAAAACGACCAAGCAACTGAAAGAAACAACCTAATTAATCATATAAAAAAGAAAATTTCTATCCAAACCCATAAATCTAAACAAAATAAACAAACATAGAGAGAATGACAAACAAAAATAAGCAGGACGCATAGGATAAGCTTATATAGCCAACAAAAGAATACTACTGCTACTACACTTCGATAATGACAGCAATTTCATGGTTGTAATTTCTACTACATATGGCAGAAAAATCTTCTCAGATTGTGAATCACCAATGCTTAAAAAAGCCCCAATAATTATATTTGTTATGGACAGGTAGCATTTGGGAAAAGGGATAGAGCAACAAACAAATGAATTTTTTATCACACAAAAGGATGTGCCAGCTTTCAAGACTCATGAAAACATGCATTTATAAGAAATAAACTGTTTTTGAAAACATTTATACATGGAGATAAATTATGCACCATGGTAAACCAAAGTAACAATCAGAATCTTCAGACAAATGAAAAAGATGTTTCATTAATAGCATTTATCAAATAATTAAGCACAAACAATTTCATAGATGCACAGCGAGAGTGCTCAATAAACAAGATGAGAAATAACATCTTCGCACCTCAAATAGAAGAATACCAAGACCATAAATATTTGATGCAGTCCTGCAGATCCCCTCACTGAGCTCCTCGGGACTTGTATACCATTTCTCTTCCAACTGGTCACTAATAGATGTCAACTGGCGTTGACCTAATTTAGATGGCTGATGGCTGATGGACTTGGCCTGAATTCCATATTCTGCATTACAGTTATGTTCAGTAGCTTCATTTAGAGAATTTTGTGAAACAGTAGCATCGATGTCCCCATCACATGTAGATTCAAGTTTCAAGCCATATTTTGCAGAGAACTGAGGCCAGCGACTGGTATAGTTCATGCTCTCACTGAACTTCTGCTTCTTCACAGATGCAGCAACAGAAGAAAACATTCCTTGTTCCAGCACCCTTCTCCTGACCACATGATTGTCGGAGTAGGGTGCATTTCGACCCTTGACACTTTCAACCAAATCTCTCTGAGCAGCTGAACCAAGGTATTTAACCTGATTAGATTGCAACAACTTAAAGCTAGATGGCCGCAAGTCAGGCAATGCAACTCCTTGCGAATGAGAATAATCCACTAGATCAACAATCCGTCTAAATACATGCAAGCTCTCAACTTTATTCACTTTGTGCCGTCCAGCATTCAGCCATTCCCTCAAACTCACTCCATCATGATCAGAACCAGCAGGCCTCGGCCCAGCAATCCCATGTGAAGAGGGCATCATTACAGTTTTAGCACTCAAGTTCAAAGGGGTATCAGAAGCTGCCAAAGGTCCACCAACAGCCCTTTCATTGTTCTGGTATCTTGGTTGAAGTTTGAAGCTATCATGTGGAGGCCCTCTATAAACAATCCCCTTACCTTTCAAGGTGTTTTTGACAAAAAATTCTGAGAATCCTGATTTCGATAGAATCTTTGTCCGGATATTAGCATGCGAGCTCATATTGCCTGACAACCCATTAAAGTCAGGATGTGTCAATTGTTCTGAGACTTCATTTCTTTCATTGCTCGAGGTTTTTTGAGCCAAAATGTCAGATGAAGATGAGCGCCGCACATCTAGCATTGCTTGACCACTGTCCTTATACAAGATATTACTACGAGAAATCCCAGTCATGGATCCCCCTCCAATTTGATAAAGATGCGGCCACTGATTCTGCCTAGTTTGCATCCTTTCCCTATTATTCAGTGTACCAACAATGGCTAAATTTGAACCATCAAAATTTCTCACCATTAATTCTTCATTCATGTTCCCAGCATCATCTATAGAGCGAGGGCTAGAGCATGGCTGCTCAGATGCATCCATAGGGCTTGCACTCCTATTTTCATTCTTACCCTCCAACATATCAGCAAGTACATGAAAGGAGCTCTCACGATAATCATCCACACCAGCTATATCCATTTCACGAGATTCCAACAAGTTGGAGCTTTCAGGTGGTTTCACGGAATGCTCGCTCTCTTTACCTCGGAGGTGGGCCTGCTCCACCACGTCCATTGAAGCCACTTCATCACCCAATCCTTCGTCCATATCATCCAAAAACAGACTAGTCTATCATGCATCCATCTAGCAATGTAAACAGGACTTGTTTTCAGTCAAACATTCAGTAACCACATGCCTATCATCGATCTTACTTAAGCTAAAAACAAGATAAAAAGCAATGGCATTCATTTACTACACTTAATTTCACAGCTTTGAGCATAAATCACTAAATAATTTCAAACCCACAAAAACTTCAGCTATAATCTTCACTTCCTCACTAAAATAAAAAATCAAGAAATGCTTCCATAAAAGAATCAACACCAACCCATAATTCAAAAAGTTGAAGACTTCAACAAAATGAAAGCCTAGCAAAGCTCTCTATCTGGAAGCTGAAATTCTAAATGCCAGAACTGAAACAAATTTCTAAAATAATTACCAAATTCTAACACCAACCCAGAATCCAAAAAGTTCGCAAGTTAAACAAATGAAAGCCTAGCAAATCTCTATTTCAAAGCTAAGAATCCGTAAATGCAAGAAATGGGACAAACTTAACCAAACAATCCCTTCTCCACAAAACTTAGCTATAAACTTCACTTCCTCACCAAAACTGAAAAATCAAAAAACTTTTTTCAAATAATCAAAATTTCCAAATTCTAACACAACCCAGAATCCTTAAAGTTCTCCACTTTAACAAAATGAAAATCCTAGCAAAACTTGCTTGGAAACTAATAATCAGAGAAAGCAACAAACGAACAAATTTAACCAATAACTGCTTCTCCACAACACAAAAAAAAAAACCCACAACAAAATGTTAAAAGTTCTCCACTTCAACAAAATGAAAATCCAAGAAAAACTTGTTCGGAAACTAAGAATCAGAGAAAGCAATAAACGAACAAATTTAACCAAATAACTGCTTCTCCACAACACAAAAAAAACCCACAACAAAATGTTATCTTTGATATCTCTTGATTTTCTTAGCAACCAAGCAGATACTAAAATGAAAAGGATAACCAAATGCATTAAAAAAAAAAAAAACTTATTGAAATAGGGCACTAACATTCTTTCAGGTAATGAACTTAAAGGGCAAACCTGGAAATTTTTAGACCTTGAAAAAAACCCTAGAAGGACGTAATTAGTGATAGGAGTAATAGAAGAGACTCTTGCTTTGCCTGTAATGGAGATGGGATATCTCTCTCTGCCTCTAATTTTGCAGCTTCAAATTTTGGATATATTGTACCAGTTTATAAAAATTAAGACGATATATTTTTTTATTATTTTTTTAAGATATTTTATTGGATGTGTTTTATTAGATGTTAATTTAATAATTATGTTTTAAGTATGTTTTTATTTATTTTATTTTTTCTGCATGTAGATCTATGAAAGGAAGGTTCAAATGGTCTGGAGAAAGGGTGGCCAGTTATTTTTCTTCAGGGAATTATTTAATTAATAATTCTAGCTCTTTGAAATTAGCATCATACATTGTTGTATTTTTACTAGGACGCCATTCATGGACCTTGGCTAGCTTTTTGCTTTTGATCACTGTCTAGCCCATAGAGTGTTGATGGTTCAGGATTCAAATCATTGCTATTTTTAAAACTTATCTAAAAAAAACATTTAGTATTTAATTAATATTTTATTTTACACACATTTGTTTTTTTTATTTAGTTAAATAAAAAAAAATTCTGAAAATATAAGGTTATTAAGCTTATTACATGGATAAAAGGTTTGACAAGTTAACTTGATTTGATTAAAAATTAAATTTTATTATTTATTTTGATTTAATTTTTATTAAGAGTTCATGACAAATGTCTCAAGTTTGGTGGGTTAACTTGAGTTGATTGAGAGTTATAATTCAATATTTATTTCATGTTATTTTCTATGGGATTATCGTGATCTGAAAAAAATATTCCGATATTGAACCGGTATTTAATTTTATGAATGTTTATTTCTGTTATCGTATGATTAAATAAAAAATACTTTAAAAATTTATTGAACTCAATAGAGTCTATAACAAGATTGCAGACCCACGACTCGGGTAAAGCAGGTTAAGCCATAAAACTCAAGTCGATCTAATATGTTGTTGTCTCAATATTTTTTAAAAAAAGATATTATCTTGATTTTTTAAGTTAAATCATATTATTTACTTGCTGGTGCCGATTGTTTTTTGACATGTTTAGGTATTCGAATCTTGTCGAGATAATTCTCGTACGATTTAATTTAAAATCCAAGTTATTAAAATATCGGGTGAGAAAAATTCAAAGTTAATATAATAGGTTGAATTTAATAAAATTATCAAAAAAAAATTCTATAATTTAAATATTTTTTTTATATTTTAAAAAAATTAATCCAATTCGTATTCTCGTAACACTAGTGAGATTTTTCTTTGAGGCAACTTGCTATCGGACTTGAACTTGAAGAAGCAAACTCATTCACTAAACACCTCAATGGTTGCAACGAGGGGAGTAGAGCGAGTGTGAGGTCATGTCAATTTGAGCATAGTGGTCTTCAATGCTGGTAAGGTCCCCACTCCCTACAGCAGCTACATCAACATCAACATTAAATTGATGAGCTTTTTCTTTACGGTGAGTGGTTTTAATTATTTTTTAAAATATTTTTATTTAAAAATATATTAAAATATTTTAAAAAAAAAATTATTTTTAACATTAATACTTTAAAATATTAATTTAAAATAAAAAAATTACAATTTTTAAAACACAAAAACAAGAGATATAATCATCCATAGTTACATCTAGCTTGGGTCAAATCCTGTTGTCAAGTCATTAATACTCTGTCGACTTCAAAACAAGATATTGACGTACCATATCATTAAAATTTTCAGCTATTTCATTTAAAACATAAAACAAATGATATATCTTTCCATCTTTGATTTTTAAAATTCAAATTTTAAAATACGATGTAAAATATATATTTTTAGAGTTTTTTGAAATTAAAAAAAAAAACTTATTTTTATATATAAACTAGATAACCATGACAGTTGAGTTATATATATATATATATAAAAAAAAAAAAGCATTGCAAATGTCGTATAACGGTGACAGATTAACTGCTGAGCTCATCAATCAATGAACATGAAGGCACTGCATGTGGCATCGGCAAATTAGGCAATGACTGTGAATTCTTAAAGCGGGAATAAACCAAAACCACGTAGCTCCAACGTGATGCACAGGCGTGCAACAAGGAGATGTTTGGTATTGATGTTGAAATTATTTTATAAAGTATTTACATTACTCCTCAACTAAATGAACGATTATAATACTAAGAAATCAATAATTCTTTAATTACTACTCCCAACCAACTAAGTCCATAGTCCCGACACACAAAAGTCGACTATATAATC
>Ga0307517_10007432_pt1 | contig 15963 bp, 20 predicted proteins | sample 23_EM_MG_FD_194515 | JGI IMG/M metagenome (GOLD analysis project Ga0307517, IMG submission 194515) | Populus trichocarpa ectomycorrhiza microbial communities from riparian zone in the Pacific Northwest, United States - 23_EM | ecosystem: Host-associated > Plants > Roots > Unclassified | place... | reverse complement strand
TATTCCAATAAATTGTGCAAAATAAAACTACAATTTTTATGTCATTGGCCAGAGTGCGGCCGACATCCCACAGCTGGAGATGAGGCGATCTGTTTCATTACATTGTGTCAATTTGGTTGATTCTTGTGCCTTCATACCTCCACGTTACCCACTCTTACATCCATGGCAGGTCAATACATTCCGGCCAACCCAGACGTTTCTCCGCATTGCCATCTAGTGACTATACCCAAAAATTTATCTGCTTCGCGCCTGTGGTCGCGCATCTTTTGGATGGGAACGTCACGGCCGACGAGCTGAAAGGCGCCATCGATTTCTAGATGACCAGTTGACAACCAATTTCCATGCCGGTGTCATTCTCGGTTTATGTAAGTTGGATGAACAATAGCACTTGGATCTGGTTCCTCCTCTACGCCCACCACCGAAGCAAGGCTGACAAAAACCCCATTCCTGCCATCTGGTCAGAGTGGAGGAAGATACTTCTTTCACCTCTTGATGAGCTGTTCCATGGACGAGATGAAGAGGGCGACAACGAACCAGTGACTTTGCGGGGAATCGCAACGCCGAGCAAATCTAAGATTGTATCGCCTATCGTTGCTTGTCTCGCAGGCGTCTCTCGTAACCCTCGGCTCTATCCATCGTTCATTCAACGCCTGTCGCTGCTCGTCTTGCAGGCGCCTGTCCTAACCCTCGGCTTTCCCTCATGCCATCGGAATCTACTGAAGATTTGCTCGTTGTTGATCTGCTGCCTCCTCCTCATTCCTGATGTCAACCTCGTCCCCCCTTTCCTTTTCTTCCTTTCCCTCCATATCCCATACAATCACTACCGGAAGCCCGATACCCCGATACCCACGAGACGCATCGGAGGCATTCTACATGCTTTATTTCTCAGAAGGCGACCGCGGTCATCTGATGTGGAAGCTGACGCGTCTGCTCATGCTCCAGTATTTTCCACTGCTACTCACTCCGCTCAGTCGGAGGCTCATGCAAAACCTATCCAACCCCACTCCCAGAGCCTCGATGTCCATACAGCCTTCCTCGTTATCGGTTTACAATGTCTTGTTGTCGTCAACATCCTTTTCCTTGTCGATGTCGAACTCACCCTGTCTCGCGATAAGCACTTTCAGTTCGACGGGGAGGGTTTGTGGGGTTCGGGCAGGTTCTGGCCCTCCTCCTTCTTCTTGTCCAATGCAAGATTTTGCGACTTCCATTGTCGATATTAGAAATAAACTTTGGGAGGCGAATGAGTTGAAGCGGAAGGCTCAGCGAGGGTTTGAGCAGCATCTTCGGGAGGCCATTGAGGGAGATACTCTCGAGGACGAGTACAGGGATGTTCGCCAGGCCGCCATCGAAGGACTATCAATGCTTGGAGAACAAGGTATGAGCCACGTCTCCGCAATTTCTGTTTGATGTACAGTTTTGTAGCCGAATGGCAAGAGGATATTCGACAGGCACTTTCAGGCATTGTAGAAGACGAGGACACTATGTTCGCGTGGTGCCATCGCTGTGCTATCAGGGCTTGGAGTACGAGGTATGGTTAATTTAACCACCTTTCAGTTCGATAAACCTCATTTAAGTGAATCGCGAGAAGACATCCGATCAGCAATTCCATGCATTGTGGGATGTCTGAGGCACATGGTCTCGTTTATTCGCCAGGCTGCCATCGATGGGCTTTCGAGGCTTGGAGCACAATGTATAGATTGCGTCTCCGCCTTTCCGTTTGATGGGCTGAATCTCGCTCGTAGCTGAATTTCAGAAGGATATCGGAATGGCAATTCCAGGCATCGTGGAATGCCTGGGGGATAGCTATCGACTCTCCCTGGCAGTCGTAGAGGTGCTTTCAAGGCTTGCAAAGCTAGGTCTGAATTCTGAGTCAACTAGTGGCCTTGTTCTTTGTTGTGCTGGTATCCGTTTGAAGATGCATTTGGCAAGATAAGGAATTTCACTATTTTTCTTTTTATAGAGTGGATCAGAAATAAACTCGGACACGACCAGCCTGATGATGATTTTGACCGTACTCTTCAAGACCGTTGTTTTGACACTAATCCTGATTCACTTGATGTGTGATCACGCACAGACCAGAGATTGAAAGGCCCATACCAGACAGAAAGGACCATTCCGGGGCTACGATGCAGTCCTGTTGATGGTTACGTGGCTTGACAAGTGCATATTATTAGCATTGACAGGATATCGATAATACCAGTTCACATTCATCAAAGGGTCCTACTATATACTTCTATGCCTAGATCATTTACTTTTGGCGATTGCTTTTGCGAATTCCATATTTATTCTTTTGGTATGTTCATTTGAATCAGAATCATTTTCATGAAAGAATGCTATCATATTGTTCTTATAGAAATCGAGCATGCTTGCTCATTAAGAACATGAGGTGTAAGTAAGGAGTATAATCAAGTCGACGGTGCTCGTTGAATAATATAGTGTATCCACAGGATATTTCGGTTGGATTCCTTTTGCGGTGCAAGATCCTAGGGTCGTTCAAGTCTTCAATGTACGGTTGCTGGTACCCGCCGAAAGAGCCGCCACTTCCTCATCGACATCGTCAAACACGTCCTGCTTCACTGCGCTGATCGAGTACGCCCAGACTCCTACTGCGAATGCACCAAGTGTGAGGCCTAGGAGTGCGTTCTTGACTCGGTAGGGTTCTCGTGCACGTCGGAGGCCTGGTGACATCGTCTAAGAAAACAATGAGAGTTGTTTGGTTTCAAATGTAGAAAACATACACCTGCTTTGGGCCGGTAGGATTTCGCTGCTTCGCGCCTGTCGATGTAAGGCGATTGAGACATGTGTCCAAAGAAAAGAGCGCCGCGCAACGGATCTGCAAGTTCAAGTTCGAATGGATGATCGGCTTTTGCCGATTCAATTATTTAGTCTCGACCTCCGAGTCAATCGTCGCCACAGTATGCACCGCGCGACGAAAACAAGCTCAATCGACGACCACGAGGCAGTGACTCGATCTACACTAACCCTAGACCGCCCGTGATTTGGATTTATTGCTCTTGCAGAATAATGGACGGCGCTCGACGCTGTTACGTTCCAAGTTACCGTATGCGAGACTTTCAGTGAGTACCGCTGTTGTTAATGGATGAACGCCAAGTTTTTATGTTAATTGCAGACCATCACCATCTCATTGGCCATTGTCGCACATCCGGAGCTCTGTGAAATCTCAAGATGACTCCTCAGAGGTCGATACTTTTGAGATGGATTGGGAGGGAGATCAGCTTGTCCATATTCCTTATCAACAAAGAACGATTACAAGTTTGACTGGAAGAACTCGGGTATGTTTGAAACAACAACGTCCTGTTCGCTTTACCTGAACTGTTCACAGGAAGAATCATTTGCGAGCTTTAAGAGGAAACGTTCTTCACCACGCTTGGGATCATCGCCATCCTCAGTCTCCCCCCGCGAATCGGAATCACGAAAGACGCCAGATCCACGATATCCACTCAAAAATGAGCATTCCTCGTTGGACGAGGCACGACTGTCCGCAAGCACGCCTGATCGAACTACCAACGTTGACATCACAACCAAGGAAAAGAAATGGAGTCCTAAGCAGCTCGGATTGCATGGGTGCAACCAGTGCGGCTCTATGATACTGGCTTGCGATTCTGATTTGCAGCAGCACAACCAGAAACACAAAACCGAGAGTCAAGACAAGCTTCCTACTAGTTGTACAGCCTCGCCTATTCCCATGTCCACTGATATCCCATCCTCTTCCAGAAGTCTTTCAATTCAGCGCAAAAAATCGCCACAACCACACCGGCAATTTGACCAGGTACCTACCTCAATACACAAATTAGAACCTTCCATCGCATTTCAACAAGCCTCTCTATCTCAAAGTGCTGCTGCACCGCCTTTACTACCCAGAGAGTCAGAAGGTGACCATGGCACTATGGAGGACGATGAATCATGCCGTCCAACCAAAGTCAAGAAATCGAAACAAAAATCGAACCAACAGGGATCACATATATGCAAACTATGCGATATCACATTTACGCGCCACTTTGATCTACAACGACACAACCAGAAACACCAGGTCGAGCCGGAGGAGGATATGAGTCGGAGGACTTGCACAAACTGTGATAGAGTCTTATCCCGTGTGGACGCTACGAAGAGGCACGTTGATACGCTACCTGAATCGTGCAATTATCTCCGTCGGAAACAGGGCTTGGAGTCGCTGCCTACGATGCCAGACGATCACTATGATGCTTGCCGAGTGCAGTACTACAAGTTGGCGCAAGAAAGGAAGAAACCTAAAGGAAGGAAGAAGGCTAATGCAGCTGTGTAGCCCCAGCTGTTCTCTTTATATTTTGTGACAGTGGATTAATTTTTTCGTTGGCTCCGCGATTTCTTGTTTGTTCTGACTCGCTTTCTATTCATGCTCTATAACCATGTGTAATTTATTCCATACCACACTTTTACAGCATCTGCCAATGTACCTAAATACATCCGCGTGAACGATACCACAGGCCAATCTTTGATGAGGGAGTGCTGTAACTTGAAGACCCAGCACAAATTGTTTACCAAGAACCTGTTCCACATATCCCATTGAACAACCTCAAGGGCCGAAAATAAGGCTCGAAGCCAGTCCATCGGACTTCGATTGTCGACAGGCCTATTCTCGAGGAACTTAAAAGTCGTTTGCATGTCAAATTTGCTGCCCGAAGCACCCACTGGCAGCCATCACAATCTCTGGCTTGTCTTTGTGATCGTGACTCCAAGTCCAGTCTAACACTTTGAAATGTGGCGTCATGGTATAAGACACTCGCTTTCAAGGCTGGCGACGTAATACTAGAGCCGTTTCTCACCTTATCTATGTATACATTGAACTGTGACCCTAATTTCCAACATTTTTGGAACAAATTGTCACGAATTCGGTCGTTCCGGTAAATCCGAGTCACGGCCCGTTACATTCTTCTCTTTCTTGTCAAACGCCATTAAAGGTTCACTTTAGTGGATGTTGGACACCTTATTCTCTAGTCAAATGGGGCTGTGTAAGCCCGCAGAATTTTGTGACCACCATGGTTCTGGTTGGGTTGAGAGTTATTGAGGTATTTCGCACTCCCCAATTTGTCCCCAATACTCATTGAAAGTCATGAACTAACATTGTACTTGCTCTAGTTTGCAGGTTTAGCACCCGGCCCTTTTACAGGGCTTGTCCTCGCAGATAACGGCGCCGATGTAATCCGTGTAGACCGACCTTCCTCTGAGTCATCTTCGCTGGATGTTCTTTGTCGTGGAAAGCGTTCGATAATAATCAACTCTAAAGTGGAGTCGGGACGCAAGCTTCTCGAAGAAATGATATGCTCTGCTGATGTTCTCATCGATCCATTCAGACCTGGTGTACTGGAGCGACTTGGTCTTGGTCCGAGACTCTTTCTGGGAGATGGAAAGACCAAAGGGTTGAATGAGAGACTCATTTATGCCAGGATTGTCGGGTGCGTACCATTCTTTCATTTTTTGTGCCGTCCAGGTTTGCTCACATCACACTTGGCAGTTTTCCCAAGTCAGGTATACAGTGGTTAATTAAAGAGTATATCCAGTTACTCACGAACCTTTCAATGAAGGGCTGTATAAAGACATGGCTGGTAAAATCCCCTTAAATATTATTCAATTCTTGTACCTCATCATCTTCACAGGTCACGATATCAATTATCTGGCCGTCAGTGGGATCCTATCAGTGGGTCGTCATTTTTGACCATTTTGAATCTTTTGTAACAGAGATTCTTAATTCAGATGCTCCCTGGCAAGGAGAAACCTTACTTTCCTCTCAACTTGGTTGCGGACTTTGCAGGCGGCGCTATGATGTGTGTCATTGGTATCCTCCTCGCTCTTATCGAGCGGGGAAAAACAGGTCGGGGTCAAATAGTTGACGTGGATATGGTGCGCACCCCTGCTCTTTGGATCATCCGATGTGCTGAAGGATGGTTCCAGGTCTCTGGGACGCGGTACCTTTCCTCCTTTCCACTTATTGTATCACATTTTCGCATGCCATTATTCCACGGTCCAAGAGGCACCAATGTATTGGATGGCGGCGCACCGTTCTACAACACTTACACATGCAAGGATGGACGATGGATGTCAGTTGGCTGCATTGAACCACACTTCTTCAGGATCTTCTTGGAGACTTTCATGAGAGCTTTACCCCCCGACTTTGATCCGTGTCAAGGCTGGAAACCTGAACCCTCAACTCAATTCAACCACCAAGAGTGGTCTAAATTGGGGGAGTACTTTTCAAAGGGATTCATGACGCAGTCGAGAGACTTCTGGTCCAAAATCTTTCTCAGTTTGTTTTCTTGTTTTACTTTCTTGCGTGTTTTAACGTCCTTTCCAACAGATACCGACGCCTGTGCATTGCCCGTGCTCTCTCCGGAGGAAGCAGGCCACGAAAGTACGGGTATACCTTTACCTCACCCTCGCCTTTCCACGCCGGTCCATCACTCTGCCCCAATAATGAATTCTGGTGCTCATACGGATGTAATATTGAAGGATCTTGGGGTTGGGAAGGAACGGATTCAAAAGCTGAGGGAACAGGGCGTCTTCGGGGGAACAATCCGGCATAATGCTAAATTATGAAGCAACTGTTAATATTATCGATTATACTTGAAGTTGTACAGAAACACGTGTCCGCGGCAAAAGCATGTGAAAGTTACCCGGTGCGCTCATTTAAGATGTAGTAATACGATGATCCGCGTATCCAACTTGACTTTCCCTCACATTCGCGAATCGTAATGTCGAAACAACTCAAAGATATCACCAGAGATGAAGTTGCCAAGGTATGTGAGACGATGTTAGTTAATTAGGCTGAAATGCTTACCCCGTAACAAGCACAACCACCCCGACGATTTGGTGAGCTCATTCTTGTGCGCATTGACCATGATCCCGACGCCCGAGTTAGTGGGTCATCATTGACTCCAAGGTCTATGATATCACGAAATTCAAAGCCATGCATCCAGGGGGCTTATCCGTCTTGTTAGACGAAGAAGTTGGTCCGTCGAAGAATTATTCTAGATTAGGATCCCAATCTGATTTCATTGTTTGCTGTAGCTGGAAAGGACGCAACTGAAACGTTCTTCAGCCTCCACAAATACGAAGTACTAGAGAAACCACAATACCAGCGACTGCAAGTAGGTATGATCACTGGGGAGAAACCTATCATTCATTCCCGGGTTCCCGGAGAACTCAGCAAAGTTCCGTATGCCGAACCGACGTGGCTTACGGGGGGTTACCATAGTCCTTACTATAGCGATGTACGTCTTCACGTTGTGCTGGCGTTGGACTCATAGCTTACATTCTTTTTCGTAGGGCCACAGAAAGTTCCAAAAAGCTGTTCGTAAATTCACTGATGAAGTCATCTTTCCTGATGCCGTGGTAAACTCGCTCTTCTCTCGTATTACACTGAAAATTCATGACAGTATGTTCACTGATAGGCCCGCGAGGCAGACGGGAAGCGACCTTCGCAGAGCGTCATTGACGCCATGACGTAAGTCTTAACGTTTTCTTTTCACCCATCATGAATATACCCCGTATCGTTCTTCAGAGCATTAAACTTGCATGCGATGAGAATGGGTCCGGGAAAACATCTCAAAGGGTTGACATTGATGAACGGGCTTGTCAAACCTGAGGAGTTTGATTACTTCCATGAGGTTTGCACCTGTCGTTGACTTCTGACAAGTTTATTTTTTTCATTTTCTTTTGAAGCTTATTGTTACCCAAGAGTTTGTGCGGTGCTCTTTACGTGGTTACGGAGATGGTGGGCAAGATCTGTCATCATTCATTCTAGTTTTGAAAACGTTTTTCATAGGGCTGCTCTCAGGCAAAGTTATTGGGTTACCTCCAGTGCTAAACTTCGGCAGCGACGAACTCAAGGCCAGAGTCATACCTGAAGTCCTGTCGGGGAAGAAATTCATCTGTCTAGCTATTTCAGAAGCTCATGCAGGAAGCGATGTAATGGGATTGCAAACAACTGCCGTTAAGTCGGAGGATGGAAAAGAGTGGATTATCAACGGTCAGTGAACTGAAGTAGGAGACGCCCCTCTTTTTTAACATATTCGCTAGGATCGAAGAAATGGATTACGAATGGAACGTGAGCAAATTCGTTTCAATCTGAGTGCTTTTGGATTGACGACTTTTGTAGGTTTGCTGATTACTTCACGGTCGGTTGCAAGACAGAAGATGGTTTCACTGTCATCCTTGTCGAGCGCGGTCCTGGTGTGGAAACTAAACCAATCAAGACTAGTTACTCGTCAACTGCCGGAACTGCGTACATAACTTTTGATAATGTCCGTGCTCCCATAGGGAATACCCTCGGCGGAGAAGGAGAGGGGATTTTTGTCATCCTGAGGCAAGCGTTCTTTTGCTAGATAGCGAGATAACTAATTTCTCTTTAGTAACTTTAATCACGAACGTTGGGTAATATGCTGTTCCTCGGCAAGGAGCCAGCGTTTGGTTCGTAAGTGTATGTTTCGCGATGGTAACGTCCTGTTGGTTGACACCCTATCTTTTTTTTAGTTGAGGAATGTCTATTGTAAGCCAAGTTTCTTGGTTATTCGAAAGGCTCGGGTCATTAAACTCGTCATAGATGGGTCAACCAACGCAAAGTCTTTGGAAAACCGCTCTCCGCACAACCAGTTATTCGCTCCAAGCTGGCTGCAATGATCTCTCGGGCAGAAGGTATGTTGCATACCTCCACCGGGTTAATGGAACTCGAAAATACTCACCATTCTTCAGCCGTACAGAACTGGTTGGAGAATATCACATATCAGATGTGCAATATGGTAGGGGTTTCCTCAGCCTGTTTCCGTTCACCTTGTCACAACCAACTTACCTGACGTTCGTTGACAGTCCTACAAACAACAGGCCAGTAAACTTGCAGGGTAAGTATACTTTCCAGATGCATAATCGCAGACTAACCCATTCCTAAAAGGCCAATCGCTCTGTTGAAATCTTATTCCACGGCATGTGGTCAGGACACCGCTCGTGATGCTGTCCAGGTATTCGGAGGGCGAGGAATTACACAATCAGGAATGGGGAAATTCATTGAACATGTTCGTTTGTTCAATTTTTTTTCTGGGTTCAGATTTTAATGCATTTCATTCAATTTAGTATCATCGTACTATTCCCTTTGATTCTCTTCTCGGAGGAGCGGAGGATGTCCTTGCCGATCTTGGGGTCAGACAGGCCCTCCGAGCTATGCCCAAGAATGCCCGACTTTAGCGGTAGATGACAACAAATGTGCAACTTCTTTATTTTATTTATTTCAGTATGTAGTCTACTTTGTACTTGTATTCTGACAGAATATCTATGTTGTTGAAGTCAGACTCCAACAATTTCTTTTTCAATTGGATGGAGAGACAGAGACTGACGTTAGCCTATGAGTCCGTATGTCAGTCAGTTTTTTTTGTTGTTGGATCGGATCTGGACTTCCAGGCTTGTATAAACATACTGTGAACGAAGTCAAGAGCGCTTTATATTCATCTGAGTTTCGACAGTGCCGATGTATTAACAGAAAGGAGGTAACACAGCAAGAGGAGATGGGTGGATGAGCCCGGAGAGATGCGCAGAGACTCTGAAAAATATATACTCGGTCAGAGCTTGGACACATCCTCCATTTTAGGTTCTTCACAATGCAGTTCGGCCTTGAACGATGGAAAGTCACTCATTTTGTTTTCTATATCACGAATGGCCCTCTCAGATCCTAGTTCCGGCTGCAGGTCATAGCTCGGAAACTTATCCAGGATGTCGAGCAGAGTGCCGTGGTTCGCGGACACACAAATTTGCATTTCTCTGTCAACTTGACCCATTTGGTGCCTGATCAACGGGTTGAGCATTTTGAGACGATTTGGCCTAATGGAGAGAGCTACTTAAGGTAGAGGACAACCGCCATGTCTTACTTGAACCCCACCTCATTTGGAGAACTTTTCACTATCGATGCTGGTGACTTCTACCGTGATGTCGTCCCTACTACCCCACTCGACTCCAGTCATGCTTTCTGCAAATTCTGGCGTGAATTTCTCGCAAAACTCTCCAACGGCTGTGATCCTTTCTGGGATGCGATGATGAGAATCTACACCGGTCAGGCGGGTTTTGCTGGGAACCGGTCAGACTCGGAGATGGGGCAGTTCAAGGCGATCTTCTTGAGAAATCCCCCGAATGTAGCCATAGCGGATATGCAGTCTCTAAAGCTGTACGGACGTCACAGCCGATTGCCCCACCTTTGGGGCTTCATTTTTATTTCGAAGTTTTTGGTAGACGAATGGGTTGCCGCTGGGGATGGTATTGCTGCAATTAGTTACGAAGCGCTTTTGAAGGCAACTATTGTTCACGAGACCGGCCACTGGGCCCAAACTTTGGTAAGTCTTTCACTTTAATAATCCCGTCCTCTTACCCTTCATTTAATACAGAGGGTGGGCCTCTACCCAGCGGGCCTAACGAAAGACCAGTTTGATCACCTCCCCCCAACTGAGCTGCTGAACATGAAGAAAGAGATGACTCCCAAACGTTTTCGAACATTCGCGTCGGCAGGAGCTGGAGAAGCTGGATACTATGTTGAGGTAGCCGTATTTGGAGGCGTTTTAACCCTCCAAGAGGGTGAATGTGAGTGTTATACAATATTTACCACCCTTCATTCCCCAGTGATCATAGTGACTTCGAAGGCCATCAAGAACATCGTCTCTATTGATGCGTTGGGAGAGCTTAGAAATCTTGGCCTCTGCCCACTAGCTTCCCCAGCAGCATCGCCGTCAGCAATCCTGTTTCCGTCGCCGTCACCCACCCGCAATCGCCAAAGAACCTCAACGATGCTGTGCGACTCGGATGACGAGGAATCGGGAGTCAAAGACTCAGATGATGAAGACGAGGAGGAGGATGAGTTGCTCCCGAACCATTGCCCCAGGGAGTACCCCAATATGAAACTCCATCTAATTTCCTTCTACCACTAACAGATCATTCCAGTGTTGGATTATATTGCAGCAACTTCTTTCAAGGTTTGACGAATTTTGGGCCCTTGGTGTCTTGACTTTTGAGTTTGTTTCGGATTTCCCGCCTTTTGAGGATCGGGGGAGTGTGAATAGTATGCCATTCTCTCTCTCTCAGACTCGTTCGTGTGACTGACCTGGTTCTCTCGCAGATACACACCGCCGCATAGCAAGAGTAGACCTCAAATTCAACACCAAAGGAGCCCATGCGCACCTCTCTGAGGAAGTGAAAGATCTGATCACCAGGGTACGTCTCCATCTCCTCCCTCTGCCCTCACTAATATTTACGACACCCACTTAGTTCCTCCGCTAACTTTGAAATTGGCCGTCCACTAGGAAAGGGCAAATTCAGGCGGGTCTACATGGTTCTTTCCTTCTGATCGGAAAGTGGGTTTTACTTAAAAACTAGAATATGACACCGTTCCAGGTTATCATCGTAGGCCTGGCGTCATAATTGCCAGGCTCGCAGAAGCATGCCAATATACAAGACGGTAAAAAAAGAGTATATCAATGATAAATTATTCAACCACATATATTTTCTATTAGTCCTCGAGACCAGAGAATCCATTTATATTCAACTCTACCCTTGGGCTTAACTTGGGCCGATACAAGGATGTTTCTGGATTTCGGTGAGCGCGAGGCGTTTTGTGTGGCTCTTACCAGAGGAGCTAAGTGGGTGTCGTAAATATGAGTGAGGGCAGAGGGAGATGGTGATGGTGACTGGTGATGATTCCTCAGAGATATGCGCATGGTCATGTTCCTTCCCCTCCACCATCTCAGGCGGTAAATAATTCCGAGTCCCAGGCGCATGCACACTCCAACCAAAATCCCCAATCTTCAATTCACCATTGATACCCAATAGGAGATTCTCAGGTTTGATGTTCCGAGGGGCAGAGCTAAACTGGTCAATATAGCGTGAGCTGCGTCGTTCGGAGAAACGGCCTGCCTTGGAGATGTTTACACTGTCCACAGTTCGGTCCTAGCAAAAATGAAAACGTGAGCAGTCTTGCTTTCCATACACTGGCAGGACTGGCATTGCTTTAACCCCGTCGCTCTTCAGGCATTCCTTTTTCTGTCAGGCCTTCAAACAGCAACATTTGGCTGCCTCTCGACTGTTTTTCGCGACAAATTCCGGTCAACAACTTGATCAAAATGCTCAAGTAGGAACGACCCCATGTACTCACGCCGATTAGGAAAAACAACTCTCCTGCACAGTTTATTATCTTTCAACGATTCTGCCAGCTACTTTTTGAGCCCATGAGCCCAACAGAGCCGACCACCGTCTGAGAGATGCAAGAAATCGGAATCGAAAAAGGAAAGAGTGAAAAAGGAAGGAGCAGCAATTGCATAAAATTTCTAACTTGATCATATGGATTTTTTCCGCTTTATGTGATCTCTAATTACTCATGCTCGAAGTCGGCTATGCTTCTAGGGTCTAGTCAGAATATTTAAAGTAGGGGTCGAACCTCTTCGAAAGATAATTCAAAAAGAGTGAAGGTCTGGTCGCGATGAAAAAAGACGTCTCGTCATCACGACGTCGACAAAAAAAAGGGAACACAATGACGAAGGGGAAACCCTTCAAGCTTCAAGCTTCAAGGATAGTTTCCTCCTCCTACAACGAGGCAAAAGACAGAAAGCGGTTGGCTGTGAACATATTACATAATAGTATGGCAGATCGGCGCTTACCATCATGAGCGCACGCAATAGCAGCACTCACAACAATTTATGGAGTGGTCACCAAGGTGTTTTAGATTTGGTCATAAATTTCGTGCACATTGACCTGCGGATAATCGCTTCACATCGCATCCTACAGGTCAACGACAGCCAAGAAGATTTGCTGCGTCTTACCCGTAAACTTGAACATATCACATTGTCCATCGAGAACAGCAGAAGGCGTGATATTATTCATGAAGATGAATATAATAACGCCTTGACTACAGTTTCAAAGTATTTTGAAGTCTCTTTACTCGCGTAATATGTATGGCGCTCACATTATTTATTCAGTTTAATCCTTCGTACACAAAGAGGTTGCTCAAGCGCTCGTTGGGAGACCGTACATGGAACGCATCTGAAATAACAGCGGAAATCAGGCGGTTACATGACGATGTTCAGGTCCATCTCAATCTTCATACGGTAAGCTGAAGTCTTGTTTTGTAGGGCAACAAAACCAAAACTCTTTTGCAGATTCGCACGCTGGACATTATGCATGCGTCAGCATCTAAATTCTTGTAACAGGCGACGATGTCAGGTGGCTTATTTCGATTTAGGTCAAACATTGAACAGTGCACCACGATGTCGCAAAGCATGGAGGAAATCAGGATTAAAGTACTTATTTCTTCTTGGTATCACCGTTCAACTCGCTGAGACGACCACACAGCTTGCCGAGCTGGATCTTCAGTTGAAGACACGTCCAGGGGATCCTTGGGCTGGGTACGATGCCATCTGTGGTACATCACCGATACTGAATGTGCATGTAGCCATATTCACACTCAAGCACAGGAAAACATTGGTAATGCTAAGACTGCGTCGTCACGGCTGGTACGCGGTGCCATACGAGTCTCTCATTCACGACCCTAATAGTCGACTTTATTACTAGTTACAAGGCGAAATACCCATTTCTGTCACGTCCAATCCGAGTGGGGTGGGTTCACTTGGTCAACCAGGAGTTGCCACAGGCAGTGATTCCATGACACACCTCTGCAAATATTGGTTGCCTCCGGAAAGACTTTGCTGCGAATTTCTGGACTGAGAGTGCATCAAGGTGGACCGATCCAACAACCTGCAGAATTTTCCCTCAGTGCGAATGCTCGTTATGGTGATATCCTAAGGCAATCAAAGAAGCTGGTGAGGCCGTTGGATGTGTCACTCAAATTCACCATCATGATGGAAAGAAAATAGGTTATAGCGTCCCAGATCGTCTTGTTGAAGAGAATCCAGACCCAATTACGGTAACAGAGGTTCGTTCAACTTATGATGCCAGCGCTCCAGAGGGGTTGCAAATTGCTAGGTAAATTGGCTATCGTTAACGCTTAGTGTCGATCTGACCTTTGGGGCAGATCTCTGCCATTATTATGGTGGTGGAACAAATATCAGAGTTACCATGGCCTGGCACACGCCACGACCCCCGGTCACACGATAGCTCGCATTAACTCTGATGGTAGTGGCGTACAGGCTGGAGGGGTGAACTTTCGTTTCCATAGGACACTGCGTGTCCCTGATTCAAGCGAGTGTAATAACTTACCTCCTGTAAGTCGCGTCCTGACCTCGCACAATATGCTGTACTCAATGCATTCTGCTTAGGGTCTTGGTACCTTTCCCTTGGTTCCGGTGGAGAACTATGCACGCTTTCTTCCTGGTGATGTTTGCGAGAGAGGCGGATTTATCATGGCGAGTAGAACAACCGATACGTAGCCAGGAGGGTGAAATCTTACTACTTTATTTAGCCAATGTTCAAGCGAGAGGCGATATGGATATCATTTGAGACGAAAGATAAGGTAAAGGCAGCTGTCAAGGTGTCAGTTGGAGGTGCAGTTCCTGGTTGTCATACTGACGAGTATTATATTTACCGTTTTACGAGACAGGCGTAAATGCAATTTCGGGGATCGCGAAAGATTTATTGACACCCCCAGCCATAGACCAAGACTACGTAGTCGCGGGATTGCAACCATGGATCGATGGTGTTACAACGGAGCCTGGGGTTGTAAGACAGGTGATTCTCTCCTTGTGCATCAGTAAAGACGTTCTGTTTTTACATTCTCACATAGTTTGTCGCTACAACGCTTGGGCAGGGGTACACCGTCGAGGAACAAGTGACTGGAAAGGCTGAGATCGGTGGTTTTCAGTTCGATGTTTTCCGGCGTCGTGACTACGTCAAGGGCACCTTCTTGAAACAAGAGCGCCTTTTAGATGTCCTCAAAACACCTGCAGAACTTTCCATCGATAATGGCGAATCAATTGATCTTTCCCTGTAAGTATGTCATATTTGCAACCGTTATAATTTTCTTTGGAAAGTACACCACATACCAATTCAACAGATCCAAGACGCCCCGTTTGGCGTTCAAGACCAAGTGGATAATCCCAGGCAAGAAGGAACCTCCGAAGTATCCTTGGGACCTGGCCAACGATTATCAAGACAAGTTCAAAGACGAATGGACACTGGCTGCGTATCGTCGGAGGTTCTCGCCCTCGGCTGGTCTGCATGTGGACTATGAAATTTATGATCCCGTCATTACTTGCGGGGCATTGCCGCTCCAGCCACCTGAACCGACGAAACCTCGAGACAGTTTGCTTGGCGTAAGTCTCGGTGGAAAAATGTGGGTCCCATTCTGAAACACTGTTTGTTCTTTGGTGATCATAAAATTTGCAGTGTTCAAAAAATATACAAAGAAAAGAACTCTCATAGAGTGAGTACTTAACCTCATGTGGGCTCTCCAGCGAGACTGAGAGTGCCATTCAGGCATATGACGATGAAAGTGGCCATCGGTTTTACGTCCATATTATTTCGGCTGAGGCTTGGGAAGTAAGTACAGTACCATGACACTAGTTCATCCGTGTTCCTGCTCATTCAATAATCACAATTAGGGTATCACTGGCGTTCTTCCACCCATCACTCCAATCACTCGGGACATGTATATGCGGTATAAGCTGCCATGGTTCCGTCTCTACGATGATTACTTGGACCATCTCACGACTGCCCCTGGCACCCTTCAGCGTTTGCAATCCGTGCAACAATTTGATCAAACACAATCCATCCCGTTGTCTTCTGACTTAATCGATCCAGATGACCCCCCCCGTTGTCCACGACATCCACGAGCCATTTCTTCATGTGTCTTTCGACCATGCGGGCATGTGGCATGCGCTTCATGTCTTGGCGAGGTGCTGATTGGTGAATCCAATTGCGTTGAATGCAATGCTGCCATTGCAGGATTTGTTTGCATGAAACGTCCTATTGCAACTGTCACCCGATCAGGCA
>Ga0307517_10007431_pt1 | contig 15964 bp, 10 predicted proteins | sample 23_EM_MG_FD_194515 | JGI IMG/M metagenome (GOLD analysis project Ga0307517, IMG submission 194515) | Populus trichocarpa ectomycorrhiza microbial communities from riparian zone in the Pacific Northwest, United States - 23_EM | ecosystem: Host-associated > Plants > Roots > Unclassified | place... | reverse complement strand
ATTTTGAACAAATACAAATTGTCAGCAAATGAAACTGGCTGTTGTTTTTGTGTTGGATTGGTGGGATGAATTGTATGGGTTCATGTGTGCGAATGAGATTCTCGTTTGATGGGAAAAAAGAAGAAGAGAGAGGGACTGTTTAAGTGAGGTGGCTGGGACTGATGGATGGCTTGCTTTCTCTTTTGTCTGGAGAGGCAAGGATGGCAGCACGTGAGATGAAGAGAGATGGGAAAAAGAAGAAGAAAATATATCAAAATTTATCCTAAAAACCCATCGATCCAATTTCGTACACTTATGGCATTTTATGCAGGAGAATTATTAATTATGGATGATATTATTGTAATTATTTTCATTATTTCAAGGTATTAATGGCTTTTTAATCGTTGAATATAGTGATAATTACATAATTTTTTATTGTACTATAATCATATAAATATTCATTTTTTTTTTGTTTTGCGGCTAAGGATATAAACCATTATTTAATATGTAAATCTCGTGATGTAAAGTATAATTTATAAAAATATAAAAAGAAAGCAATTTGTAACTTTTCAAAAGTTACTGATGACATTTTCATTAGTTATATGCCTTGAGACCCAGACATTACATGGTTGAGGCTCCAATATAAAGGTAGCAAGCCCGTATTAATCAGAAAGCGCAACCAGAAACAAACCTCGAATGAGGGCATAACCGTAAAAAACTCGAAAAATTTGAAACCATAAAAATCTAGCACTGATCAACATCTGCAACGGTAACCCAAACTCAGCCCCTCTCTCTCTAAAAATCTTAAGAGAAAACAAAGAAATCGAAGAGAAATTAGCGTCATTAAAGGTATGATCTAACTATTAATAGCTTCTTTGATTGATCTTTTTGATCTTTCTTTAACTTCTATTCAATTTTCATTTTATATCCGTTTGCTTTTGTATTTTAATTCGAAGTTTACGAATTAGGGTTTTTAGAATTATGATTATTTCTTCAATGCCTTCTACGATGTTGAAATTCTTTTTTTTTTTTCCTTTTTCAGTTTAGGTAAACAAATTTAGTGAGAGAACTTTAGATCTGTTATCGTCATCGAGTTCGAGATCTTTCTATCAGAGGAACCGATAAAGAAAGAAACATAATGGTGGCTGCTAAAGTATGACACAGACCCACACACTGTTTCTTTTTTTTTAGTCTCTTTGATGTATTCATTGTTTATATACATGTTTTCCTTGTGCTGTTTTAGGGAAAATTCAGCGTGGGGATCAACCGTGTAGCTGAAGATGCCCATACTTCCAGAACAGGTAACGGGTTTCATTGGTTTTTGTTCGATCTGACTTAATGATTCAGATTCTTGAATTGTTTTATGTACCTAATTCTTTTTACCTTTACATTTATTTTAGGTGTTAGAACTTTTAAAGTCTATTCAGAAAACGAAAAGATGAAGGATGCTGCTAGCATGTAAGTATAATCAAGTTCGGGTTCACTTTGGAAATTCTTATTATTGCTTAATGCTTCTTGATTAGTAAGCGTGATGTTTTCAATTCTCTTTCCAGTAAATCTGCCCGAGATAATCCTCTTCCTGCAAGGTACGTGATGCTGTAGACTTGTTAAATCAATTTTCATAACTGCTTGTGAATTATAGGTGAAGAAAAGATCAGAAATCTGGGGTTTTAAGTTTCGTTGTTTGGCTTTAAAAAACTTTTATTAAGGCTCAGCTTAATGGAGAGGTTAAGGTAACTGATGTATTTCAAAGAATCTTATCTTCTAATATTGTTGGATGTAGAAAAGAAATTACATCATCCCGCTTTGATGGCTCCTTGGCTTGATTGAGATCATTTTCTAAATAAATTGGAAACATTGGACAAAGGAAATATATTATTTTATTTGTTTCTTGATATGTTTTTAACATCTTTTTTTTAAAAAAACAAAATCTACAGAAGGATATCCAACAAAGAAGATTCTCTTGCCATAACAAGTGATTCAAAGGTAAGTTTCCCCTTCCTGCATTAATGGTTGTTTATGTGAGAATGCTACTTTCTTTAGATATCCATTTGAAGTGTGCTTTTATAGTTGCCCTTAACATGTAATATGAAGGGAAGTTCGAAAATTGTGGTGCAGAACAAAGGCAAACATGACACATCTAGACTGACTGGTATGGCTAAATTTAATAATAATTTATCTTTTTGTTGATTTTTTCTTTGTCATTGTTAAACTTTGATAGTGGCCCTTTCCAGTAAATCAAAATGCCAGAAGAAAAGCATTGGCTGATGTAAGCAATGTGCAGAGTAGCTGTGCAAGGAATGCGGCATATGGTGGTTTGAAATCAGTGTGAGTGTTTGAATTGGCATGCCTATTTTTTAATGTATGAAGGGCATTTTTATCTACTGGTTGCATATGTTTCCTGTTCATGTCTTACATGCAAATCCTTTTTTCATTTCTACAAGTAAAATTATGAAAAGTTCTTTTATCGTTAAAATTTATAAAAGTACTATAAAGGCAGAAGAGTTTCTTTGCAATTTTTTTTTTTATGAAAGACAATTTGAACATTTAGGTATCCATGATTGCTCAGGGGAATATATTCTCTCTTGCTTTCTATCTTTTTGGCTTTTGGCTTCTAGATCAATGGACAAAAGTTAAAAAGAACGTTTTCTTTATCCAATTGAGTAAATAATCAAAGTTTATTCAGGTTACGGGGGCTTAACTATCTTTCTTGACTTTAATTTAATTCTTCAGAGCAGAATTTCTTCTAAGCATTCCATGCATTCTAGATTTTCTTTATAAATTAGCTACAGAGGGTCACTGTTAAGGATATTCCATATTTTCTTGTCCTTCGATTGATTGCTCCTTTGTTTCTGGTTAAGATTGACATGATTCTCTGCTTGTCATCAACTCCTTTAGGATTTCAGGCGGTACAGGCTCTAGGACTGTGAATCTTTCATCAAGAAAATCTGCAACGGTATGAAAACCAAATTCTAAGTACAAGTTTTTGTGTTCTGTCAGCTTGTTTCTTTTCTTCTGTGTTCCCATTGTATTTTTTATGATGTTTTCCCATTCATTATTGGTTTCTAACCAGGCAACTTAAAATGTTTTGCCTATTGGTTCTTTCTGCAAAATCAGCCTAGAAGTATAGCATCCAGCTCAATTGCTGGTACAATATTTCACTAGATTCTGTATCCAATTATGATGCCTTCATTTCAAATTAGTTAGATAACAAGGGAAGCACACTTTTGAGTGCTTGTTTGTTGGCGGAATGGGGAGGCAGGGAGGATGAGGGGAATGGTTGAAACCCAACATTTTTGTCCTAGCCCGCTTCTCTAGTGTGACAGAAGATAACTTCCTCCAAATCGTGAGGCAGGGAGGATTGACTTGCCTATTTTTTCATTTCTGTATGGTCAATTATTCTGGATTTGCATACTGTTAGGGAGGTTCTTTGTTGCTTGCTTGAGTCTCCATATTGCTCAGCAGAAATCTTTTTTTTATTATTTTAATCAGCGTAGCTGAATTTCTTCCTTTATGGAATTCTGGAAAATTAGCCTCTTTTCTCTTGGCTTCACTTTTCATGCTTTGGTTGTCCTTGCATTAGCAAACACAGGCTTCTTCTTCTTTCCTTGAAAAGAAAATCCTAAACTTGGCCAATATTTTGCCATACAGTGGATGATTATAATTTCTCTCACTGTTTGCCACAGCATTCTCCAAATTCAATAGAGTACAATTTATGCTGCTTTTCTCCTTCAGATTTATGTTTGCTTTCTTCTGTTTCTTGATTGCTTCATAATTGAGAGAATTTCTACAAGTTGAATTTGGTATTCTTTTGGGACTTAGCTCCCTCTAATTTCACACTTCAAACTTGCTTGTCTGAGGAATTGAGATTTTCATTAAACATGGATGATTCATGAGGAACTATTCGCCAATGTTGGATGAGGTTTCCTAGCATTGAATCTGGTCACCATTATACACTTTATCTTTGTCATGAGTAATCATAATGTAAATTTATAGTACTTGTGGTAGCTGCCCTTTGTACCTAATTCTACCCCATTGTGCCAGTTGAAAGATAAAGTTTTTATCATCGCTAGTAAATATCACTGCTCTCTCTTATCTGGCGCTTCAATTATTCCTCCTGTAATTCTAGAGTGCTGATAATTTTCTTGTTTCAAATTAGGGAAAAATGAAGGATAATACAAGTAGAAAGGCTGGTGACTTTCATGCTTCTAGAAAAGGTATAACAAAATACTTACTTTCATAGTATCTCTAAATGGGGATTCTCATTGGATAGTAACTGGTCTTGGACAATAGTAGGTGACAAAGATCCAAGGGCCTCTTTAGATGATCAGAAGACCAACACCAAGAATCATGACCGTGAATTTGGCATTAATAAGAGCAGGTATTTGAATTATGTTAGTCATATTTTTTATCTAGGCAGGAATATGGGTACAACACAAATCTGTTAGTATCAATGCCAGATGCTTTGCAGCTGTCTTGTGTGACTCAATAATTTCTTGAACTAAATTTATGTTTTAATTTTATAGGAGGAATGCAGGGAATTTAGTTGCAGCGATGAGGTTTGTGATTCTATCTGTATGAAATTTACTCATTAAAATAACAATTTATATATGCTATTGATATATTTTTTGTTCCTACTTTTGACATGAAGGAAGTCTCTGCCAGTGCTGAAGAGGGTGAGCCATGCAGATGCAAGCAATGCAAAGGTTAATCTCATTACATACAATTTTCGAAGAAAAGAATTGTTTTCTATTCCTAATGAAATATTTTTGTACTGGTTTCGTCTGATTCCTAGTGCCTTTTTCCGTTTTTTACCTTTCATTTTTAGGAGAATGATGAAAACTTTGAGAAAACTAAGAATATTAGTGGGTTTCCTGGTAAGACAAATTGATTCGTGTCTCTTTTATACTTGGCTCTGCAGTCCATTGACTAAGATTCATGATATTTATATGCCTATTTATATCTCAATTCTTTTGGTTCCAGTTAAGGTTAAAGTGGGTAAGAAAGTAGTATCTCAGGGTGGCGTGGGTAGGAGCCATCTATGGAGAAATAGAGTGAGTGATGGCTTCATATTAATGTAAGTAACAATGATCTTTTTATCTCAAAAAGGAAAAAAAGGAACTGCTGTCTGTGCTGTAATTCAATTTATTCTCTTGTACATATTAATTTATTTGCAGAAACAAAATGGTTTTCCTTTTCTTTGCTCTTCAATGAATTGTATGCTATTTTCTATGTAATAGATGAGTCGAAAATGTCAAAACAAAGCATAGCATTACAATTACAAAAACATAAATTACCTACAATTTATACTTAATCCTTAAACTGAGAGCACTTAATTATTTTTCTGAATCATGGCCGAGAAATTTTTTCCTTTTATCAATTGATGATTGGCCGGGCTGCAAATGATTATCTTTTCTATCTGTAAATAGGGCTCCCAGGGATCAAATTAATGCTGATGCCCGTGTATCCAGAAAATCTGTCAGGGTATGAGCTGTGTTTTATATCTACTTTTTTCCCTCTTATTTCTCAATTATCCATGCTTCATTCTTTTGTAACTTAACTCATTGTCTACGCTTACTTAGACAACATTTATGGTGTTGCTTATTTCTATCTTTTGAATTTTTTTAGGCAATGTGAGAGTTTATAATTTGTTGTAGTCTTCAGGCAAAGCTGACATGGTGTGGAAGTTTGAAATCATTTAAAAGCACTGGAATATGCATGCTGAATTTCATGACACATGTCATCTTGAGATTGAAATCATGTTAGATGGCATCTTTAAGCTGCATAAGCCTAATTACAAATAATTGGCAATAAGTGAATGTAAAGCAAGATCAGGATTTTAATTAGATAGCAGATTAGCAAATCCTGATCTTGCTTTAATGCGTATAGCTCAAATGAAATCTCTATCTCACAACTTGAGAGTAATTTACAAAGATGTGTTCTTTTGTTCTTAGTCATGTTAACTCTTTTTCTGCATTCATTGGTCCAGCCAATACTAAAGACTGAAATTAACCACAAGACCTCAAGATCAAAGTGCATCTCTAGTTCAAACAAGTCCGAGTGCATTGCTGCTATATCATCAAAGAAAAAAGAATCTGCCGCGTCTTGTCCAGAAAACATGCCGTTGGTCGCCCATGAAGAAGTTACTCAAGGAGAACCTTCACCTGACAGCAACAACAAGTCAGGCGCTGATAACAAATCAAATGTCATCACCATAAGAAAATCAAGTCGAAGGAGATCTTATACATCTTTATTAATGACAGGATCAAAGGTTTAGGACTAATTCACTGTCATAATGTCTAACTGTTCTTGAGCATTTTTTCTAACAATTGCCATTATTTTGCAGTTACTAGAGGAGCATGGTGAAGTTATCGAGCAGGAAAAGCTACCAAGTATAGATGATACTTTCAATCAACTGGAAGTTGCTGAGTATGTTGACGAGATATACGAGTACTATTGGGTTTTGGAGGTGATTGCTCTTTTATTCCCATTTCATTTTCTGGATCCCTGCGCTGTGTTTTTTATATGGTAGTTGGAGTCATTCTTCTAGTGGTTTTGATCAAACTTGACGCCATTATTCTTGAAAAAATTTCCTTCACTGGCACACCCATATTTTAGGTTGATTTGACATCTAACAGCATGAATCACTCTTTTTAGTTGTTAACTATCGTGTCTAATAACAGTTAGCTGTCAGATGAGATAGGAATTGACTAAGCTGAAATGTTGGAGGCGCCAGCAGTCTTCAGCTAAATAATATATGATGGAAAGAAAAGGTAGATTGAGAATTTTTTGCAAATTAACGTGTAAAAATCTTGTGGAGAAATGTCATTCTTCTCCAATATTGATCTGTTTGTCAATGCTGTTGCATACACAACTCATTTAAGTTGTTAATTACTCTGTCTAATACAACTAGCTGGCAGATAAGAAAGAAGTTAAATCAGCTGAAATGTTTAGCAAGCATGCCCACAGTTTTCAGCTAAATAAACTAAAAGACTAGCTGCTAGAGACTAGTTCTTATACATATATATGATTGCAAGAAAAGGCACCCTTGTGAGAGTTTTGTGTTTTAAGTGGTGAGAATGGGGCCAGATCTTCCACGGCAGGGTTGCCTATAATTGTTCAGTGGATTTTCAGTCATGTGCTCTAAGGGCACACGTTAATTGATATAAATGCAATTCTTCACTTTCATATTTGAGTGGATTCACTTCCATAATTGAGTAAAATCATAATCCATAATTCATTGTTGTTGATTATGGAAATTAAAACATCACATTTGCATCAATTAACCAAATGATTATGGTCAACTTAAAATGTTGGTTGACATGGTCTATGTTTTGCCTACTCAACAATTTCTACGTATTGCTTTAATAAACCAAATTATGATTGGTGGGAAGTGAGAAGCTTTAGTGTTGTTCTGTGACATTAAGGGAGAGATTGGTTTGGGGTGCCAAACATTGGACACTATTTGATATATAGTTATCATTGGGATCTCACTTGAAAATACTGTTTGGTGTATAGGTATCATTGGGATCTCATCTTGAATGGGAAATCTGATATCAAGTGAATCATTCCAGGTCTTCAATGATGATCTGATTTATCATGCGATGATGTTAAAGTCAATCCATTTTATGATCACATATCTTTTCATGTTTTTTCTACAAATTAAATCACTATAAACTTTCTAAGTTTGTTTTGGGACCTGGAGCTGATGAAACCAGGCATGTGAATGGTGGTTTGACTTTTTTACCTTACTGATCTCGGTCCCATCCCTTGTTCACTTCTTCTGTTGGCAACCTGTTAGTTGTTAAATAAAGTCTAATTTGTTTTGTTTCTTGTGTCTGTTGATGATCTTATTTCAGGTGCAGAATTTATGTCTGGAAAATTACATGGCAATTCACACAGAAATTACACCTCAAATGCGGGGCATAGTCATCAACTGGCTGATTGAAGTGGGCACCCATTTGATCTCAATTGACTTTTAAGCATCTTGCTTTTGCTGCTGTTTTCCTACAGTAATTTATTTTCCTTTTTGGTTGCAGGTACACTTCAAATTTGAATTAATGCCGGAAACACTTTATCTAATGGTTACATTGTTAGATCGATACCTATCTCAAGTCGAAATTAAGAAGAGTGAACTGCAGTTGGTTGGTCTTACAGCACTGCTTCTGGCATCAAAATACGAAGATTTTTGGCATCCTAGGGTAAAAAAATAATATGTCAAACTCACAGAGTTTCAGTTGAAATCTTATTTGATTTTTTATTTTTTGAGACAATACACTCATACATCTTTTTCTGCACCATGCAATGCAGATCAAAGATTTAATTAGCATCTCGGCTGAGTCATACACGAGAGGCCAAATGCTTGTGATGGTATGATGTTGCATATTACCAATCTTAATTCACTGAAATTTAGTTTCTTGTAAAAGAGATTCTGGTGGTACTAGACATAAATATTTGGCATCGAGGATTCGATTCTCTTCTTGTAGTTATTGGGTTAGGAAAGTAAACATCTTTCCTGGATGGACTTGATCTGTAAACTTTCTCCCTTGTGCTGCTTTATTGCATATTTGTATGTTATTTACGAACTTGTATAACAGAATGATGCCAACTTATCTTCTTCCCTCTTTCCTGGAAGATGATGGCATAAAATATCAGTACATTCTGATGTTGATCTATCTCTTGGTCTTAGTGGTAGTGTTTTCTTGCTTTGTGTTCAGGAGAAGTTTTTTCTTAAGAAGTTGAAGTTTCGTCTAAATGAGCCGACTCCGTATGTTTTCATGTTGAGGTTTCTCAAGGCTGCTCAAACAGACCAGAAGGTATGTGGCTTTCAAAAGGGCTCTAAACCTGGATATTGGAAGATCTCTTGTTGCATCTAATCTGTCATGTGCATATCGGTAAAAGCCTCCATGGTTGTGTTTCAGTAAAGAAGAGGTTGTCCAGTCATAGCAAGGCTGGATATTGGATAGTAAACAGCAGCAGATGATCTTAGATTCTTAACTGATATAAAGTCATGCATTCTTGTCTGTACTATTGTCAATAGCAATTTGAATCTACTAACCTAATATTCACTTTTGCTGCCAGCTTGAGCATTTAGCATTCTACCTCATCGAACTCTGCTTGGTGGAATATAAAGCTTTAAAGTTCAAACCTTCAATGCTATGTGCATCAGCTATCTATGTTGCTCGGTCTACCTTGCAAGTATCTCCAGCTTGGACTCCTTTGCTTACCAGACATACACATTATCAAGTCTCCCAAATCAGGTACCCCTTGTTAAAAGATTAATTTCCATGAGTGGGTATACTTTCCCGCCTGGTGATGATCTAAATTGATTTTTGTAGGGACTGTGCTGAGATGATATTGAGATTTCAAAAGGCTGCAAGAACATCACAGTTGAGAGTTACGTACGAGAAGTACATGAGGCCTGATCTCAGTGGCGTTGCAGCAATAAAACCCTTGAATGAACTTCCACTTTGATCTGATGCGTGTAAATTCTAAAGTTACATGCGGTGTAAATTCTAATGGTACATGTGAAGATGCCCTTGAGATTGCTGCCTGTATTTTTTTTTTTTCCCACCTTATTCAAATTGGTTTTTTCACGTCACAGCTGAAGAAACTAAAGCTACTTGCTGTATGCTTTGTGTGGTTGTAATCCCTGGTGATTTTACATGCCGAAGGATATGAACCCCTGTAGAAGTTAGATCTCTGAACCGTCTGATTTAACATAGAAGTACCGTAACGTCTTGTTGTAATGTTCCCTTGGCTTAATTTCTGGATTATCCTCCTTTACCATCTTCGGTGATATACTTGCATATATGAAGGATTCTTCTTTTAAACTGAAAAGATTTATAATAGAAATCTATCTTGAACTTGTGATGTGTTTGGTTCGACAGGAATGAGTTGCAAGGTCATTGTTATGAGTGTTAAAAATGGTAAATAAAAAAAATTACAATCTGACATTCAGCTCGCTCCTTCAGAATAGACGAAAATCATGGAGAAAAAGAAGACAAATGGGTACACGGTCATGCAACCAATTACAAGGAATGATGACCTGGATTCGACCAATTACAGAACTTTCACAGTACTCGTACCATCAACAAGTGCTACACGTATTACTAAGAAACTCACCACCAAAGCAGAAAGCGACCGTATTTTAAACCTCTACAGTGTAATGGGACTTCACGCCAGCAAAATAAAAAGGTAGTGTTGTATTGTGTGGCGTGGTCTGAACAGAGACACTCATGCAGTCCCAATTATTTACAGAAGAGAAGGAACGGCCAGAAGAATCTTCAAAATTGAGAAGCCATGTGGGAGCACAATCAAACCATTCTCGGAATTTTGAACTTCCTTTTCTCCCTTTAAGACTAAAAAAACCTCCAGATCGTCCAAAGCTTAACAATCGACCCCAAGTGCTTAAACTCCATATTCTATCATTTGCTCCCAGGCAGTGAAAATGATCGATATGATTTATGGATTCATTTATGCCGCTTACACCAGTGAAAAAGTCCTAGCCAGATGTGTCAACTTGCTTTCCATGGTCACCATCGTGAATATTTCTCCTTAATCTTCTTAGCCATATGTCATAATCTATAGGATATGGTGTCCCACAAAGACTGTCTACATAATCAGCAAAAGCTTTCAACACAGTTGATAACTCACCAAGCTTCTTCTGAATCAATCTCCTTGACCATGAGTTCTCTCTCCATTGCAGTGCCCCCTCAACCGAATCTAAATCAGGCAAAGCTCCACCGCAGGCAAAGTAGAGCACGTATACCAGGCTCTCTGCATCCGAAGCTGAGCACAATTTTCCCTCCTGCAGTGCATAAGTAGATGAAAAATGGAGATTCATTGCAGGGCGATCCCTGTCTTCAAGAATCGCATGACCCCAACCAACAAGGACAAAATAAGGATGCCTCCCACCAGACACGACACAAATTATGTTCTCCGGCCGAATGTCTCCGTGCCGAATGTCAGCGGAAGAAGCCGTAGAAAGTGCAGATACGCAATCATGACAACACCTGATAGCCTCATCCAAACCAAATCTGCCAGCATTTACCATATCAACAACTGTCTCACCAACTGGACTGGTAACGAGAATTGGGGTACCACACCATGGGTGATCACAGTTCCCACCTGAGCTGGGTTTTCGACACTGGCCAGGATGAACAATCCTGCCAGAAGCACTCAATTGTGGTAGATATTTACTAGACAGACCTTTCTGCCTCATAATAGCCAATATTTTAGTTTGTCTTTGGACTTGATACCACAAATTCATATCTTCCCATGCTGGTTCCAGTTGAGAAGGATGGGAACCGACATAAAGATACAAAGATTTACCAGGATCATTAACAGGCGATGCTATGTAATACCGTAGTTCATTATTGTGCAGGACATCATTGATCTGATAACCTTTTTGACATTCAGAGTCTTCCAACCATAGTACAGATCCTACATCCAGCTTCATTATCAACTCTTCAGACTTTATTTTGATAGATTCATCCGGAACTTCAACAATTTCAGGAGAAACACTCCGTTGCTGAAACCGGAATAGTCCATGGCCATTAACTCTGGAATCCCCTAACTGCCTTGCCACTCTTCTTGTTAGGAGGCGAGGACCATGATCAGCTGCTAAATCTTCAATCGAGTGCTTAGGCATCCCTGAATACTGCACGATACAATGGAAAGTAGCAAAAAGTACCTGTAGAGCACCAATGTCTCCCCAGTTGGCATTTCCAAGTTTGTTCCAGATCCTATCAACAGGAGAGACTGTGACTTTACAGTGTTTTTTTATCCAGTCCACGGAACAGTTGTAAACATTATTCACATCAAACTCCAATTTATCTACATCTCCTTCAACTTTTACAACCCCGCCATGTTGAGAATCAACAAGAAGAACATAGGCACAATTTGGACTCTCAGAAAAATTCAATCTGCTCAAGCTTCTTGATAGTAGCATGCGTATAGCATAGAAGAGAGCCTCGCCCAGAACAGATAAAGAGAGTTGCCGGTCACTTCCCGCAGCAACACTTCCAATATCAGGCCTTAGAAGGGCCAATTCAAGAATATGGTCCCACTTTCCATGTGGATGTCTAGGGTTGTTAAGTAATACACCAGTGGCACAAAGACCACCAAGTTTTCCATTACCTATTGCTTTCTCAGCCTGGTAGAATTTCAAGTTTTCATTGTATAGACAAGCAACTGAGAAAGGCATAGGATCATCCTGACTCCAAAATGCCTCCCACAAGCCCTTCACACTTGCATGTAGAAAGTCTTCAATAGCAAGATAAGCAGTTGCTTCCACAGCATCCGATGTTGAAGCATAAACAGCACTGGGCATTCGAACCAGCTGCTGAAATGAAACCCCTTCCAATGCATAATCAAACTTTTGAAGTTCTATCAACTCAAAAGGAACATCAAATGCAGACTTTTTTTGTCCAGAATTTTCTGATATCAATTCAAACCAGTCTTCAAGCCTGGCTGTCAGAGTTTGACTGTCCACGAACCTAGAAAGAAACTCCTTGCGGTTATGAGACCTGCTGCCAGATGATACACTAGATCTTTTTGTTTCAGACCCTATCGATTCTTGGTCTGGGGATCTACCTGTCAAATAATAAGTTTGCATATCTTATTTTCGATTGGAGTGTGAAATCATAACATTGTATTTACAACAATAACACAACAGAGCACTCTCATGGAGAGTAGAGAAGACAGATCACATGCCGTGACAAACAAAAAAATAAGGGCTGGGTAATATGTATGTAATTTGTTTCTTGACTTTCTGGAGTGATGCTCATAAGCATAAGCAGTTGAGAAGTTAAATCATACTATATCATGTTCAGTACATTCACAGGGTGTTAGACAACAGAAGAGGTAAAACTTGAACCCTAGAGGGTAACATGAAATACGAAGGATGGCAGCACAATAAAACCAAAATTTCCTTATCGATGTAAACTTCCAGACTTGAACCAAAATAAATAGCTACAGCCTACAGATCATAGCAACATAGAGATGTGACCAAAATGCCCATCTACCCACCTTTTAAAGGAGGGCGTCGAAAGTCGCGAGACAATAGCTGCTTCATGCGAGAAACATTATTTTCATTTGCAGCTACTGCTGCAAAACAAAAGAATCTTACTTCAACATACATCTCAACACATCTTAAAAGAGATTAAATTTAGGAAAACGTTGCATGCCTGGAACTTCAATATCAGCTTCTGAGACTGAAAAATCATCATCATTTATCCCTACAGAAATGCCCTTGGGCAGGGATTTATCAAGATTCTTCAATTCCTTCGCAAGTCTCTTTATCATGCTGGGCGGCAAATCTTCATATGTCGCCTTAAATTATAGCAAAATAGAGAATAGTAAGACAAGAGAAGTAGCAATCCATGAACAGAACCAATTATCATGCTTCATGAATGAACTCAGATAAAATAACTATCTTCTTTAACCTAGGAAGCAAGGATTTTGACTAGTGTAAGAAGTTCAACAAATAGCTTTAAGGATGTTTGTATCAACCAACAAGAAATAACATCGAGGTAGTGAAACATTTACTTCTTGTTTACATCATAAAAAGCTATCCATGTATGGGCATTACTAGGGCATGACCTTTAATAGCTATTCATTTCTTAGCTAATGCTCATAAATCATTATGCTTCTGTTATCCTTGACTTACCAAAACCGAGTTAATTTCCACTATTTGAGAGGAGGAACAGAAAAGGTTTTGCATGGATTTAGATAGATTTACCATATGTAAAACAAGAAACGGGATCTTTGCAAGGACTGATGCTTGCCGAAAAGATAGGGAACTTCAGCAAATTATGTGCAATAATCTCCCCAAAACTTGCTGCATGAAAATAAAGTGACCAAGACACTGATGAACGGACCTGTAAATTACAAGATCGCAGATCACTTTCAGATAAAAATTAAACACAATTCAGTTTATTCAGATGTTTCAATGGACAAAGAAGTGCATGACAATCAGAATGCATGAGGAACAGTGAACAGGCTGTGTGCAGAAGTTGAATGAACCTTGTCAGTAACTTCACACTTAACTAGTGTAAACATGTTTAATGGCACAACATAGGCAATATGTTCATGGGCCATGTATGTGATATCAGCGCTAAAAATTAAGAAACTATAGAAGTAGCAGCGGCAGTGACATAGGTCCCTTCAATAGGTTACTACCCTTCACCAGAAAGCACTGAGGATATATACATCGATCGTCAAATAAATCAGACAATTAGATGCCCCTAAATCAAACCCACAAACACATCTCAATAGAATGTACATTTTGCAGAGATGCAAAAAAGGAAAAGATTCACAGAGAGCCAAGTTTAATCACTCTAAGCATCTGGAACTACAATGTAGAATCACCAAACATTAAACAGTTGTTGACAATATCCACATGCAAAGTCGCTTCATGGTTTTGGAAAGTAAGACCCAACTCCCACCAGTGGAACCTCTTGGTTCCAGAAACTCAACATCTGAACCTTAGATGTAAACTTTAATGAAGATTCATGCACTTTCTGTGCGCAGAACCAGAGGTTTTCCATCATATATAGAGCCATCTAGATTCCCTAAAGTACTAGCAATACAGATTCTAAATCCACTAGATCTACCTAGAAAAACCAATCGTTCTAAAGTCTCCACAATCATGAAGAGCAGTAGCACTCAAAGCACAGGTAAACTCTCAAAATCTTGTGAATTTCTCATTCAAAATTAAGCAACTTCACCGATTCCGTGGCAGTGAAGCAGGAAACACAGCCGTAAAAGAAAATTAAAAAGCCAAAGAAGTCTTCCGTTTATCAAAAAAAAAAAAAAGTTGGAATTCTTGAGCCCAATTATGCCAATAAGGAAAAGAAAAAACCAAAACCAAAACAATCAAATCAAATAAAACCACTCACCTGTTGAAACCCTAAGACACAAAGCTCGGAAACCTAATCACAAAAATACTCACCCATAAAAAGGTAAGTACTATCACAGTAAGACAAAACCAAAGAAAATTGACAAAGAAAGAAACTTTTCACTTAGCTAGACAAAAACAAAATAAAAGTAGAGAATCAAGTCCCTAACAGGTAAGATTATCACCGTAGCTTACTAATCAACCAAGTTTTAATTAAACATTCATTTTTAAAGCATATTGAGAGATTAAGTGATCAGAACAACAGGACAGCATCATAAAGAAAGAAAACCCATGTGCGAAATTACCTTATCTTCTTCTTCTTCTTCTCTTCTCCACACTAATAAGTAATAAGTGGACCTGACATCGTCTACTCCATTAATTAATCACTACCAGTACTACGACTCGTTATTTTACATTTATGGTGGAGTATATTTTTTATTTCGTGGTAAACGGTAGCAAGCGAAATTTTGAAAGGACGACTTTGACCTTGAAGTGTGTTCGAATTACAACCTTATAGCCCCGTGCCGGCGTCTGCTTTGTTTTTGCAATTGCATGTGCTTTTTAAAAAATTTAAAGTTTTTTTGTTTTAAAATTTTATTTGATTTTTTTCGATTATTTTAATATAATAATATTAAAAAAAAATAAAAATTTAAATATTATTTTAATATATTTCAAAATAAAAGGCATTTTAAAAAATTATTATTATTATAATGCTAAATAGTATATTAAAAAAATGAATGAGGGACCAAAATTTTCCTTATTGTTTCTTTTGATATTCAAATTGCAACGTTTTCTTTTTGTTCGTTGAATTTCTATGGTTTCTTATTTGCCTTTTGACCTACTTAATTTATAGTTCATTTTTCGAGGAATATAATTTTAATTATAACTTGATATTTAGTCCTATTTTACTCCAAGATCAATGAAAACTTACAAAACGTGATTAACTTTTGTATTGTGTGTTTGGTATTGCGGTAGCTTTTGTGGTTGTGGTTTGAAAAAAGTTGTTTTATAAAAAGTACTTTTAGTTGAAGTTGGTTTGAAAAAATAGGTGTTTGGTTAAAACTGTGGTTGAAATTGAGATTG
>Ga0307517_10007430_pt1 | contig 15966 bp, 17 predicted proteins | sample 23_EM_MG_FD_194515 | JGI IMG/M metagenome (GOLD analysis project Ga0307517, IMG submission 194515) | Populus trichocarpa ectomycorrhiza microbial communities from riparian zone in the Pacific Northwest, United States - 23_EM | ecosystem: Host-associated > Plants > Roots > Unclassified | place... | reverse complement strand
CATCAGGGAAAACGTAAAATGGTAATAGCACCTAATTACCTTGAATTAGGTTGACCCCAGCCAAAGTGCGGTAATCGAGGTAATTGTTTAGAATTAGTTTAAAATTACTTCGCATTTTTTCTGTCCATGGTAATCACCACCCAATTACTGCAAAATTACCTTGTATTTCTTCTGCCTCAGATAATCCTCATTCAATTACTTTGAAATGACCCTCCGTTCATGAATCATATCAAATAATTCTCATTGGGTAGTTACGGTACGTACATATGTGGCTAAAATTTGTATAAAAGCAGGGGAGGAATCACTATTAACTCTCATCTCCTCTCCCTCACTTCCACCCTCCATGGCGCGCTCGTCCACTCCTAGTAATCCGCCTCGCTTCGCAGCTGATCGAGCTCATCGTTTGCTAACATCGACATCCCTCGCCAGGTTCATTCCTACCGCAACGACCCGATCCGAATAGTCGTCATGGTCGTGCTCGTTCGAGCTGTACGCGAGTTGTGGAATGTTAGGGTTGTCAGTAGAGTCAAAAAAGAATAAATAAATGACTTACTCGACATTTTTGAGGTTCTTCCGGGGTGGAGAGGTGTGGGTTTGGGACTAAGGCTAGAGGGGCGGTGGCGGTCGGCTCCGATGCGCTCGTGTGGGGCTCAAATGTCCGATATGTTAGGTTCGGCGTATTGGGTGGGCATCGTCTACGACGACATCATAGATGGACCTGACCTCGGTGAGTGAGTTGAAAGTTGAGCAGTGAAAAAGAAAAGTGAAACGAGTCATGTAGACTCGTTTCACAATACACCTCGCGGGTCTCCCACATCCTGGGCCTCCCCTCATGTTCTGTCTACCCGCAGATCCGTTCGAGAGTCTAAATGTCGGCCCACAGCCTTCAAGTCGGAAGGGGGCAGACGACGCGGTGCCGCTCGCGTTCGTTCGTGTGACGAAGTCCTGTAAATGCATATAAGATTAGTGACAATTAAGGAAGAGCAATAAAAAGTACTTACAACACACGCAGTAGCCGTCATTGAAATATATGGCGCCAATTCCATCGATGCCAAAACTAGAGCGGCTCGAATTTCGAGCAAGTCAGTTCAAACTCAGACTGACCACGTGATTGTGTTTGTTGAATGTTGAATTTTCGAGTAACCAAATAACGCCGTCTCTTCCCTCTCAACCACCACCATGCACTCACCTCCTGGGGGTTTCCTGCAGCCCTGATGACTTCTAGCAACAACTCCCAGCCTATGTGTTCTTCAACATGCTCTCATCGCCAATGTGCTTTGGCAGTTCTGCATTCACAAGCAAGCAGACTGCAGCTAGGTAATGTCGTCGCCACTTCCTTGTTCAAGGAAACTATGTAACTCACCCCCACATTATTCAGACCCTGGTGGCAGGGTTCTTTCTCTTATAGGTGGTCCATTGCCGTGCTTTAACCACCCCCACAAGCTCGACTTCGCGCTCGGCCTTGCCTTCTTCCCTGCATTTAACACTGCCCATCTGCACACCGGTTGCGAGCGGCGCTTACTACCGTTTGGTGTCTCGGGTGTTTCCACATTGTGTGCATCATTCTACGTGGCGGGTCTAAGGGCAAGGTAACGGTTAGTATTCATTAATGTCGATGATTATTCATAACTTCTCTAAACCTTTTTAGACCTCAAAGGCTCGCACGCTGGTCGCGGATGACCCCTTCCATGTGCTCCCTCAGGTGAGGCTCATGTCACCGTCTATTGGTGTTATCCGGGCCATCGCTGTCGTTGTCAATGAGCCCGTGACCAAGGTTTAACTTTGTTTGCGGTAGTCGGCTTAGCGCATGAGTGCACATACTCAACCACATATACTCCTACTCCCCACTGATGGCCTCTCGTTCTCCAGTAGGGAACTGCAGGTGAGGCTTATTATCAGGCCCGTACATTCAGTGGTGACGTGTATGCGTACTTCCCCCCAATGGAGGTGAATGTGTCATCTTTTGTCTGGCCAGAGCTGGGGTTGCGGCTAGACGAGGTTAGATAGCACACCTGGCTGTCATTTGATATTGTCGCCGAACTATATACTGTAGTTACACCATGTTGTATTTTACTACAATGTATAATCTTTATCATACCCGACTTCGGTGTGGATACAAATAATAAAAGCAAGCAAATAGCAGGAATTTGTTGATGAGCATCTCAAATTAGTGCACCATTACCATTAAATTACCTTCGTATTACCATTTATTACCCAAGGAACCTCCCCAAATTGTCCCAATTAAGGTAATTTGGTAATGAAGGTAATTTATGGTAATTGCAGGTAATCCTTTATAATAAAACCTGGTTACCTGGTATTACCATTTTCCCTTTTCCCTGATGCAGGAGGAGGGTAGAACTAATCAGTTTATGTATTTACCAATTCTTGCCCATTCTCAGCGTTCTTGGGCTCATTTAAAAGCTATGAATTATGGCTTTCAGATGCAATTTTTATCATGTGAATATGGCCAGTATTCACCTTGCAATTCAATTTTGGGCTTTTGGGAAATCATGCAGGAGGAGGGTTAGAACTAATCAGTTTATGCATTTACCAACTCTTGCCCCTTCCTAGTGCTCTTGGGCTCGTTTGAAGGATATGAATTATAGCTTCCAAATTAACCCTTGATCATGTAAATGTGGCCAGTATTCAGCTTGCAATTCAATTTCGGGTTTTTGGGAAATCATGCAGGAGGAGGGTAGAACTAATCAGTTTATGTATTTACCAAATTTTGCCCCTTCCTAGTGCTCTTGGGCTCGTTTGAAAGATATGAATTATGGCTTTCAAATGAACCCTTGATCATGTAAATGTGGCCAGTATTCAGCTTGCAATGCAATTTCGGGTTTTTGGGAAATCATGCAGGAGGAGAGTAGAAGTAATCAGTGACCACCACCTGGGCCAGTCTACTATTGAGGCTCAAAAGACTGGTTAAGACCAGTTTTAACTGGGCTTTGCTCGGTCTTCAAAATTTCGAAATCACGACAGACCGTTAACCAGACCAGGGTTACGGTCCTCATTGGTTAAAGTCCAGTCCAGTTACAGTCTTTTTCTGGTCTTGTAACCAGACTTCCAAACACTATTTTGAAAGGTCTTTTGTCTTCTGCTTTTACATCTTTTTGTGTCTTACAGTAAGTTTCCAAAGACAGTCAACAATGTGAAAGTGCTATATGTTTTACTAATGCAGAATTTGCCAATGTTATGTATTCAGATACATTTAAGTTCGGCATGCACTTTTGCTGATGCATACACAAGTTGAAAGATTACAAAATCATTTGATCCCCCAGAGATCATTTTATACAACTGAGATGTTTTTAATAATCCCAACTCCTTAGAGCCCCTCAATTGTTCCAGCAATGCTCTCCACCGTTTCTTTTAATTTAAACGACTCCTTGACAACTGTATCATTGTCATCCTCGCCACATTCCGCAATGAAGGTCGCTGTCTCAGCAACAAACCCTGGAAGAAAAGCAGCCAATGTCTGCATTCAAATTCCTCATACAAGCAAAAAGAAGTAGCACCTACCGATGAGTTTTCCTCCATTAGATTGCCAGATAGAGTCAGAACATGACAAGGCAAAAATGCGAACTCCAGCATCTTCCGATCGGGTATGCATCAGAATATTCAGATTGATGCTCTTCAGAAGGGAGTCGTCCGTGGCATTCTCAGCCAGGGCTCCAAGACAATCTAGCAACTGGCCTTTTCCATCTGTGAAGTTGGACTTGACGCAGACGTCAATTTGTGCAGACAGAGGAACGGATATCTGTCTAAGTTTGTCATTTCGCCAAAATCCTGTACATGGTTTAATAGTTTGTTAGCGAATTAATTACAAAATTAGGCTCCGGAAGGCTTGCCTCCATCATCAAAGTTCAACGTTCGCGTAAGAGTTTGTACCACCGACGTCCAGAGGGCAAAGTTGTGAAGATTAGATGGTGTAAAACTCGTCAGAAGATTGCTGAAGGGTTGCAGCAGGAACGACATAAAAGGGACCATTAAGCCCTAACGGTGATCATCTCAGCAAAGGGCACAAGTGGCAGGCGCTACGAATGGATCACCTTAAAGAAATCAAGAAGGCCAGTATACAGGTGGTTGAAGGCAACCTTTCGAGACTCGTCATCTGAAGGCATGTTATTAAGGCAAAAAAGCGGTAGGATTGCGAAACGTACCAGGTGTCTCAACGAACGCCCAATCATAGAGACGACGAAAGAGGGGTTTGAATGCAGATTCATTGAGCTTGACCACAAGCTCTTTGAATGCAGCAATAACCAGAGTTTCGGCCTGAGGAAGACAAGATGAATTTCTTACTGAAAAATGCCAGAAGAATTGGCTAAGACACACCTCTTCGTCGACTTTCACGAAATCCAACGCTTCTAGAAATACTTTGAACATGGTCCGAAGGTGTTCCAGCACAGTGGGCCGATCGGCAAATTGCAGAGCACGTGCAAAAACTTCAAAATATGCAGAAACTTTTGTCTATGAACGCAATAGGTGTGTGGAAAGTTTGAAAAACCAGAATAAATACATACGAGCTGAGAAAATGACTGAGATGACTTCCATATATCCGACAGAGTGGGGAGGAGAACCTTGGCTGGAATTCTCTTCGCTAGCGATTTTGACAGAGACGCCAGTGCCGAAACCAGTGGTTTAGATTGTGATGAGGAAAGATCGATGTAAAGGAAGATAACTTGAGTGACCTCACCACTTCCCCAGAAGGTGGGGATTGAGGTTAGCAGGCCATGTAGGATTGAAAAAGCGTCATCGAATAATGCTAAATGAGGTCCATCAGTCCACGATGAATATATATAGACAAAAGAGCAGACCTGAATCGGGGCCATGAAGGATAGCCACGCTCTGTGAGATGATAGTCCGAAAGAATGGAATTATGCGAGGGCCAAGTTTGACACTTCGGAGCCGAGGTGAACACAGCGGTTGGCAAAGAAACCAAGGACTCACGATAACGAAGATAATGCAGCTAGAGCGGGCGCTACCAGAGGTTGTTCCTTGTGTCCTGGGAACACATGGGGTACCAGATCAGTTAAGGGACCCTCTTCTCCTGGAGCCATTGTCGAGGCGACTGATCTTAAAGCATGGAGGGCAGAGATCACTACTCGTCCATCCTTTTGAGTAGCAAGCACATTCTTGATCGACACCAGAATCTTGATGACCACAGGCGCGATTTCTGGTCGTAGTTTGGTGGACACGTCGGGTAGTCTCTTCGCAAGGAGTTTCAGTGCACCTGCTTGAACCTTGAAATTCAAATCGAGTGAGTTTCGTAAATTTGGGCAACCTATTTGAGGCACTAGGCAGACCTTCGTATCCCCAGATCCGAGCATGGTGTGTACGGCGTCGATGAAGTCAAGGACTGACATCAAACTAAGAAGTTTATTCATCGACGCGTGAGCAGCCTCCGTTATTTCCTCTACTTTGGTCTCTGTAGACTTCCCATCCGGCAGTGTTGACAATTCGATAAGTTGTGTTATTAATGTGCTGATGGAACCTTCGCCCTCAGGTGCGTTTGCCACGGAGGCCTTAGCCTTAAAAGCATGCCCAACAAAAAGAATGAGAGCTTGGGCGCGACGTCTCAATGTCGAAGAAGACGACGCAGAATGATCCCCATCGCTGTTGGAAAATAATTAACTCCATTAAACCGACAAAGATAAAGAAATCTTACACAAGGCCCTCCAAGAAGACGGGTTGGATTGAATTAGGGTCAACAATATGAGCGACAATGCGCTTGCTCTCGCTTAGTATCTCATTTGCAGTCTTGAGAAAGTATTCAGTGAAACAGATTGCCAGAGGGCGTAAAGAAATATCTTACATAGATTTGTTGCGAATAGTTGCCATGTTGGAACACGGAAATCGGGAGAGAGAGCGAAGCATGAACATCGTCCGCTGATGTTTGTCGGATGACGCGGTTCGCCGATTTTTCCAATAGCAACATGCAGATGGGAGCAGAGAATTCCCTCGAGCCGAGAACACCAACCAAATGTCCAAAGAAGCTGTGCTCTGGATGAATACTGGAAAGATACAATGGCTGCAAAAGCGACATACTTGTTACGCCTATGACGAGGAATATGGTTTGCTGCATCAGTGAAGACCCGAAGGAATTCCTTTGCAGCAAGGTATAGGGCGAGAGGCTGAGAATGAGCCCCTTTCAAAGATGACACCATGACCGGTACAATTCTGTCAATTGTCTTCGATAGATAATAATAATAAATCAGTGAATGCAGGCTGGGAGGTTGAGAAGCGAATCATACCTGTTGGACGACTTTGAAACTGTAGCTGTCGTCGCGGTGGAAAACGTTTGAGCCCATGAATGTAAAAACGGGCATGACATTATAAAGCACAGATTCAGGCGCGAGACGAGCCAAGTTGGCGATTAGAAGGAGTGCTTGATGGAAAGTTTGCGGATTTCCAGATACTGTGGAATATTTAATTGATTAGAATTTGTAAAATCGTCATGTCTCACTTACCTCGTATCACCTCAACAAGAATATCCAACCGTATAACACTGGGTGACAAATTGGGGACCTCCTGGACACGACAACGTCAGCTCAATCATCAGACTGTCAAAAAAAGCCACAGACGTTGATCTTCGATGCTGCACTTTCCACAGCAGACATTAAGAGTTGCTCAATGTAACTCACATCTGCCTGTGTTTGCGGCAGAGATTGCATGATCTTGCTGAGAGTATCAAGCAGGTGAGCAATAAGATCCAGCGAGCCAGGCAGCGATTTCGTTCCCAAAATCTCGACGAGGAGGCTTAACCGCGGAAGCGTGTCATCAGGAGTGCTGAAAAAAGGTGAATTCCCGAAAGTCAGAGGTCAAGTTGTGACTTACTTAGTTGTCTTAGCCCGTTTACTGGCACGGGGGCTAATAGACGGTCCAGCTGGGGAAAGCGATCCGAGCAAATGAACAATGAGAGGAACATCAATGAGAGCACTCGATAATACTTGTCTTGCCAGTGACTGCTGCATCAGGAAGTCTGTCAGCAACGACAACGCCAATAAGTGAGCAAAGATGGGGCTTACTGCAGACAAATCTTGGGAGCCAACGTCCAACAATGCTTCGCATAGCTCAATTTTGTGCTGTTGCTTCAGTGATGCGAATAAACCATTTTCGATACAACGAGCGAGGGCCTTTTGTGCTGGCAGTGGTGTATCTAAAACAATCGAAAGCCCTCAGATGTCGGAAACAACTTCAAAAGAAGAAAGGGAACCTGGGCGACAATAGGTACGAGTGGTTTGCAAAAATATGGCCCATGCGGCAGGCGTGTCATTGAGGTAAGGTGCAGCAGCAGAGTCGAAGCAAGACAGCAACCGCGTCGTTAAGTCTTCCGAGGTAAAAGAAAATATATTTTCTGGTGCTGCAGACGAAGCTTTTTCCGCGATAACTCGAAGAGTCGGAAGGAGGATTTGCACTTTCGCCTTGTTCATTATTGTTGCAGTTGACTTGAGCAGGGTGTTTTGGACTTCCTCGCAGGAGAGGGCATTGGTGTGGGATAGTAGGTAGCAAATAATGCGATGCTTATAACTATCGAACATCGTTCAGTTTCCCAGCAGCCAAGTTAAAAAAAAAACAGATGTAGCTTACTCGGCATCTTTCTTTTTATCAGATTTCGCTCGGCTAAGGTGTCCATCCTGGAAGACCTTCAAGTAGGATGGATCGTTCACGAAGTGGTCGCGATGCTCGACGAGAGCGTCGAGGTATCTTTTGAGGTCTTCCTGATCCAAATATTGCAACGTTCCTGACGAAAGCCCTGGTTGGCAAAAAAAAGGAACTAACAGGTTAAATACATTAGAGTACTCACTGTCGCCGTGGCCATAGATAGTATCAAATCGATAGACCGATGATAACTTGCGACCCGCCAATATCCTGATGCGAGAAATACACTCGAGAGCCCCCTGACAAACCTGTTGATCAGGATTTTGAAGGGCAACGAGTAAGGTAGGAAGGATGGTTTGGAAGTCAATTCCATCATCTTCAAGAATGTGGGCTTCCAAGAACGCCGCAGCATGCAGTAAAGCAATGGACCTTGACTCCTTGAAGTCTTCTTTACCTCCCGTTGCCCAGATACCTGCAAGGAAAGCCAGGGCATCTCCTTTCAAACTGACGAAAAGAATTTGGAGAAGGGTGGTTGCGAGGATAGGCATGTTTGAGGATGCGTTGGCGAGCCGATAAATCGACCGTATGAGGTAAACATAACGTTGTGCAGAGTCTTGAGAGGCCTGAAGGCGGATGTTAGCATTGGAGATAACGGAAACGGCCAGATTTAACTGACCGACGACGCATCAGCTACCCAGTCGAGTATCAGATCGCTAGGACTGGGTATCCGAGAGATAGAAGCCAAAAGCAAGATTTGAAGCCAATGCAATGCTTTATGACTGTGGGGTTTAACGACAACATACTTTCCAAGAGATCTATCTTCCGAAGCCTAAAAAAGGGAAATAAGATTACGGCGAACGAAGAGGATCAGGAAAAAGAAATTTACCTCAAGCGTTAGATGGTCTTGAGACAAATCGTCAATATCTGGAAGCTCGTTTAATCCCATCACATCCATGAACCTGCGAGCCATTTCAATTTGGGGCTTTCCTGAAGATTTTTTGACGAGGGACAGAGCGATGAGATAACCCAAGAGTTTGACATGAGGACGAGCATCTTCGAGCTTGCCGACAAGAGAATCGAGGTAAATAGGAAGGCGATCAGATATGAGAATGTTGTCTGGTGCATGCAATAGTTAGAATTCAATAAAGGAGATAAAATATTGGTGGAGAGTTTGCTTACCTGCGATTTTTTCAGCCAAATCGAAATTAATTCCGTTCAGTATTTCAACGGGGTCAACGTCGCCAGAGCCTGATGTTGCTTTTGCTACGATATCTGTGCAGCCTGCCAACCATTCCAAAAGACTGCTTGTAGCGTCTGCCAACAGCGTCTGGTTGATGATCTCCCATACAATGCTGGCCCTCTTCTGCCTCGACTTCGAGTATAGAAGGAACGGAAAGAAGATATCATGGAATATTTCTTCTCTCGTCGTTGCGTCGGCGTCGACCCAGAATGACGATGTAATGAAGGCAAGATGGAGGCGGATAATGTCACGTTTTGGCTTCGACTGAGATTCCATTGCCAAAGATAACGACGAAAGATAAGACTTTGGATCCGAGGCGAAAAGAGGCTTGATGGCAGCATGGTTTTCGTATAAGGCTTCCAGGACGACTCCGTGGCTGTCTTGAATCCTAGAAATGAGGGCACTGCGTATTGTGTCCTACATTGATATTAGCAGATGACAATATGGCTACTTCGAGAGCCTCACCATGTCATCGATGTCCGAAAGCTCCTTGCCTGCAACAGAATTTACCAGCGCCTTGACAGCCATCGCCCGAACACCCGCATCGGCATTGGAGGAACCTAGAATTAAATCCATCCCTGCTTTCGTGCTGGAAGATAAGGATCCTTGGCCAATCTACGTTTACTGGGATGAGAGAGTTACTTGGTGTGAAAAGAAATTCAATTTACCGTCGAGATGGAGATGATCTGCTGCTCCACAGCGTCTTTGAGTGATTCGTCGTCATCATCATTGCAAAGTGTTTCTGCCGCCTTTCGAAGTAGGATTGGGTGTCGTTGCTGAATATGCGAGAGCAGACGACGAGCAAGAAGCAAGTTTTGTGCCTCGCAATCTGGCTTGGCAGCAATACTGAGGAGCTCAGTTGTCAGAATATCGAGGACGGAGAGTGGGACGGTGGAAGTGGCGATGAGGGTTTCGAGAACCTCCAAACCAAGAGAATCTTCCAGTCTAGGGATATCAAATGACAACGAACACAGTCAAGTGACAAAAACATACCTATGAGATAAAGATTTAACCAAGGGAGTAAGAATCTTTTCGCTTCCAGCCCACGTCGATCCAGAAGCAAGGTCATCTTTGATTGTGCTATGGAGAAGATAGTATGGGCAAACGTTTCATTGCAAACAGAAAAAGGACTCACGAAATTCGCAGGATAGCTTTCAAAGTCCCCTCTGTCAATCTTTCGAGTTCAGGTTGTGGTTCGCATATTGCGATGACTGAGCTGACAAACTGGTCACCTCGGACCACCTCAGCGCATGACGCCACTGTGCCTATAATCACCTTCAAGGCTGAAGGCGACACTTCACACTTTTGCGAGAGCGAGGCAAGAAGAATATAACTTCCGAGCTGGAAAATAAACAATAACTGTGAGCTTGAAAGAAGAAACTGATATCCAAACTCACGACAGCGTCCTTTGACAGTTTCTTGGGCTTCTGTTGCAAGGGTTCGAGTAGAGCAGGCAAAAGATACGCTACAGTGCCTTCATTGATGGTTTTGCTACGCTTGATGAAATCGTGAACAGTAGCAGCGTTGAATGCAAGTAAAACATGGTGGGCGAGGCCCTTCTTGCTGGCAGTTGGGAGGAGAGAGACGACAAATCTTGCAAGATCTTGGTTTTTGAGCATCTCGGTCACCAAAGAAACTCTAGGTACATTCTGGGCCGCAGATTTGTAGGAATTGAGAAAGCTCCAGGTCGAATTGGGTCTGCGCACGATTCATTTAGTACTTGTAAGAAGTTTCAACGGAATAAAATCACTTGAAGTGTAGAATGGTCACCACCTTGGCAAAATGAGGCGTTTCGTGATATGGGAGGAACAAGGATAGCATGGCCTCAACGTTAAACTCGTTGATTCTAAAAAAATCCTCCCATAAGTTCCGCCTCGCATCGAAAAGAGAGATGCACACCTAAATCGCCTAACGAACCATTCGATTATTTTTCCAGTGGGCGCCTCCATTAAGTATGGGCTCAACAGCCACAAAAACTCCTCGATTGCTTTATCCAGCTCTTCAATCGCCTCCGAGGACAGAAGGGTGCGATCCGTTTCTTTTGCCCGTTCGGAGAACAGTATATCCTCATATTTCTCCAATGCTGGAATCACAGAGGTTAAATGGAGTAAAGAGTTGACTCCTAGAGCGTGGATGGCTTCAAGGTCATGTTGATCTGCATCTTTTCCGGTGAAGAGGTAAGAAGCTGTAGGTTTTCTTCGAGATCGGTCGACCAGAAGCGCGGCATTGAGAGAGGTGTTTTGAGCGAGCTGAGCTGCGAGACTTGACATCTTCAGGAAAGAGGTGGACTAGATTGCCGCCCGCCGACTTTTGTAAAATCTGCGAGGGAAGGACGTCCTCGACAGTAAAAGGCTAAGGCGCGTCCTTCAAAATTTTGTGCACGTGCAGGCCATCTCCCTAATTTGGTAATAATGACTTGGTTCCATGGCCAAGGCTTTACAAAGGATTTTCAAGGCTAATATATTTTGAACCATTTACGCCACTAGCTTAAACCATATCATCAGCACGGAGAACCAGCTGAAAGCAAATTGAATATGCAGCGTGGATATACAGGAGTCGGTAGCAGTGAATCGATCAATCAATATTATTATAAAACTTGCATACGAATTTAATCCACCTTCCGGGCCCATTTCCTCCCACCGGCAGAGGAAGGTGTGCGTGGTGGCGGCGTTGACACGCGGTGTGTCGCTAATGAGGATGCGTTTGTTGCTCTTGTAGCCGTGGGTTGATGAAGCGTGGGCGTGGATGATTCCCATACAGCTGGGGCGTATGTTTCTTCTTCCTTGACTTTGAATTCTTCACGAAGTCCAAACTCATCTTTGACATCTCCTTGGCCCCAATACATGTATAATTGCGCACCGAGGACAATGTTGAGGATAAGGGCGAGGGCGAAGCCGGCTGCGACAAGGCTGTCGCCCACCTCTGTGGCGGTGGTGAAAAGCCGGGCCAGACATCCAGCAATCTGGCTGATAACAGCGAATGCGGAGAGCTGACCCGTGGATTGCGAGCGGGCATTCTGGCGGATTTGGGGGAGCTTGGAGAAGAGGGAGAGCGGGAGGGTGGTCATTTGGAGAATCGAGAGAAGGTCGGTTGGGATAGTGTACAGTCCAAATGCCGATGCAAGAGTGAGTAGGGTGGCAATGGTAATTTTTTGGGATTTGGAGGATGAGGAGCGTGTGAGAGCTCGTGTGGGTGCGTGGTATATAATGAGGAGCGTGATAACGGTATTTTGGAGAGTCAGAAACAGATTTTCGCCATACGTTGAGAACGGAAATTGGTGGCGAAACGCGTAGGCGAGTGTAATTGCATACGAGAGCGTTTCCAGAACATAGGCGGGCAACGAGAGACCTCGAGCAGAACCCGCATTCACGACTATACACTTCATCAGTAAATACTCCAAGAGAGAAAAGCATAACGTACTGAGGAGAATCTGAGGAACTTTCATGATCGATCCTCCCACCACTATCCCGATGCCCAAGCCCTTTGAAAGCGAATACTTGAGGCACTTGACATCGCCGACGTTGAGGCTCTCAACCAGTGACGTGTAACATTCCTAGAACCAAACTTGAGAACTTTCTTCATCAATATTATAATACAAAAGACATACCTCGCCTACTATCGATATTCCCAGATCCTTGATAAACCACGGCAGATTTTGTGTAATGGCGGTCATGGGTAAGTCAAGTGTGTGACATGCCGGCGTGACTCGAACATTATTCACTCTTTCTTTCCGCCGACGACGAGCACCCATCATGGCGTCCGGAAAACCCAACAAGCTGGCATTCTTGTCTATGCCAGCACCAGCTTCCTATGTGGCTGGTCTTGGTAGAGGGTGCGTTTTTCGAAATTTCTCTAAAGCTTTGGCTGATCCCATTTTAGTGCTTCTGGATTCACCACCCGTTCAGATATCGGTCCTGCAAGGGAAGGTCCCTCAGCAGAGGTCATTGCGTGCGTAAAATTCTGTTTTTTTAAACTACTCTACCCCATATTCTAACTCGCAAATCCAGGGAAGCTCAAGCAAAGCGCGGTGAAGAAATCGAGGTCGACCCAGAGCAGTTTCAAGACCCTGATAACGAATACGGGCTATTCGCAGGCACCACTTACGAGCAGGACGATGAAGAAGCTGACAAGATATACGAGGGCGTCGATGAGGCCATGGATTCTCGGAGACGAGCAAGGAGGTGTGTGTTATGGTTAGTCTCCTCGTCTATTCACTGTTCAACTGACTCTCCTCCTGTTTAGAGAAGCGCAGGAACAAATCGAAATGGCCAAACATCGCGCGGAGCGACCCAAGATACAACAGCAATTCGCCGATCTCAAACGTGGGTTGTCTGCAGTGACAGATGAGGAGTGGGAGAACATACCAGAAGTCGGGAATCTCACCCGAAAGAAACGAAGAAGGGAAGAACGGAGTTACGTTGTCCCTGACAGCGTCCTTGTCGGCGATCGCAGCAAAACGGAATACGAGAACGCGTTGGATCCAAGGCAACAGCAGGTGGGTGTCTTTGACTTTCCCTCTGAAATACTAATAACAAATTTACAGAGCGGAGGCTTCGAGACACCTGGAACCCTAACCAACTTTGTCGAAATTGGCCAAGCCCGCGACAAGATCCTCTCGCTCAAACTCGATCAGGTCCTTTCTCTCCTTGGCCTCACCCTGTCTCATCTAACCATTCCCCAGATCTCTGGCACCACCAGCAGCCTCTCTACGAACGGCACCTCCACCTCCGTGGACCCCAAAGGCTATCTCACCTCCCTCGACAGCGTCATCCTCAAATCCGACGCTGAGATCGGCGACATCAAGCGTGCGAGGATGCTGTTCGACTCTCTCGTCAAATCCAATCCCAAGCACGCTCCAGGATGGATCGCAGCCGCTTGCCTTGAAGAACACGCAGGGAGGATGGTCGCAGCGAGGAAGATTATCAAGCAAGGTTGCGAGCAGTGCCCGAAGAGCGAGGACGTATGGTTGGAAGCTGCGAGACTTCACGTAAGTTCATCCCTTTTTTCCTCTTCCCCATTATTAATTAATATCCACATAGAACAACGACGACGCAAAAGTCGTCCTCGCCAACGCCGTTCAGCATGTCGGACAAAGCGTCAAGATCTGGCTCGCAGCTGCCGACCTTGAGCAAGACACCAAGGCCAAAAAACGCGTGCTGCGAAAAGCCCTCGAACACATCCCCAATTCCGTCCGCTTGTGGAAAGAAACCGTCAACCTCGAGTCCTCAGCATCCGATGCCCGGATCCTCCTCGCTCGGGCCGTCGAAGTCATCCCACTGTCCGTGGAGCTCTGGCTCGCCCTCGCCCGCCTGGAATCGACAGACAAGGCGAAAGCCGTTCTGAACAAAGCGAGAAAGGCTGTCCCCACTTCACACGAAATTTGGATCGCAGCTGCGCGGTTACTCGAACAAGAAGCCTCCTCCACCTCTGGCGAAAAATCAGAAGAGGATAAAGCCAAAGCGTATCTCGCAATCGACAAAACGATCGAGGCTGCTACCCGCGAATTGCGACGTCACCAAGTGCTGTTGACGCGCGAACAATGGCTCAAGGAAGCCGAGAAGTGCGAAACCGAGGGCAGTGCGCGCACGTGCGAAGCTATTGTCAAAGCCACTGTGGCGATGGACGTGGAGGAGGAGGATCGGCTGGATACCTGGATGGGCGATGCTGAGAGCGCGGTGGCGAGGGGGATGATGGGCACCGCACGGGCGGTGTTGGCGTATGCGTTGAAGGTGTATCCCGAGAGGCGGAATCTGTGGAGAAAGGCGGCGGAGTTAGAGAAGGCGCATGGGACGAGGTGAATTTTGTCTCTCTTATTTAGTCTTCGTTTTCCGCTGACATCTCTTCTAGGGAGAGTTTGGACGCTATTCTGAGTCGAGCAGTCGTGCATTGTCCGCAAGCAGAGGTACTGTGGTTGATGGCGGCCAAGGAAAAATGGCTCGCAGGGGACGTACCAGCCGCACGGGAAGTTCTCGAACGCTCGTTCGTCGCCAATCCAGAGAGCGAGCAAATCTGGCTCGCAGCCGTCAAACTCGAGGCCGAGAATGGCGAATTTGGAGTTGCCAGAGAACTATTGATTCGTGCAAGGACAGTGGCAGACACCGAACGGGTCAGTTATCCATCTTGCGTTGCACATAAAATCCTAATTTTCTTTAAGATCTGGATGAAATCCGCCGTATTCGAACGCCAACAAAACCAACTCTCCACCGCTCTCTCCACCCTCTCCACCGCCATTTCCAGATTCCCCAAATTCGCAAAACTCTACATGGTCCAAGGCCAAATCCATCAACAACAATGCAACAACACCGCCGCCCGCGCCTCGTACGCAGCCGGAATCAAAGCCTGCCCCAAAGAACCCACCCTCTGGATCCTCGCCAGCCGACTCGAAGAAGCAGACGGGAAGAGCATCAAAGCCCGCGCATTGCTCGACAAAGCACGTCAAGCCAACCCGGGCAACGACCTCCTCTGGGCCGAAGCCGCCGGGGTGGAAGAGCGGTCGGGCGCCGGGTCCGTACAAGCCAAAGCCACCCTTTCGCGCGGGCTCCAAGAGTGCCCCTCCTCTGGCCTGCTATGGTCGATGGCGGTTTGGGCGGAACCGCGGGCGTCGAGGAAAACGAAAGGGGTGGACGCGCTGAGGAAGACCAAGGATAGCCCGTTGGTGGTGTGTACAGTCGCCAGAGTCTTGTGGGCGGATCGGGTGATCGAAAGAGCCAGAGATTGGTTTGGCAGGGCAACAGCAACGGATCCGGATTTGGGTGATGTGTGGGCTTGGTGGCTGAAGTTTGAGAGGCAGCATGGCACAGAGGTCCGTTCGATAATGTTCTACCATTTCATTGTGTACTCATCAATGTGTGATTTTAGGAACAACGAGAGATTGTTAGGACGAAAGCGATTGCTGCTGACCCCCACCACTCACCGGTGTGGCAATCGATAGCCAAGGACGTCGCGAATGTGGGCAAGTCGGCGAGGGAGATTTTAGAGATGGTTGCTGATGCGCTGAAGTAGTTGTATTATTGCTGTTTGCAATAAAGATGGCGACGCGACCTTTTTGGGCCGAAATCAAAAATTTGAGAACCTGTTACTGTGCGCCCTATAAGTTTGTCAGTTTCGGTCCTACAAACACAATTGTA
>Ga0307517_10007429_pt1 | contig 15970 bp, 4 predicted proteins | sample 23_EM_MG_FD_194515 | JGI IMG/M metagenome (GOLD analysis project Ga0307517, IMG submission 194515) | Populus trichocarpa ectomycorrhiza microbial communities from riparian zone in the Pacific Northwest, United States - 23_EM | ecosystem: Host-associated > Plants > Roots > Unclassified | place... | reverse complement strand
GACGTCATCGGCCACCAATTTAGATGCTCGATCGTGTGTCTAAACGTGGAATGCAGCACGGTCTATGCAGACGGCGGGCCAAAGGAACGATACCGTTTAATGGTTGTTATGCGACGTCGTTATTGATGGATTGTTGAGATTCGGGGCAGGAACGAGTGCCGATTGGTGGATAGACACGGAAACACGTGGAGCTTAAAGTGGGACAAACCGATAAAGCATAAGTTTCAGTGTTTCACGCTACAAACTTGGATTTCATTAATAGACACGAACGACAACAGGTAAAAGGACTGGAAAAAAGCTACAAGAGGAATACTGCTAACAGGCCCTGTTGGTGGTGGGAAATCCTCAGCGGCGATGTAAATTCTGGTTTTATAAGAGCATTCCCACTCATGCTTTTTATTTTGTGGATAACGTAGCTAAGAAAAAACTATTTTAATTAGTTTTTTTAAAAATATAATTATATTTATACTCTTTAAAATAAAGAATCATGAATATTTTATTATTTTTTATTATTCAAGTTATATATGAGTTGAATATTTAACTATATGTTATTTCATGCTCTTTATTACTTTTAGATTTTTCTAATGAATTATTTAATAGCACATTTAAAAACTAATTCTTTTATTATAGTACATGTCACGATTTGGATCTCAAATTCATAATCAGCAAGCGAGAGCAATGCCGTAAGTACACTATACCTATACCAAGCCTCATAACATTTATATTATAGAACAAATTATATAAAATTACACAACATTTCATAAATTTTCAAAATATCTCATCATCAGATAAAAATAAAACGATGGTTCATAATACATGTTACATTATATAAAATTCAAATTTTAAATAAAACAGTGTAATAATAAAACACTTAATTAAAAAGACTTAAATTCTAGGTAAAAATAGTCTCTTGAATCATGTTTGAGTTTCATAAAGAAAAATCAAATGAATATTAAAAATTTTACAGATAAAAGTACACACTCAAATAACAATTTTTTACTTTTATACTCATGCGTGCTTATTTTTACTGTCTCATTTTATTATCTCATTATATGAGATTTTAATTTTTTTTCCACTTAGTTTTTTTTTATTTAGATTTCTTTGTGCATAATGACATGATCATCAAATTTATATGTCCAGCACGCTGACCCGTTCTTGGATATCAATTGAATGTCTATAATTTTCAACTGTACATACTTACAGATTTACTGTCTCTTTTATAATAATATTAGTACATTTTTAACGGATTCGAAGATCACACGAAGAAGCACAGCTCGTCCTATTGAGTAGTGATATCATGTAAATGATTTGTCTCTAAAAAAAAGGAGAGAGATGCCGAAAATAAATGTTCTCTAATAAAATTGAATGATTTATTGTGAGAAGAAAAAAACACTAGAAAATCCGACAACTAATTTGAAACTAGATGTCAAGGATAAACAAAAACCAGCGACTGCAAGCCACGTGCGCAAGAGATACTTTTTTCCTGGGCTAACGTCATAGGCCACCAATTCATGTTGATGCTCGATCGTGTGTCTAGCTAAACGTGGGAAGCAGCACGGTCTATGCAGGCGGCCGCCCGAAGGAACGGTACCGTTTAATGGTTATTATGCAACGCCGTTTATGCTGGACTGGACTGGATATCATTAGATTTGTCGAGACTCGAAATGAGTGCTGATTGGTGGATAAATACAGAATCACGTGGAACCCTTTTTTTTAGAGGTTTTTTTTTTTGTTTCTGGTGTTTTTTTTTTAAAAAAAATAACATATTGAAAAAAAAAATAGAAAAATAATACGAGAATCACAAATAATTTTTGTAATTCACGAATCACAGTTGTTATATGAACTTATTTGAAAGATACAAGATTTAATTAGAAGATTGGAAAGAGGAGAGAGTAAAAAAAAAAAAAAACCTAGAGAAATATCAAAACTAACTTTAATGATGATTCTATTTGTACCAGTAAAAAAATCTCGACGAAACGACTTCAATGATAAAAAAAAATTATCAACAGTGATTTAAGTGGGTCACACGAGCATCCCAAAAACAAGTGAGTCTGACACCTTTGTGACTCACTATTTGTGATATTTTTTGGTGTTGATAGACTCATATCCTTAACGGCGGAGCCACGGTGAATCAAAAGTTGCCCTCTTAATTTTTTTTATATTTTTTATATTAAAATATTAATATATTAAACTCATATGTTAATATATATATATACATATATATAATTACAGCTCATTCCCCTAATTTTCCCCCCTTTTCCCTTTTCTTTCTTTATCTTTCCCTGTCTAACATTGTTCAGTGTCGTTCCCTACCTCTTGCTTTACTCATCAATTAATTTTTCTTGTCTTTTGCTTTATATTTTAGGTAAATTTTCTTCATCTTTTCTATTTATTTCATTATCTAATTCTAGTTTTATTATTTTATAATTAGTTATTAAAAATATTAGGATTTATGATAATTTAGGGGTTTTGATATGAATATGTTTAAATATGTTCAAAATAAATATTTAAATCTGTTAATTTAATCAATTAAGTGTTTCTTATTTTATTATAAAGAAATAAATTAATATTCATGCAAAACCACTATTCTTAGCATCTCTTGCATTGACATGGTAGTTTATTGAAATTTAATATTTTCACATGATTTGTTTGTAAGTAAAATATCAAATAGAAAACATGTTTTTCAAGTATTGTTCCTCTTACACATACACTATGCATTGTTCCTCAATTAAATGTCTAGAAATGATTTAATCAACATACTTATTATATACATATAGATATGAATTGAAATATGTTTTGATTTTGATAAATTGACGTGTATTTTTAAATTAATTTTACTTGATATGAATTAATATATATGTTTTGAATTGATTTCCAATGCATGTCTATATAATATAGTATTTGTTAATAATTTGTCCTCTCATTTAAAAAACTTTGGCTCCGCCACTGCATATCTTCGAGATCTTTCTAGTGCTATTAGTGATATCGTTATCGGAGCTTCGATTTGACTTAAAGATCTTTTTTTTTCTTTTTTTTTCCCTTTTCTCTCCTTTAAAGAACAGTGAAGGATACTTACAACCTGTGAATCACGTATGTTATATATAACTTTTTAAAATATTTTTTATATTATATTGTTTTATTAAAAAAATTTAGCATGCTATAGTCCAGAAATATTTTTTTTTGTTAATCGTTTGTCGTTGAAGGGCAGGAAGGTCCCAAGTGGCTTGTTCGATGTGGAGCGAACAAGGTGGCATTGACAATGTTGTCTCCTTGTTTATCTTCGCATTTTAATTGCTTATGTGTCACATTGCCGACGCCAAAATTATGCGTACTGTAGCGTAGAAGGAGACGCTAGCCAATGAGCATCCAATGGAAAATCTTCTTCGTCTATTATTCTTCTTCCTCCTTTTGCACGGACCAACAACACCTTGATAAGACAGCATTCTCTATGGTGTTTTTCGGAAATTCCCTTCTCTTTTCTAAAGAGTTTCCCCTCTTTTCAGACTAGTTTTTATTTCTCTCCCAAAACAATGTATTGACTAGACAATTAATTGGAAAGACTTGAGCACTAAACAGAGATGGCTTGAATCATGATTGAGTTTCACAAAGACAATATAAACAATGATTAAATATTTTATCTAAAAAATAGATCAAGGTCGAGTAAGAAGAATCTAACTCAATTTGCTTTCTTGTTTTATGATTGTTTTTTTAGGTGTTTTAGATTGATAAATTGATTTATTGATGTTTGTGAGATGTTCTTTAGTTAAAATGGGTTACAAAATAGGTTTCTAGGGGAAAAAAAGTCTATTTTAATTTTCCACTCACCACTGTGATGATCAAAATTTAAGTAGATAGATGACATGTTGCATGATTATTTTATTTTAAAAAAAATAGGGGTGGATGACATGTTTTTCACCTCTTAAAAAGACAAGAAAAATATATAATACCTGAACACGCAAACCTAGCACTTTTTTTATAGGCCTAGACACGCTAGTCTATTTTTTAGAGCTTTTTTTGTAATTTTTTTCATATTTTGTTTTGGTTCATAATAAATTCAAGGAAAATAAATTATTATACCTGATTTTGTCCTTGGCATGGATCAAATTTTTTATGGGTTGAGACACGGCACCTAGGTTTTTTTAATGCATTTCCCCCTTTAATTTAAAGAAAAAAAATATAGTTTGACTCTTTCTATCATTGATATTTTATTAAACTTAGAATAAGAACAATTTCATATTTTTTATATCATTTAGCTTGAAAAAATTGCGTCTGATTGAGCTGGTTAATAATTTTATATATTAATTCAAGTTGACCAGAGTTGATATAATATAATATATTTTTGTAAATTTCATCTTCAATTCTTTTATAACTCTTCAATTTACTTTCAGATTTAATCTAATTCATGGTCAATTAAAACTCAATCAAGGGCTAGCCAGGAAGGGGATAAGAAAAGAAAAAGAAAAGAGACAATTTATCCAACTGGGTTAACTTATTTTGATCGTATCTTTTACCCGTATTATAAATTTTGCATGTTAACCCGGGTCAATATAATGTCTTTTCATTTCACTCCCTTGATTTTTTTTATTTAATCATTTGGCATTTTGTTGTTTCACTTTTTAATTAGGGTCAGACAAGGTTAAAATGATGTATGCATGATTTTTTTTATTTGATCCTTTTACATTTTATTTTACTATTTCCACATGTCATATTAGTAATAATTGATTTGTTTGGGGTATTTTTGTCTATTCAACATTTTAATTGACAATAAATAACCAAAATACCTCTGAGAGTAAAACAAATAAACAGTTTCAGGTAGGGGTATTTGGGTATTTTTCTTTTTTATACATAATAGGATTACACGTGTACACTTGGATCAAAGAAATTTGATTCATTGGGGTCAGGGGTATTATGATATTTTAACATCGGTTTTTTATTGATTGTTAGTTTAGTTGAGGGTGATAATATAATTTAGCATTAAAATAATATTTTTTATTTGAAAAAGTTATTGGCATATTGGAGCTGTCACGCACTTTGGACGACGCAAATGGCGGCTCATGATGGTAAAAAATTGGCTTCCATCATATCATTTTATTCCTTTTCGCCTTCTCTTCCATTATGAGTGGCACATGTCATCCAAATATGACTGGTTTATCGTTGATGACCCTTTTTTTCTCATTCGTTTTTCTCTCCTACCCTAATAAATACACTATGGTCCTCATTATTATTGATATTTCAGATTTAATCATATTACATTTGATTTCTATATTTTTATCATTTTTTTCTCTTGTTAAAGTTTTATTTGTTTTTAATTTAATCCTTGGTTTTTAATTTTTTATATACAATTTTTTCGATTTGGTCCTTCAAATTTTAATTTCTTATTTTTTTCCTTTGCTCTTTTGTCGAAGTTTTCATAGCTTTCAATTTTATCCTTCAAATCAATTTTTTGATTTTTGTTTTTTCAATGATAATACTGATTTCAATCGAGTCCCTCTTCTTTTGATTTCTTTTTGTCTTCTTTGTCTTTTTTATCAAAGTTTTTATAGTTTTCAATTCTATTCTTTAAATCAAGTTCATGGTTTTTATTTGCAATAATAGTGATGGTGGTAATAACAAAAATAGTAATGACAGTGATGGTAATATTAATAATAGTAACAACAACAACAAAAATAATAATAAAAATAATAGCAATGTTAGTTATGAAAATATTAATGATAAAAATAAAAATAAAAATAGTAATGGAAATAATAATATTATTGATGGTCATAGCAATAATAATAATACCAATGATAATAATAATAGTGATGATAGTAATAACAACAACAATAATCAAATTAGTATTGTTATTAATAACAATAGCAACAACTAAAATAGTGAAGATAATAACAATAATAGTAGCGGTAGCAACATTAATACCACCACCACTACTAATAATAGCGATAGTGGTGGTGATGATAACAATAATGGTAATAATAACATTAATGATGATAATTTATTATGATGGTGTAATGGTAGCAATTTTGATAATAATAATAATAATGATAGCGATAGTTATGATAATAATAATAATAGTAATAAAAATAATAACAATGATAGTAGTAGTAGCAGCAACAACAACAACAATAATAATAATGCTAATGATAATACTAATAGTGATAATAGCAGTGGTTTGCTATAATGATAATAGTAGCGGTGACAATAATAATTATAATGATAATAATAAAAAATATGGTCATGATATTAGTAATAATGGTATTAACATCACAATAACAATACTAATGATTTTGATCATCATTATTTGAATTGTCATTTTTTTAAAATCCTTTTGCATGGTTGATTTTTTTTTAATTTCATCTTTTAATATTTAATTTATTAAAAATTAAACTTTATGGTTTTTCTAGATTGGATGTTTCAAGTTTATTGACTCAGGTCACGTGATGAAAAAGTTAATACATTTTTTTTAAGGCTTTATAATTCTTTTTGTATGATTAAAATCCCTAATTATTGTTATTATATATTAATCATAACTGATTTTTTATATTCTTTTATTACCTCATTTTAATATGTAAATATTAATTTTTTGTATAAAAAAATAATTCAATTCCGCTGCGAAACGAAGGCTAGCTGGTATTTAATCCTCAACACGCTTCTTCTTATATGATAATCAAATCGAACCAGCTTCTGTTTAGTTGGTTGGCAAATTCATCAAGCATCAATCTCTATAATTAATCAAATCTCGAACATTTTGAGCTACAAGCACAAAGCTTGCCTGAACATAGTTTCGGGATCCAACCCGGTTAGATAGATTCGGACTTAAAACTGGATCCATCAAGTACCTGGCCCATTACCAGCTACAGCGTCGACTCTTCTTGACTCTGGAGCAGTCAACAAAGGCATCGCATGTGGCCGGTGGCCTGCCCCAGACTGTACTTTAACAACAAAACAAAACAAAAATCTCCATTCAATCCCCTCTGTCATCTCTTCTTTTTCTCTCCCCCTGTTCTCTGCGTCGCCGGTCCACCTGATACCATGGACGACTCACCAATCAACCGTCTACCACAAGACACACTCCACCAGATTTTCTCATCTCTCCCACTTCGTCAAATCATGATTTGCAGATCCGTCTGTAAGTTCTTCAATCAAATGTTGACCTCACCATCCTTCGTGGACCTAATTTCCACCCAGCCCCCGCTGCGCTTCCTCGCTCTCCGCCCTCCACATCACCACCACCACCTCCACCATCAAAGACAAAACAGTCACGTCTCCTCTGTACCTTACCTCCACGTGTTCGATCCAGACCAGAATCAATGGCTCAGGTTCAGTCTCAGCTTTTTACCTTTCAGGTCACCTCACCCGGTGGCGTCAGCGAGTGGACTCATTTACCTCTGGGGTGAATCACCGACCTCGATCGAGTCGAACAGGTCACTCGTTGTCTGTAACCCCTTGACCCGCCAATTTCAGGTGCTCCCTCAACTTGGCTCGGCCTGGTCACGACACGGATCTGTCCTGGTTGACTCCGTTAACCACCGAGTCATGGTATTAACTGAACTCGCTGCTTTATATTTCTCAAACACAAACAAGACAAACTCGTGGTTAACTTTCTCCGCGAATTTACCATCAAAACCCAGAAGCCCAATTCTAATATCGGACTCTGTTTTCGCTTTATGCGATGTTGGGTCTCCATGGAGATCTCAATGGAAGCTTTTTACATGTATACTGTCGAAACTTAATAACAATTATAACAACTGGGTTTGTTTAGAAAGGCAAGAATGGGGAGATATTTTTGATATTATAAAACGACCACGTTTGGTTCGAGGAAAGGGGAATAAATTGTTGATGATTGGAGGGTTAAAGTCGAATTTCTCGTTGAATACATCGTGTTCGACGATTTTGATATTGAGGCTGGATTTAGAGAGATTGGAATGGGAGGAGGCAGGGAGAATGCCGGTGGACATGTATAGGAGTTTTCAGGAATCGAGTAAGTTGAAGGTTTTTGGTGGCGGGGATAGGGTTTGTTTCTCGGCCAAGAGAATGAGGAAATTGGCTTTGTGGGATGATTGTGATGGTGTTGTTTGGAGGTGGATTGAAGGAGTGCCTGTAGGTGGAGATGGGCTTTGTAGAGGGTTTGTGTTTGAGGCTGGTCGTACTGCATTGCCTTGAACTGGTATGTTTGGTTATTAAATTAGAGTTGGATTTTATTGCCACTATTGTATTTGAGAAACTTATTGGCTTATTTATGCTGTACCATGTATTTGGTTTATCAATGAAATGTTGTTTTTGCTTTATGGTACCAGTTGCGTATGAGATATTCTCTGGTTGTCTTGCTTCTACTCTGTTTCATCGGCTGAAATTAGTTTGTGTCCTTAGGTCTGAGGCCTTTAACGAGTTCAGATTTGCTTTTGATACACCTGTGAGCAAGAAATTGCTGTTAAGAGCATTATGCTGATGGGAATTTGATATTGCATTTACTGGAAACGTGAATGCGATTCTTGTGATGGGACTTCTCGTCCCGTTTCATTTCTTGTTCTGGCTAGCTTAATGTTTTCCTATGCTTTCCTTTTGGTTGAGTTATGCTCATTTCGGAGCCCTTTTTCTATATTGTTCATTTATTGTGTTTACTTGATTACATATGGTTCGTGTCTTCATGTTGGGTCTTCAGATACAGGGATTGGCTAAATGATCATTGTGTTTGTAAGTGAACTGTGTGTATTACGTTCACTTCATTTTTATTTACGAGAGGACAGCAATAGGCATGTGAATCCCTGACATACTTGTTATGACGTAATTGCGGTTGCAAACATACTTCAAGGCAAGAAGATATGTTTCCGGGAGTAAATCTTCTGAATTTTAAATTTCAACGAGTGTAAAGAATGGATCCATGGAAGGTTTGTCAGAGAAGATTTCTGCCTGCAAAAAGTTTTCTTCGGTTGATTCACCTGTTTCTCGAGAACCCTATATGTGGTTGAATCATGGGGAGATGAGGTTCCAATTACAGCCACAGCTGTTTTCAACCTAGGATGATCCTAAGGTCCTTGTTTTCCGAAATTTTAACCAATCCCTCCTGCTACAACTCATAGGAGTTGAACGATCCATCTCTTGTTTCAGTTTAGTGGCATTCACAATGATTCTCGTTTATTGTCCAGCCAGAAATAAGCCCTTTAAATTTATCCCTTTTCTATTTAGAAAAAAAAGAAAAGATTTCTTATATTGGACAAGTGCAATGCATCTGGTTGGTTGTGGATTATGATGGTGGCTATACAACTTGCATTTGTCTTTACTTAGATTATTTATGAACTCAAAGCCTGTACCTAATGCCTAATTATTGACCTTTTGTTTAATTGTTTCCAGTTAACCCTTTTGGCCGTTGCTTGATACAAGGATGCATCGATGGTTTTTATGTATTTGTTTATTCGTACCTTGGTTTGTTCCTTTCCGATACACATGTTAGAGAACTATTTATTGAGCATTGAAGCCATCAGATGGTGGCTGCTAATATTCCCGTTTAATCTTTTATACAAACTATTGTGTTGAAATATTGATCACTGTGATGGAAACAAAGTTTGCTACAATGGTCAAAGAAACTAAGCGCCGGATAGAGACTTTTTCTAAGATGTTGTATACACTTGAGAACTGGTAACTTTCTGAAAGCTTGTCCAAGATCATCGAGTCCCATTCTTTGTATAAATCCCTCTTCACTCTCTTCAGCTAAAAGAGTAATATAGAGGAAGAGCTCGTCTGTATAAGTTTGTTTTATATGTACGTTGAAATATTACTTTTTAATAATTTTAAAATAAGAAGTATTTTAAAAAATAACTGCCATTACCTATTATAATATCAAACAGACGATTAATCTTTTTTCCAACTGGAACGTGGAATCGATTTCAGAGAGGAGATTAACCTGTCATTGGATTTTATTATATTGCAAATCCAGAAGCTCCTATGGTCTTTTTCTCGGCCGACTTCCTAGTGCATGCCTGGGAATCCATGAGGAAGCAGTTGTTAAAGTCCTTGATTTCCAACATAGACAAACCTTAGAATTTTCATTCTGCACCCAACACCCTCTGCCAAGGAAACCTGCCAATAACTGGGCTTGATTAACATCTGTGGCACTCGAGGGAGTTGGTTTGAAACCCTTTAGCATCGGAAACTTGTCCCTCCCACGACGATCACTTCTCTCTCCCAATCGGAAGAGTCCAAACACCATCCATCCATAATCGTAATCCCCATGTTCTCCTTTTGAAAGAGTGCAAATCCCACACTTCCATAGCTATGTGCGAGTGAATATCAGAAAATGCAGTTTATGATTGTCGATAGTGGAACATATAAGCGAATGACACTAGACATACATGATAAGAATGAACAATTATTTGCCTACTTAATTATTAGTCTAGATTTCAAGGAGCAGTTATTCTGTGAAGCCTATAAATAGGTAATGTCAGTGTTTGTATATAGTTTTTGCAGAGACATTCAACAATCAATGAAAGCATTAAGCTCCTTCCTTTACTTTTTTGACTAATTTTATTTAAATAGAAATTTTACTTCAATTACATATCTTTTCTTAGTTAATTTTTGTGAATCCTACTTTTTTTTCTAATATATGATTAAAAAGAACAGATCGTGGTCGCTTGGTCTGGATTATTGTTTGACACCCAACAAATGCTAATGCTGGAGTATCTCTGCATTTGTAGGAGAGCTCTTTAGTATCACTGAACAGACTCTCGTCAGCTTTACTTAGAAGTACTTCGCTGATTCCTGCGATTATATTTGAAGCAAGATGCCAGTTCGATACTTCAACAGAACAGAAGATCAGTGAAGGTATTGCTACCATTACTTGCCTAAAAGCCATCGAAATGCATGGTGTCATCTATGGAAGTATCCAAGTCCACACTTTCTTGATTCACAGGAATAGTCAATGTGTAGTTGTGAAATCATAATAAGCTTTCGATAAACTGATCATTGGTAAAATCATCTAGCATGTTGTCTAGGTTGTTTTTTACTGTTGGGAAGCTGAAGAAATTTCGAGATTGCATTCTAGTTCATTACTGTTGTTGATAAGAGCAGTTCGCTCATGGTTCATGACATTCATGGCTAGAGACTGATAACCAAATTCACAAGAATGATGGAAAACTTTGGCCGCGAATACTCCATATGCAAATACTTTCGTTCCCAGATCATTAGTTGGAGACAAAGGAAGCTTCATATCACAGCACTCTTCAAAGATCATGTTCTAAAGATAACGTACAACTAAACAAAGTGATTGTTTTGTGATCTTAATTCGTCTAGAAAGGTGGCCCCATCTTAGTCAAGCTTTGATTTGAAGCTGGTCAGAGCAGAGAGCTTGAATTTCCAGTTCAATCACTTCGGATCAATCTTATGTGTTTGTATAATGTAGCGTGCCAACAAGAGATCCCCCAGTTGGAGGAAATTTTCTTGCACAAGGATATAAGAAAATGAAAGAATAGAATTAGTTTTACATGATTTATAAACAATTTATGACAAAAATAGGTTAAAAGTGGCTTTTAAGTTGAGTGTATTAGATAAAAATCATTTAAAGCAACTTTCTTGAAGAATGCATGTTAGAATTAAATAAAACGACTTAAATGAACTTGAAAAAGTCATGTCAAATAAAATTAATGTGTTTTTGAAGCAGCACTGCAACCATCACTGTTCATGGATTTTTGAATTTCTTTTTTCTTTGAATTATTATTTTTTGTTTTAGATTGTTTTGATGTTAAAAATAAATTTAAAAAAATAAAAAAATTATTCTAATGTATTTTAAAATAAAAAATACTTTGAAAAGTAATATCAATTAATTGGTTGAAAACTATCTTAAACTGGTCGATAGTGCTTTAACTTATTTTATTCTAATTTAAACCCTAAATTTTTTTTAAAAAACTTTTAACAACATAGTTTCCTGTCTATTTTTTAGGGGTGTTAGGGAATATAGTAGCGGTTGCTTTTTAAAATGTTTTTCGCTAAAAAATATATCAAAATAATATATTTTTATTTTTAAAAATTATTCCTGACATGAGCAGATCAAAATAATTTAAAAATAAAAAAATAAAAATAAAAATAAAAAAATAAAAATATATATATCTTTTTTAAACACTTTTAAAACAAGTCAACAACAAATGGGTTGAAGACAAAATGAACATGTACGGTCACATCACATGGCTATGTAAAAGGATGTCACGTTGCAATACAACTTGACCGAAGGACACTATTGCTGGCCAAAAAATAAGGTCACCATTGCTCACATGTTCACTACTGGGATGGATCCCTTGAAAGATTCCCGAACCCCTTTTTTTTCTTAGATGTCGTTTTGCAGAATATTGAATAAAAATTGATTGAGACCATCTTATCTTGTGCGCGAATGTTTTAACTCTCGCGAACTTGACCTGTGCTGGCTTGGGAGCATGTAGGCAGCTAGTATCAGCAATCGAATCTCATGCTTCTCTGTAAAGGACAGTCTGCAAGGTTGGCATTGATTTTGAACGGACTTGGACCATTTTTCTGGTGGTGTTCTCTGCAAAGACAGCACAACTAGAAGAAACAATATATAATGTTTTTTTAAAAAAAAATTATTTTTATTATTAGCATATTCGATCTAATAAAATTAATTTAAAACTAAAATATTTCAAAAACATAATTAAACCAATACAAGACGGTAGGTAAAGGCATTATAAGACTTTCTCTCTTTGGTGCATCAGAATTTCCCTACTTTTGTTTCGCTGCTTGGGCAAGCTAAGAATAAGGAATCTTGCATTTTAATTTTTTAATCTTAAGCTAGACAGTGTCCAACACGTATATAGTATACTTTCCCATGGAGATATGAACTGTTGAAGATTTAATATAAACTGTTGCTACCATTAAAATTATGTTCTAACCACCACATGCGTTAAATAAGTTATCAGAGATCATGCACTGGACCTTGAAATCCATGCAGTTTTTATTCAGTGCTGTTTAATAATCTAACATTCAAGTAAACTGTGCACATGTCTGTGTAGTGATTACGAGATGCAAAAATAATTTAAGAATATTAGAAAACTAAGCACGTTTATCACAATAAACAAGCAACTTAATCATGTAATTTTTTATACCACTGCTCTTGATTACGCTCTGATTCTTTGTTGTTGCTTTTGAATCTGTTCTTGAGTTGCGTTAGTTCCCTCTTGAGGCATCACTACCGGGACTTCAAGGAATTAAAAGGATAAAAAAATTTAGCCTTGTTGAAAAAACAACAACGAAAAAAGTCTCAGGCTTGGCTCCCGCAAGCTGCACGACTGCGAATTGAAAAGGAAAGGCGCCTGGCTACTGACAAAGGAAAGAAGGCCATGCCTGTGAATTTTATGACAGCAGTTCTATTAAGGGTTGCTTCAGTGTCTGTGTTTAGAGCATGGGGACGATGCCATGCGCTCTAGACCACCCGATCAATGCACCTCTACCTCTGTTAAGGAGTCTAAACCTGCTGGGACTTGTGCTTCTAATCCCAGCAGAACTTCAAACTTTTTCAACACAAAAAGAAGCCGCCAACGTTGTCGACGTACAGTTAATAGGTCTCTATCGGCTACATATATAGTTATAGTGTATCTGATATCATAAACAGTAATGAAAACCGAAGCTATGATTGTGATTGAAAAACACAGCTAGCTAGGCTTCCTTCTAAACTCTTATGATATTTAAGTATTATAAAATTGGTTTTAAAACATTTTTTAATATATAGATATAAATTTGAAGTCAATTTAAATACAGATTCACTTGTAATTTGGTTTAAAATATTATTGGAAATTGTTTTTCAACACAAATACTTTAACATACATGTTTAAAATTAATTATCAATAAATAAAAAATTGATTTCAAATAGTTCTTGCTTAACAAACTTCTACAAACTCAAATTACTTCAATCTAACATTGAAAGACTATAATAGTTTCTTGTATGCTGTAAAGTAGGAAGTTGAAAAGTTAAAGATTGAGCTACTAGAATACCAAAACTTTCAGAGAATAGAAGTTATGAGCCATACAAGCTTTGTACTTAAATCATGCAAAAAATTCTCTGCTCGAGTTTGGATTAAAATAATTATTTGATCCAGATAATTGTTAGCAGATTAATTTTGATTTTATTTTGTTTACTAAAAGTATCAAGTTATTTAAAGTAATGTTTTTTTATTGGCATTGAGGAGGAGGGATTAATTCTAGAAATTTATAGAATTAATTCTTGCATCAATTTTCGCCCAAAAAAATCGTGTATAAATAGGGTCGGAGAGGGTTGTTGAGAGAGAGATATGAGAAGACCTTTTTTCTATCGACAACCCTCTGCCTCCTTCTATTTTCCTTCCGTTTTCTAGTGTTTTTTAGTTCACTATCTATTCTAAAGCTTTAGATTATTGTTGTAGAGAAAACTTGAGTATATTTTTCAAATGTATTTGTAGGCCTTGATGGAAAGTATAATCTTTCAAAATAATATTATAAATTATAGTGAGGTTGCTTACATTAAGACTATTTGCACGCATTTTTGCTTTAAAAATAAAGGTTTGAATCCTTAACAATAACACAATTTACTTTCGTAGTTCACATATAATTCTTCAACGAGTAAGTAAATCTATTTTGATTATATAATTTAGTGTTTATTTGACATGGAAGGCGTTACTGTTATTTTTTTAAAAAATCAACCTTGATAGAATATAAATCTATCATGATTGATTGATTATAGTTGATTATCTAATTTTGAGTAGTGTAACTCAACTAGTAAAGTTATAAATTTACTCTCAAGAGATCACCAGTTCGAGAACCACAAACCTCAGGGCCACTGGATGCTTATATGGTCGTTAACTTCAGGGCCTCGGGGGATTAGTCGAGGTACGCATAAACTGGCCCGAACACCCACGGTTAAAAAAAAAAATTAACAATAATCTATCATGATTAATCAATTACACACGTACTAAATTTAAGTAGAATTTGTTATATGTTTTCATATTAATTCTGCTAGTTAAGAAACATTTACATATTATATATCATCAATTGAGCTAAACAATTTTTGACACAGTTGATAAACTATATTAAGAGCGTGTTTGGAAACGCGGTTTGCACCGTGTTCCCTTAAAATTTAAATTTATTTTTGTTTAAAATTAAATTTTTTTATATTTTCATATCATTTTGATGTGCTGATATAAAAAATATTTTAATATATTTTTAAATAAAAATAATAATTAAATCAACCGCTACTATATTTGAGAACACCTTAGTTATCTCAAACACATGCATTCTAGATTCACTATTTATTAAGTTAATAAGTTAGGAAGAAGTCACCTCCTATGAAGTAAAAGCTACAATGCTGTAGTTCTTTAAGTGCACTTCTTTTCTAACCCATTATTTCCCAGTTTTGTTTGGTATTATGATGCTTTGAAATTGATGCAATGGAACCTAAAGAATAAAATTATAAAAACAAGAAAGATAAGATTTTAAAAAACTATAGAATCTTTTTTTAAAAATTAAATCTGATTTAATGATGGAATCTAAAATTATCTTTAGTTAGGCATATTGTTTGACACGACTACATCTTTTTCAGGATCTAATCTAAATAGACACTTGTTAAATCATTCACGTGATTTTAATTTATTTTAATATAATAAATTCACATGCAATTGATTAGAACCATCATAGCTGTTGTGCAAAATACTCCTCTTAGATGCTTTTAGCTCCAATTATATATTCTTTCCAACTCATCTTGCATTTTGACTCTGGTGAGTATCTATAACAAACCACCTTGAAGAATTGTTGCCTTTTGAAATGCGTGTAAATCGTGATTGGTAGATGTCTATTTCATCACTTAGAATTCTAAGAAAGATAGATTATTATACAAATGATTATTTCACGAATAAATTTTTGATTTATCAAATTAAAAAGAACTAATTGTTTTTGGGAAGACAAGTAAACACAAACTCATGGATATTCACTCTAACAATAAAAATGATGA
>Ga0307517_10007428_pt1 | contig 15970 bp, 6 predicted proteins | sample 23_EM_MG_FD_194515 | JGI IMG/M metagenome (GOLD analysis project Ga0307517, IMG submission 194515) | Populus trichocarpa ectomycorrhiza microbial communities from riparian zone in the Pacific Northwest, United States - 23_EM | ecosystem: Host-associated > Plants > Roots > Unclassified | place... | reverse complement strand
TTTAATAAAATATTATTAAAAATATATATATATATATATATATATATATATATATATATATATATATATTAAAAGGTAGGGCTAAATCATTGTGGGCCCACAAAATACTATTTATTGTAGTTTTTTTTTAATTTAACCCTTTAATAGCTTAATTTTCTTTTCTTTTTTTTTAATTTAACTCTTTAATATTTAATTGTTTTGAGAATTTTGCATTGCAATACTTTATTTTTAGTTTTTTTCTAGTAGGTTATATACCAATTTTATAGATTTAAGTTTTTTTTAATCAATTTCAATCTTTAATACTAGATTTGGTGGAAGTGGGGCTTCATAATTTTTTTTTTCAATTTGTTTTCTATAAATTTATCCTAATCTCATAACCTACGTCATAGGTTTAATAAGTTAACCCGAGTTGACTCAAGTTGTTTTTTTCTTGCTGCTTTTTTCTAATTGATTTTTTTTTCGATTTCATCATTCAACACAAGATTAGTTGGAAACTGAGCTTTGTAATTATTTTTATTTGCTTTTCATGCAAATATCTTGATCTCATGACCCCGATTATATATTTGGCAAGTTGAACCGAGTTGAGCTTGTTTGTTTTTTTGGGTCATTTTTAATTGATTTTTTTTTCAATTTCATTCTCCAACAACACAATCTTTTTTATTTAGTTTTTATTTTTTAATTTTATCTTTCAATATTAGTTTTTATTTTTAATTGGGCTTCATAGTTTTTTTTCATAATTGTTTTGTGGAGTTATCATAGTCTCATGGATTTATTTTTTTCTCTTGATTTTACCATTTAACATTGTATCTATTGGAAATAGAGTTTTATAATTTTTTTCATTTGGTTTTTATGAAGTAATCTTGATCTTATGAACTAAGTCATAAATTTAATATGTTAGCCTGAGTTGACTTGGTTGTTTTTGTTCCCTTTTCAATTGATTTTTTTATTCCATCCTTCAACATCGAATTGATTGAAAATTAAACCTCATAATTTATTTTGATCTGTTTTCTATAGGGTTATCTCAATCCCATGACCCGGGTTGCAAGTTTGGCAGGTTAACTCGGGTTGATTAGGGTAGTTTGTTTGTCCTTTTAAAAATTTAATGTTTTTTTTTTCAGTTTTGTTTTTCAAAATTTGGTTGATTATGAATTGACCTTCATAATTTATTTTGATTTATTTTCTATAGGGTTATCACAGTCTCAAGACTCAGATCCTAGATTTGACAAGTTAACTCAGGTCGATCCAATATATTGTAGTCTCAATATTTGAAAAACAGTGTCATAAAATTTATCGATGTATCAGTATTTTAAAAAATTATCGTCCAATATGTTGAGTTTATGATTAAATTTTATTTTATTACAAAACATGTTATCAATGCTTAGAAATTTTTCTTTTACTTATGAAATTATGATTTGACCTGCAGCGCAGCGCAGTGTATTTCAATGATATAGTAAAATACTAATTTAGAAAAATAATTATATAGAAAAATCAGGAACCTAGAAATTAGAAAATTAACTTTGAATCCCTATACAGGAAATCAAGAAATATCAACATTTCCCTTCAAGAAATTATCATCCAAAATTAACTTTGACAAAAGATCCATGTTGACCTTTTCTATTAATTCACCATGTTGAAAGGCATTATGCATATCAAATTATTTTAATGACAAATCAAGTTCACACCTAATGACAATAAGACCCGAACTGTATAAATTTTGGCTAAAGGTGTAAATGTCTCTGTGTAATTGATTCTATAGGTTTGAGTTTAACCTTTCACCATCAATCTTGTTTTAAAACATTAAATTATGTCATCAGCCTTGTACTTTATTGTGTATATCCATCGGTATCCAACTGGTTTCTTTATTAGTAGAAATTCAACACGTTCCATTTCTAAAAAGAATTCCATCTCTTCGTTTATAGTTGCTTTCCATCTTATTCAGGTAGGCGTCTGACACATTATTAGAAACATGTACATAAGATAATTGATTTACAAATGATAGATTTGATTAGGATAAATAATGATTAGACATATAATGACTCATAAGATATTTTACTTTGCTAGAAAGTTTGGGTTCATATGTGAAAAATAAATTTATATGATGATATGATAATTTTCTAACTAACTCATAAACTAAGTTAGGAACATCCTCAATAATTGACTATTATGATATATTATTTATGAGAGATTCTAACTCGAATAAAGTATTTATTAGAGTAACATCTTTAGCTTTTAATTGTTCATCACCATTTTGGTCCAAAATTATACCATTCAAACCCAATCCATCTTTTTTTATTATTACTATTAGGTCTAGCTTGAGAATCATCACTCATAGAATCCAAATTTATGTCAAGAAAATCATAATCTAAAGTCTGAATTTTCTTCTGATACTCTCCTGCAAGTTCAATTTCGGAGGAAACATACATGATATCTTCATGAAAAGCAACATTCACTATGATAAATATTTATCGAGTTTGAGGATGATAACATTAATATCATTTTCATTAATTAGAATATCCAAGAAAAATATATCATAACATTTGAGGATTGAACTTGTTATATTGGTATTCATAAAGGTGTACAAACACAACATAACTAAAACATGGATGATAAATTTAGGACTGATAAAGCCTAAAATGCTTGAGTGAGAGCCTAAAATAGAGTTCAAGATTCAATAGAATTTGGGGGTACCTTATTGATATAATACGCTTTAAAGGCAAGTGTTTCTCCTTAATAAGATAATGACATATGAACTTCTATTAATGAAGTACAAATAACCTCTAACAAGTGTTAATTTTATGCTCAATAATCTTATTTTATGGGTGTATTGAAACAAGTAGTTTGATAAATAGTTTCAAATGCTTTCAAATATTTTTGAAGTTTAGAACTATGATATTCTCCCTTATTATCACTATGGAGAGCCTGGGCTAATGCCTTGTACAAGATTCAATATTTTTATAAAACTCATGAAATAAAAAATTCACTTTACCTTTAGATTTTTATCAAGGCAACTTAGGTTATCATGGTACAATCATCAATAAAGGTAACAAAACAACATGATCTACCCAAAGTAGCAACTTCAAATGAATCCCAAACATCAAACTATATAATCATAAATGAATACGAGCTCTTACTAAAAACGAAGCATGATGAATCTTTGCTAGTTCACAAACATCACATCGAAAATTAAACATCAATTTTTTTCAAATAAACTTGAAAATATTTTTTTTAGATAAGCAAAAGAAACATCCCCCAAATGTCAATACCATAACCTAATTTTAGTCTTTTCCCTTAGAGCAATCCATTATTAAAGCTTGAGGTAACATGTCAAAACTATTTGATGTTAAGTCTAAGTAATATAGCTTTCTTTGCTTAATATCATAACCAATTGTCTTCCTGGTCCTAACGTTTTTAAGCACATAATATTCAGACTAGAAAATTACCACTCAAGATAAAACTAAGGTTATTAGAGAAACTGATAACAAGTTATAACTAATGATGGAATAACTAGAACATAATTTGAATTCAAAGTTTTAGTAAGGGATAAAGAACCTTACATAATAACTATAACTAGTATAAATAAATTTTTACGACGAAGAATTAAGATGTGAGACCTGTCTGTAATCAAATGTCATATGATTTGTGACACCATAATAAATTATTAATGCACTATTAGAAATAAGGGTAGAAATATTTAAAACTTTACCACTATTATCTGTAGCTACTACTAATGTTGAAGTTTTTTTTAGCAACACCATCTTTTATCTCTGTTTCAATAACTATCAAAGTGGATGTTTTATAGAAATTCATCTTTCATGAATCACAAGTATGATCCTACAATTATAGATTTTCTATAAGCTCGTAACACCAAATTTTGGCATGACCCATTTGATTATAATGATTGCATTTATAAGTAGATTTGTTGTTACCATTATTGTTCTTAGATTGGTTAGGCCTAGTTGAGACTGCATTTATAATTCAATCAGATTGGATGACTGCAATCGAAGCTAAACATATCTCCGAACCACTATTTTGAAAAAGTTTTGACTATTCCTTTTCAAAAACAAAAAATCACATGCAAACATAATACGTTTCTCTTAACATACCAAGTAGATAATGATTCAATGTGTTTGTATTTTTGCCCTAGAGAACTCAATGACTAAAAAAAAAGGAAAACAAAATTAGACAACAATTGTGGACAAATCAGGAATTCAAGGATTTCAAAAGAGCCATGTTTTCAAATAAATAATAATAATAAATTCTTCTCATTGTTTTATTGAGAAAATGAAAAAGGTATAATGATATATATATATATAATATCGAGCTAACTTAAAAAATAAATTACATAAGCCAATAAGCAAGAAATTAATTCTAAATCCCTATAAGTAAATCAAAATTCTCAACACCACACATGACTAGTACTTGCATGGTAGTATAATAACTCCTTGACATACCTATTCCTTGTACTTAATTACGCCATACCCATCGTCTGCAAGCACATAAGCACATGCAAGACGAAGGCTTACGTGTAGTTGTTTTCACTGACTATGATGGGGCTCAATTTTGTTTTTATTCTGGGCAGGGCCATGGGACTTATTTTTTAGTCAAATCATATCAGTAGTGAAGGATGATGGTGGCCGGCCGGCTGTGGCCACCCTTTTCTGCCTCCACCGGGAGTGGGGACAGTCAGTGTCACCATCAAAACCTTCACAAGAATGCAGCGATGGCATGCATGTTCTTGATAGCTAGTCCACGTAGTTGACATGGACTGTACAACTGATCATCATAGGTTCTTGAATTTTTAATGCCGTCACCTAATCTTTCTTGCTAGCCCTAACAACCGGTGTTTGTTGGGCGAAAATCAATCACACCCTACCATAGAGTACAGTGAATGGATATGTTTCCTCTATCTTCTTTTTAGATTTCTGTCCAAGTTAATGCTCTGTATAATTGTGAATTCATCATTTCGATAATGGATTGCACACTCGAGATCTGACCTCAAAGTTATTATTTCAAAATTATCCAAAAAGTTGAGGAAATATATATATATATATATATATATATATATATATATATATATATATATATATATATATATATCTTTATGCATGTGGGTTGTAATCCAATGCTTTGAAAAACTAATTATCAAACTTTTTTCTCAAGTTAAGGAAGGACTTGTGTAATAATTGATTGCAAAGAAAATTATACATGCAGCTGATTCAACAACACACTTTCTCTTTATTCTATTAACTGTACATTGATTTTAATGATTTAGACCATTCAGCTGGTAATTCTCTTGATTTGAGGGTACTTAGAAGTATAGTAATTTTTGTTTTTTAAAGTGTTTTTTATTTGAAAATATATCAAAATAATATTTTTTTTATTTTTTAAAATTATTTTTAACATCAGCACATCAAATCAATATGAAAACACCAAAAAACTTAATTTAAAACAAAGAATAAAATAAAAAATTTTAATTTTTTCAAAAACACTTTTAAAATACAAAAACAAACACGAGCTCTTAGTCATTCCCGGCCCTACTACTCTTATTTTACTTTCTCATAGGAGCATTTATCTATTTATATAACATATCACATGATGGTCATAAATTAAAAGAATTTGCATCTACTTGAAATTAACATGCAAAAAATAATAATAAATCTTATGGTTAATTTCTTAATGAATAATAAATATTAGAATCTGAAACGAAAAATATAAATGTTTATTATTTATCAAGCTGGGTCCAATTAAATTACACACAAAAGTAGCTCAAAACCTTGATGTTTTTCTTTTAACTTTAAAAATTTAAATGCTGGACGCTCCACCTGCCAATTTGAAGAGATGAGCACCATTTGGCTGCATCGACCTTGAGTGCAGCGGGAACACTATGCTTCTAATTCAATTTCAATAAATTATCTGGGAAATTATAGATATGAGTTTTTCTCTTTTATAAAGATAGAAATATCATTTAACTAAAAATATATAATTTTTTTTATCTAAATTTAAAGGTAACCAAGATTCTCTAAATATTAAAAATGAAATGGAGTAACATGTCACATTAAAAACATCTAAAAACATATAATAAATATTTTATATAAAAAGTAAAGATCTAAAATACAAACACTATTTTACAAGTGTACGACAACTAGCACATATATTGTTTTTCCAATAATCTATCAATTAAGGGTGAGTAAAACAACTGAAAAATAAATTATATCGAGAAAATCGGAAAAAAAATAACCGAAAAAATCGAACCGTGAAAAAAAACCGATTAAAATTTAAAAAAACCGACTGGTTCGTTCGGTTTCGATTTTATAAGCCTGAAACCAAAAAAACGGAACCGAACTGAATCCAAACCGGAAAAAAAAACCATATATATATATATATATATTTCTTTTTTGAATAAGAGATCCGAAAACTAATTAATTAAAAAATTGTATAATATTATATGGTTGCACAAAGAATCATTAAAAGGTAAACGAAAACAAGAAATAAGAAATAAACAAAGGAAGGTACCACATATATAAACTAAACAAAACACCAAAAAAAAAACATTAGATATAAAAGTAAGAACATTAAATTTGAGATTATATGGGATTAAAAAACGCTACCATCCATGACAACAACTAAAAATAAAATTTAAGAGACTTTCGAAATCCTACACATTGCTATGATTTAATTTGTTAAATGTGAAAATTGTGATTTGAGTTTTTTCCTTCTGTAGAGTATACTATTTTAGAAAACTCAATTTTAGTATTGCTTGTATTTTAATGTAAAGGAAGATTTTCAGTCCATTTGACACTATTATACCTCTCAGCAGGTTAATGTTTGTCGCAGTAGATTTAATATTTTTTAAAAAAGATTGTAATAATGCAGCGACAGAGAACAAGACCACTCAGAAAAAAACATGATGCAACTGTCCAATAACTACATAAACTACAATACTTCCAAGCAAAAACTGTGGAAGCTAACCATCTAGGTGGTGCCATAATGATAAGAGTTTGAGACCAAGAGGTTTGCTTTCTTTGTGGTCTCAGGTTCGAGCCCTGTGGTTGCTCATATGATGACCACTGGAGACTTACATGGTCGTTAACTTCAGGGCCCGTGGAATTAGTCGAGGTGCGCGCAAACTGGGTCAGACACCCACGTTAAACTAAAAAAAAAAAAAAACTAAAACTGTGGAAGCTCCTTCAGAAAACCAGCATCGTCAAGGACAGCCATGGAGGATTCTCCACACCACACATATTATGAGCCTTTCGATTTCCATAGCTACCCCTTCCCCAAACACCAGATTTCAGTGTACCAAAGTGTTCGAGGACAGTTTGGTGGCAAACACATTCAAAACTAAAATTCCTCTGATGCCTCCAAAACCTGTTAGCCTCACATTATTAAAATATCCACTCCTTTCTTTCTTTCCTTTTCCCGCGTTGTTACCGGCTACCGCCTCCTCTCTTCCGATCTTCTCCTTTAAAGATCGCCGATTATTACAACCCAACGTTTCTTTCATGACAGTCTGGGAAATTACTTTTTAGTCCATGTCACTTTAAAATATTCAAAATAAATTTGATTATCCTTGAACCTCTTATCATCCCTCCTCCTTGTATATTTATTTAAGGTGAGAGTGTTTATATTTTATAAAACCATTGAAATATACGCCAAAATAAAAAAACATTAACGGTGTCTTTTCATTAGGGAGATTTCTGAACTATTTGAAATTGTAATATAGGAATTGTTTTTTTAAATATATTAAAATAATATTTTTTTTTTGACATCGATATAATAAAACAATCTATAAATATAAAAAAATTAAATTAATGCTAAAAAAAAAAATCGACCATAATTCCAAACATTATCTTTATTTTTTATTTATTTATTTCGAGGCATGGAGTGGATTTTATTTTTTTGAGTGGGTTTTTATTTATTTATAAAGATGATATGAATTAAATTTATTTATGTTATATCCGGTGATTTTAATTCCACGACTAGTTAGTGTTAAAATGACTGAAAATTCCTTTTTAGATTGTGGTTGTGGTTGTTTTTCAAAGTGTTTTTCACTCAGAAAAGTATGCTAATAATATTTTTTTATTTTTTTAAAATTATTTTTAAGATTAGTACATCAAAATGATTTAAAAACATCAAAAATATATTAATTTAAAACAAAATTTTTTTAATTTTTTAAAAATATTTTTCAAACGCAGTGCGAAACACCTAAAAATATCTATCCTTGCAAATAAAACCACTCAATGCAAAAAAAAGAAAAAAAGTTAAGCTGTCCTTCCAAATAATTAGGACCAAGAAGATACTGCTAGCTACACAATCCTACCCTTCCTTTTTCAAAAATTTGGAATGAGAATAATAATGCAGTGTCCAATTTTGTCATTTCCTTCCTTCTCTCTCACTCTGTGTGTTTATTTTCATTTTGATTTCACTTTCACTTTCTATGAGAAACAGTCGCAGAAAAATAAAATAAACCCAAAAACATTCTTCAAAATCTCTCTTCATTTTCATGGAAAACCTCACACATTCTCAACACCCAAACATGCTCTCCAAGAAGCCCTTCACCAACCCCAGCAAAACTGTCTACGACGACGTATTTTCTGCCCCACCTCGTTTTGGAGCGGCCCCAACATTGTCTCCTCGAGTGGAAGACTACGGCGAGATATTCGGCGCGTTTCACGCGCCACGTGGAGCTTCCTCCTCGATTCCAGTGCTTGATCTCCCATTGGTAGATAATGAAGCAGCTGAAGATGTTTTCTTTGATGTTAGAAGTTGTTCTGGTTTTGATTATAATGAGGTTTTTGGTGGGTTTAATGCCTCTGATTTTGATGTTTCCTTCGAAGAGTTGATGATGGAGCATTCTAACGGCCGTGATTTTTCCTCTGATGAAGCTTGGTATGGTCATTTTGTGCTTTTCAAGTTTTTCTGTGGGTTTTCTTCGAGCTAAAATGTAAAAAATAATGTCTGTGTTTGTGTGAGTTTATGTTTTTTTTTTTTTGTCTTGTTTGTGGATTTTTCTTTTGGGGTGGGAGGGTGAAGGGGCTGGTTACAGTGTGTGAATAATGTGTCTAGTCGTTGTCTTCTTTTCCTTCTTTTTTTAGTTGTCTTGTTCGTAGTGTAATTTCTGTTGTTTTAGCTTTTTTTTTTTAGCTTTTTCAAAGCTAAGTTTAATATGTGGGTCTTTTCTATTTCTTTTTCATTGGTGGTGTGTTTGTCGATTTAAAGTGTAATATTGTACATTATGGTATATGATAAGTTACCATGAGGTAAACTATACGAGGTATAATTTTGAAATTTTAGCTTCACTGATCATAGATTGTGGTGTGATCACGCATACATTGGTGCTCTGTGAAGCTTAAGGCTGGATGATCATAGATTGTGAAATTTTAGCTCCAGTGATCATAGATTGTGGTGTGATCACGCATGCATTGGTGCTCTGCGAAGCTTAAGGCTGGATGATCTGATGTTCCGAGGAGAAATTTGGGTTATTTCTAAAAGTATAAAGTTAATTTTTTATTTTTTGAATTGAGTATGACTTTTCAAGTAGACCCGAAGGCCTTTAGTGTATGCTGGTGCAAGGAGGTTGTGCCCATTGAAAAATTAGGTGTATGGCATGTGTATATAAAAGGGTTTATCTCTTATGTTTATTTTGCAAGTGATTAGTTAGTCATAAAAATATTGATGCTTTGCTTGCATGCTGATGTGGTTGTCCCTATGGGGAACTGCTGGCCGTTTATTTTATTTAATTTCTTGTATTGTTTTGTGTGTTCTGTCTGTTTGTGTTCATTGAGTAAAAATCAATAGCACCTTAATTGGTAACACCCAGCAAGATAGAATCTGACAGTGGAATGCGTTTTTTCTTTTTACTCATTCATAGGACACCGGAAGATCCTGAATATCTATCAGAAGAGTCAGATAATTCTGCAAAGAACCAATGCTTGTCGAATGGTGACTCTCATGAGTCCATTGATGGGAGTATGGAATTTAACATATCATATCATAAAGCTAGTCAAAGCAGCAATAAAGATATGACAAATGGGATCACACATGTGACTAAGCTATTTGATGTTCCTGGATATGCTTTTATGGTTGATAAATCCATGTCTTTGCCAAAGACAGATAATGAGTACCCACCTCTGCATGTGAGTGATGATGGCCATCTCAATATTGATTTTATGGGGGAAATGATGGGGGAAAAGAAGCTTAGGAAGACCATGTCACATCCGGCTAATGGCAGTGCTGATGGGCTAGTTTTTGGAAATGAAGTTAGACCTCATAAGGAATATGTCAGAAATGTCTCTCTTCCTAACGAGACATTTGTTACTATTTCTGATGTCAACCTTAAAACTCACCCCTCTCATTTGCCACCACCCTCTAGACCACCTCCTGCATTTGATTTCAAAAAGAGAGATTTTAGTAAATCAACTCCAAACTGTCAAGGTGTTGCTTCCTCAGGGAGTGCTGGTGATAGTTCTCCACCTTACTTTGATGTAGAGGTAGATGCAAGTTCCTCTGCTGCAGCCTCTGCCGCTGCTATAGAAGAAGCTATGGAGAAAGCTCAAGCCAAGCTTAAAAGTGCAAAAGAATTGATGGAGAGGAAGAGGGATGGCTTTCAAAGCCGTACAAAATCAGGTTCAAAGAATGATAGGAAGGATAGAGAAGGTAGGGTGAGTAAGAATGATGATGTGTCTGGTAGTAAAAAATATGAAGAGGGCACTTGTGAAAGAGAAAATAAAATTGAGTTTTCTGTCATGGAGGAAAGGAAAAAGATTAGAATTCCAGATTCAGTGGAAGGGAAAAGGCATCTAAATGCAGCAGAAAAATCTTCTGATGAGAAGCATGGAAGGGAATCCTTGTCATCTCAAGGATCTGATAGAATTGATGAAGCTGGAGAATGGAAAGAAGCTACTCAATTTTTTGAACTGGTAAGAACAAATGTGCCCAGAAAAGTCACTGAGTCGGAAAATAATGATAACATTTTGCTGCAGAACACAAACATTCATGAACGAGGGCAGAAGGTGAAAAAGGCAGCCACGGAAGCAATGCAGCAGCAGCAAGAAAATGGGAAGAAAGTACAAGCATTTACAGCAGATCATGAACTAGAGGAATATGCAAAGAACCCTAAAGTATCAAAACCAGCTCGTGACCATGGGGGAAGCAATGGGAGATCAGAAGCTGCTAAAGTGTCACATGGAGAGAAAGGGCTTGCGATGAAGGTACAAGTGGCTCAAGAGGTTTTCAGAGTGGAGGATGAGGAGAGATTTAGAATGAACTTGCAGTCTATAGGAACTGAAAAGAGACAAACTAGAGCTAATGGGTCACAAAAACATGAGAACGTGGTAGAGGTTCCACGAGAACAAAGTAAAATTGAAGTTAGGCAGACTGCAGAGGACAAGGAGAAAGGGCCTTTGCCAAAAGAGGCTATTAGAAGTGTGGAGAATGAGAAACAACTCATTCGTAAAAAGGATGGTGGTGAAAGGAGAGGAAGGAGCACTTTTGAGCAGGAAGAAAATGAAAAGATGCTCAAAGCACCTCTTGAACAAATGGAAAATGAGAGAAGGCTGAAGGAGGCACTGAAGCAGGGAGAAAAGGAGAAGAGGATAAACGAGGCTTGCGTGAGGGAAGAAACTGAGAAGAAGCAGAGAGAGGCTTATGAAAAAGAAGAAAAGGAGAAGAGATTAAGAGCAGCTCTTGAATGGGAAGAAAATGAGAGGAAACTCAAAGAAGCCTTTGTGAAGGAGGAGAATGAGAGGAGACTGAAAGAGATTTGTGAGGAGTATGAGAGGAGACTAGGAGAGGCTACTGATAGGGAGGAGAATGAAAGGAGACAAAGAGAGGTTCGTGAAAGAGAAGAAAATGAGAAGAGACTCAAAGAAGCTCTTGAGAAGGAAGAGAATGAGGGGAGGCTGAGAGAGTTTTGCCAAAGTGAAGAGAATGAGAAAAGACCAAAAGAAGCTCTTGAGCATGAAAATAAGAAAAAACAGAAAGAGGCTAATGAAAGAGAAGGAACTGAGAAGAAATCTAAAGAGGTTTTTGAAAATGAAGGGATTGAAGAGACACTAGAACAAGAAGCAAATGAAAAGCGACTAGAAGAGACAAATGAGCTTGTTGAAAGTGGCAAGTTAAGAGAGGCTCTGGAGGGAGAAGCAAGTGAACTAGGAACATGTGAGCCAGAAGAAATTGGGGATGCATCCCAAGAGATTCGCAACTTGGGAAACATTGAGGTGACGCTTAAGGATGTCTCTGAGAATGATGAGCTAGGGGTGCTAAATGAGATGGGTGGGAACTGCAGGGTAGCGAAGCAGGCATGTGAGACAGATGAAAATAGGAACCTTGGGTCAACTAGATTAGTTGGAAAACATGAGGGGAAGAACGGGAAACAAGAAGTGACTGGGGAGAATGCTCATGAAGAAATTAGCAAGGTACCTCCAGGTCTGAAAATTGGCAACAAGGAAGCAACAGTTGAAACTGTGAATGTGCAGGTTGATGGACAAACAAAAGTGTCTGGTGTGGATCAAGGCAACTTAGAACATGAAAAGAATCAATCTATAGTGGAAGATGATGCAGCAGCTTCGGTTTATGGTGATGAAAGGATGAGAAAAGCAGGGGAAGCTGGAAATGGAACTGGACAAATGAACATAGAGAAAACTAAGAAAGCCTTCCAAATAGAATCTGATACTGCAAATCAAGGCAAGGAATTTGATCAGGATAGGGGTGAGAGAAGAAAGAATATGCCTCAGGCAGTTGTTATGAATCAGGAAGACAAAAAGGACAATTTCATGTCAACCGGGGCAGTGAAAAAGTCGGTTGTGATGGGAAGGAAAATAGAAGCTGCTCAGCCAGCTGATTTAGAAGCAAAGGGAAGCACCCTGGGATCAACTCAGCAGTTTAATGTGAGTGAAAGGAAAATGAAGAATCTCAACAAGACCCTTTCACCTGAAGAAAAAGAAGCTGAAAGGATGAGAAGAGAAAAAGAGTTGGAAATGGAACGTCTTAGAAAGATGGAAGAAGAGAGGGAGAGGGAGAGGGAAAGAGAAAAGGATAGAATGGCTGTTGACAGAGCAGCGCTTGAAGCTCGTGAAAGGGTACATACTGAAGCCCGTGATAGGGCAGAACGGGCTGCTGTGGAAAGAGCAATAACTGAGGCCCGTGAAAGGCTAGAGAAGGCCTGTGTGGAGGCTAGGGAGAAGTCATTGGCTGATAATAAAACATATTTAGAGGCCAGGCTCAGGGAACGTGCTGCAGTAGAGAGAGCTACTGCAGAGGTCCGAGAGCGTGCTTTCGGAAAAGTAATGTCTGAAAGGACTGCTTTTGAGACAAGAGAACGAGTAGAAAGATCTGTCTCAGATAAATTCTCTGCTTCTTCCAGGAATGGTGGAATGGGACCTAGCTCTTCATCCTCTGTATATAATGGTATTTATTCTGCACAAACTGGAATTTCTATAAAATTTCTTACACACCTTTGCACATATTTGTTCTCCTTTATTGCTTCTGAATCATGCATCCCTGTACAAAAAGGTTCCTACTATATGGAGAGATCTGAAGGGGTGGAAGGTGAGTCACCTCAGAGGTGTAAAGCAAGGTTAGAGAGACATAGGCGAACAGCTGAACGTGCGGTATGATTTTCTTCCTTCATAGTAAACAGCAATCAATTTGTTTATATAAAGGAGTTCATCTGTAATGTTTTGGCTTTATGGCAGGCAAAAGCTCTAGCAGAGAAAAATATGCGAGATCTTCTTGCTCAGAGGGAACAAGCAGAGAGAAATGTAATAATTTTTTGGGAAGCTATTCCTCAAACTTTTATCTTGCTTTGCATATTCTATGTATTTAACTCAATTAAATTTTTCTTGCAGAGATTAGCAGAAACTCTGGATGCTGATGTCAAGAGATGGTCAAGCGGGAAAGAAGGAAACTTGCGTGCATTGCTTTCAACTTTGCAATATGTATGGTTCATTCTCCTCGCATCATTTTAAGAATGAAGTTGTCTTCTGGTTTCCTTTAATGCTGCTAAAATGTAAATAAACGGAAGTTATTCTGCTAAGGCCTTTTTCTTGGATAAGATATGAAGACAAATTTTGAATGAATATTTAATATGGCCAAATTAAAAGTAGAAAGTGTCTAGCTCCTTTGTGTTGTTAAGGTGTCATGGTAGAGTTTCACTTGTTTAAATACTCTCCATCAACTAGTTTACTTCATTTCCTTTTTTAGGTTTTTCTAATGGTGATAAATGTTTAGATTTCCGGCCTCCTTTCTGCAGTTTTCACTAAATTTAGCCTGTACAATGGTACTTGAACTATTTCTTTGTGGCAGATCCTTGGACCTGATAGTGGCTGGCAGCCAATTCCGTTGACTGAAGTTATAACTTCAGCAGCTGTAAAGAAAGTTTACAGGAAAGCCACTCTTTGTGTTCATCCTGACAAATTACAACAACGGGGTGCAAGTCTTCAGCAGAAGTACATATGCGAGAAGGTCTTTGATCTTCTGAAGGTACTGGCTTGCAAGTTACTTTCAACAGCTTCAAGTGATGATTGAAACTCTAGTAAATATGGTAGACTAGTTCTTAAATTCATTTATAAGACCAGTTCTTCTGTTGTTGGAAAACAGCCTTCATACATTTATTGGTTGGGATCACCAAATGTGGCAGGGGGGAAACCCTTCACAGAAAGATCTCTTGTTTGTTGTGAATCCCTATGTTGGCTTTCTATGCCTAGATTCTTCTCATTAGGTTAGAATTACTCTGCCTCACTAATCCCCATCGGTTGAGGCAGCATCTTCTCAAGGGCAGCGTTTAACTCTTGCTCACCAAATGGTCATCAGTATCCAGTAGCCTGTAGTGCTTATAAAAGCATCTAGTTTTTTTATTTTTATTTTTGACGAGTAAAAAAAATACAGCATGCATTCTATCCGAGCATAGTTTTGTTGTTCCATGAGGCCGAGGCATCAAACACCTAAACCGTGGACATTCTTGCTAGTTTCTGTATTCTTATTGATTTATTGGTGGTTTGTTCCCAGGAAGCTTGGAACAAGTTCAACTCAGAAGAGCGGTAGCCCGAGCTTGTTATATCTGTGCTGATTGCTTATTTACAGCAAGCTACTCATTCTGTAAATACATTCGTCCCATGGCTAAAATATCTTCAAGTCCATCTGATATTTCATTGCCTGTTGGAGTTTCAGGATGTAATTTATGCTCAAAGGAAAATAGGTAAGAAACAAGTATTATTCAATGAAAAGTGGCCATTTCTGTTCCTAATCTGCTATCCAATTAAGTTTCTATGTAAGAATTTGCATACAAAGAAGAAAGCCTTAAAGTCCTGGCCCCATTTAATTGTAGGGGAAAAAGGCGGAAGAATTGGGTAACGAGTCAACAAAGCTGGACAAATTTTTAGAGAGGTTTGTCATGGTTGTTTTCTGGCCAGATCAGGGAGTTCTTTGAACCCTAATTATTTGTATTAATCTCTTCAATCTTATTAATATGTCTAGGAAAGACATTTAGGTTCTTGTAAAGTTCAATTTCATCTTGAGTGAGCCTTTATCATCAACTACAAGATTTAGTAAAAGCCCCAAAGCTAAATCTCACAGGCTTCAAGATGTTCATCTCAGGCACTCAATGAGTTTTATTTCATGCAATCACCAAGGTAGATGGAGACATGAAGGATGGAAACTCAATTGGCTGTGAAGATGTAGATAAAAGTAGGTTTTTGTCTTGGTATTAGGGCCAATTTTTGGTTTTTCTAAAAAGGAGGGATAGAGGTAACAAGATATATAAAATGAAGTCAATTTTTTTTCTTTTCACAAATCCCTTTAAACTTGTTGTCTCAATTAGAAGTAATGGTTTTTGTCCTAATTATTTTTATATTTTAGATCATAAGAAAATAATCAAAATTATTATTGAATGATAAAGCTGAAGAAGGATTGATGACAGAAAAAGAGACGCATGCCTATCCTTACAAGCAAAATGATTGTTCTTTTAAGGGGA
>Ga0307517_10007427_pt1 | contig 15977 bp, 11 predicted proteins | sample 23_EM_MG_FD_194515 | JGI IMG/M metagenome (GOLD analysis project Ga0307517, IMG submission 194515) | Populus trichocarpa ectomycorrhiza microbial communities from riparian zone in the Pacific Northwest, United States - 23_EM | ecosystem: Host-associated > Plants > Roots > Unclassified | place... | reverse complement strand
TTTTCAATTGTTTTCTCTTTTTTTTTTTTAATGAATGTGTTTGATGCTATGATCGATAGCTTTTATGGTTATTGTTTAAAAAATTAAGTTTTAATAATTATATATTTTTTTAAAAAAATCAATAGAACTCATATAAAATTGTGATGTGTATTAATTAATTTAAAAAATTATATTATTGGATGTAAAATACAGACACCTATGCAATACAAACATAAACAAAACCTAAATTAAACAGGATGAAATTTCTTATAATTAATTTGGAGATTAAATCTCTTTCAATAAGGGATCTTTAGCAAATTATCTAAATTTAGACAATATGTTCACTTAAAAATTATGTTTTTAAAGTCTTTCAAATTATAATCACATTATTAACGCGATGAGTATTTCTATTTGATGAAATCAAGTTGAGCCTCCACAGGTTTTGTTTTGTTTTTTTCTTTTTCCCCTTATTTCTTTAGCTTTACTGCAACTAAGAGAAAAGGCACGTATTGAGAGAACCTCATCCACGACTTTTGGTGGTGGTATGTCAAACCCTAGCTATGCCATTCCGTGCCTCTTTCTCTTTCTTGAGGGTTACACATTGCTCTCCCACTTAGAAAGAACCCAAAAAATTATTTTAAAAGATTGTTTTTTTTTTTTTAAAAAAAGATAATCAAAGATGCCTCCATCACTCACTTTTCGTGAATGAAAGGCAACCATGAACACTAACCACTTACTTACTCAAAGTATTCGAAACTTAAACGAGTAGATGAACAAAATATTGAGAAACATGTCTACAAGATTAAACTTAAGTAGTTATATGTTGCCATAAAATCCAAACAAGAAAGAATTTGGATAGTAATGAATTCTAGTAAATTATAGCAATGATACAATTAAAATTAATTCACATTGATCCATATGGATCTTTTTTAGTATTTTTCTAGTAATGGCAATCCACTAAGGCTGGGGAGGAGAACACTAGTGGTTGTTGTGTTGACGATAATTGGAATTTGGATTCGCGGAGGTGATGATCATCCTCAGGAGGAGCTGGTAGATTAAGATCCAAAGCCAACATATTTCGTGGCTTGATCGTATGATGGTGATCACCATGAATTTTAGACTCAGTGGTAGCACTTGATGAATCAGTACTGATATTGCTCACTTGGTTGGCGCCTGTGTTGGCCCTATGCCTTCTCATGTGACCTCCAAGAGCTTGACCTGACATGAACTCCGAGCCACAAATTGAGCACTCATGAATCTTAGCCTTGTTAGCCTGAAAACCCTTGTTAACGTTGTTGTTGTTGGGTATTTGGAGAGAAAGACAAGGATAAGGACTCCTTTTATTCAATTGACGATCGTCAAGATCCTCCATTGATGCCACCACAAGACCTTTTTTCTCTTCCGGTGCTGTGGCCTTAGGCCTTTTGTGACTGGCTCTGTGCCCACCTAATGCTTGGAATGATGGGAAACAACGGTTACAGGTTTTGCACTCGTATACAAAGAAACCGGCCTTGTTAATGGTTGGTGCGGACATATCTGAGAATTTTCGAGCACTAAATTTCTCAACTTTACTGCCTTTATTTTCATGAATTTGCTTTGGAGGGACGTCACCTTGTGCTAGCAGAATCAAGCAATTAGCCATATCTTCTTCTTCTTCTGTGCTCTCACAAACCTCACTAGAAGTTGTAGGAGAGGAAATTGAACCATACTCCTCTATAAGCACTCCTCTTTCTCCCCCACCACCACCATAGCCACTTGATGAGCAAGAGGTCGCCACCTTGTGTGGGGAAGATGACCTTTGCCGCTTGGTGCGTTTGCCTTTAACGATCTGAGTAAGATCATTAGACCCCATGAACTCATCTTGAGCTTCCATATCCATCATCAAAGACCTTGTGTGAGATATAGCATGAGAGATGTGATATGCACAGGTGACCTAACAAAGAAGGGCTTGTAGAGAGTGACAAATAAACAAAAAGAAAAGAGTAGTAATAAGGAGTAATGAGGGAAGCTATGGTGGGGTTTGTTATACACACACACACACACTAGTGAAGGGTAACATGGTGTTTGTTGCTTGTTGTATATATATATTTATATGCTTAGAAAGTTGGTTGTGAGTGAAAAGCCGACCCGTGAATAGTTTAGTCAACACCACACAAGGAACCAAAAACTTTTCTTGCGTTTCCAAGCTTCGAAGTGTTAATAACATGGGAGGTTTTTACTTTTCATGCGTTTTAAATCTGCTTCTTTAAATGCTTGAATAAAACTGTACATGCTTAGAAATTAATCGCCCAAGCAAGAAAAAAGAAAAATAAAAAGAAATTTCAAGTAATTAAGAGTTCGTTTAGAGATTAGAGAGAAACTGAAAAGGGCAAGAATTAATATATTAGAAGGAAGGGTGGGTTCGTCTACTTAAACATTAAAAGAGTCAGTTTCACACTTACTTTCTCTCACAGTATGCCAACCAAGTCACGAATAAACTCAAACCCACTAAAAGCAAAGGGAAGTATTGCACGTCAAAAGCAAGCAAGCTGCCTGGCTTCATTCACTCCATGTTTTGTTAAAGTAAGGTGCCATCACCACCACTTACTCCTCCTCCTCCTCCTCCTCCTCCTCCATCTTCAACTTGTGTGATTCTGTCTCTCATGTGAAGTTTGTGGGAATAGGGCATAGAGTATGGGGCACCGAGTGCCTAAGCCAGCAAGAAAAGTGTTATCAGTACTGAGCATGTGTCAAGTTGACTAACTGTTGTTGGAAGGGTATGTTTACCTTCCAAGTATGTGACAGGTATATATCTTGATGGAGTCTTGAGCTGCTCATTCTCATGTTTGTATGGAACTTTTAATAATTAATTTAAGTACTGTACTAGTAAACAAATTCATTTAATGTAGCCTCTGTTTTGGATTGCAGGGTGGTCAAAATTAATATATTTTTTTATTGTTTTAATAGATTTTAAAACACCCTATAATAGTAATGCTCGTTTAATCTGCGGTAATAAAATCAAATACAGAAGTATTGGTTTGGACAATTAAAAAGTATTATTTTAAAAACCCAATGGTTCATGTATCATTAACGTTGACATTGTTAATTTGATCTCTAATGGGAATAGATAAAACCCAATTCGCGGTTAGATACATTGGATGCAATATAGGACGCAACATTTACTTGTAGTATTTGAGATGCGTAGAATTTTAGCTCACGGGGTAGAATTTATTACAGAATGAATCTCTATTGTAATGGTTGTGATGCAGCCCTTTTTAGTACAGTGTAGCTGATTTTGAATGTTTCTTTATATATTGCACTAATTAACAGAATTCAAAAACGCAAGAGTTTTTTTATTTTACATGAATGCTACGTGGATCAAGAGATAAGTTGCTTTGCTATGTATTAAAATGTATGGAGATTTTTTTATTGTACATGAATTATGAACCAAGATACAATAAATTGTGTTTTTAAAAAATTTAATTTTTTTTTGCAAAAAAATAATTTTATTTTTGTATGTTTTGTATCGTTTTAATGCGCTAATCTCAAAAAATAATTTTTAAAAAATGAAAACAATATCATTTTAATGCATTTCGGTACGAAAAGTACTTTGAAAAGCAACTGCAACCACACTCCCAAACAGGCTATTAGACTGTCGACACCTGGCGCTTGGGCTACCAAGCCAGGGTGTTAGGGCCGGCCATGCGCACCTGGCTGCGGCCCCAGGCAGCAAATACCTTGCGCTATGGCTGGTCGAGGCCACAACATGCAGACACCTGGCACGGAGTGTGACCAACCTTGGGCTTTGGGGGAGGACCCGCGCTCTTGGCTGCAGCCCCAGGGCACCTGGCGCTTGATTATTTGTTATAATAATATTTATAACACAAATAATTATATTAATAAACCCAATAATATTTATAACACAAATTATAATATTTTTATATTAATACTTAGAATTATAATTAAAATAATATATTTATAACACAAATAATAATTTTTTTGATATAAATACTTTGAATTATAAGAAAATTAATTATATTAATAACACAAATAATTATATTTTTTATATGAATACTTTGAATTATATTTTTCAATCTTTAAAAAAATGATGGTTTTTCTTCAATAGTAATAATAGTATTTTTTAAATTTATTAACGATGATGATAATAATAATAATAATAATAATAATAATTTTCCAAATTTAAAATTATTTTATTAATAATATTAATTATAATAAAAATAATAATATGTATAATACAAATAATAATATTTTTAATTATAATAAAAATAATAATATTTCTAAGACAAATGATAATATTTTTAATATTAATACTTTGGTATTATAATTAATGTTATTGAAATTAAAAATATTCTTAATTGTATTATTATTATTATTATTATTATTATTAACATTAAAAATATTATTATTTTTATTTTAAAATATTTGTATTTTTATTATAATTAATATAATAATTAATAAATTAAAAATATTATTATTTAGATTATATTAATGTTATTGAAATTCAAGATATTCTTATTGGGCTGCGTCATGACCCAATGCTCTAGGTCCACAACAGGATCCAAGAGAATTGGATCCGGCATCAAGACTAAATTCTCTTAGGTCCTATGTCAAGACCCAAGATTAAGGGGTCCTGCGTTAGAACCCAATAGAATTGGATCTTAGATTTCTAAATATAATTATTTTTATTGTAAATATTATTATTTTATAATTAGAATTATAATTAAAACAATATATTTAAAACAAAAATAATAAATTGTTTTATATGAATACTTTGAATTATAAGAAAAATAATAATATCTATAATAAAAATAATAATAACACAAATAATTATATTTAGAAACCCAAGAATATTTATAACACAAATAATAATATTTTTTAGATGAATATTTAGAATTATAATGAAAATAATAATATTTATAACACAAATAATTATATTAAGAATATTTATAACACAAATAATAATATTTTTTATATGAATACTTTGAATTATAAGAAAAATAATAATATTTATAACACAAATAACTCTTGAAATTGTTTTTCTTTTCTCTTATTGATTTCTTTTCATACGGTAAAGAGGAAATACTAATATTAAGTTTTTTTTCTTTTCTCTTATTTTTTATATGAATACTTTGAATTATATTTTTTATATTTATCTTCTTTAATTTTCTTATTAAAGCATGTTTGTTTTTGCATTTTAAAAATGCTTTGAAAAAATTTTGAAATTTTTTTATTGTTTTTTTTTTATTTCAAATTATTATTTTTGATGTTTTTTTTATTTAAAAAAATATAAAAAAATCTTATCAATTTATTTTGAAAAATAAATATAAATCAGAGAAAGCAACGACAAAGAAATTTAATTGGTTATGGCTACTAGGTTTGGAAGTCAATCCTCCTTATTGATCAATAATCTTGCATTAATATTCAATGGTGGTTTTATAATGTAGTGAAGAAGATATATATATATATATTTGCGATGTGCAGAGGCATAGAGAGGTATAGGGGATTGAATTCTCACGTACCTGATAACATGGATTCCCAATCTGCTCACCAAAGAAAATCAATTGTTCGTTTGCACACGTCAGAATCAAAAGCAATGTTGGGTCCTGCACCTGGCAGAACCCAATCCTTCATTGAGGAACAAAGCATGTTTGTTTTTTGCATTTAAAAAATGCTTTTAAAAATATAATTTTTTTTCTGTTACTTCAAATTAATATTTTTAATATGAAAAATTTGAATTATATTTGTGAATATTTAAAAAAAATAGGTGGTTTTTCTTCAATAGTAATAATAGTATATTTTTAATTTATTAATAATGGTGATGATAATAATAATAATTTTTTCAAATTGATTAATTATTTGATTAATAATATTAATTATAATAAAAATAATAATATTTATAGGACAAATGATAATATTTTTAATATTAATGCTATTAATTATAATAAAAATAGTAATATTTATAACACAAATAATACTATTTTTAATATTAATACTTTCAATTAGAATAAAACTAATAGTATTTATAATACAAATAATACTATTTTTAATATTAATACTTTCAATTAATAAACATAATAATATTGATAACACAAATAATTATATTTAGAAACCCAAGACCAAAGAACATTGGGTCCTCCTCTGGACCCAATGCTCTTGGGTCCTGCGTCAGGACCCAAGCCAGTGTTGGGCCTTGCTCGCAGCAAGCCCTGCCTCCCACCACACCAGGACCCAACAATTTTGGGTCTTGTCTTCCACCATGACCCAACACCCAATTGGGCCCTGTGCCAACCAGGACCTAATATCTTTGGGCTCTACCTACCACCATGACCCAACACCCGATTGAGCCCTGCACCTACCAGAACCCAACATCTTTGGGCCCTACCTACCACCATGACCCAACACCCAATTGAGTCATACCTCCACTAGGACCCAATATCTTTAGGCCCTTTGCAACCAGGACCCAGTAGTAGGACCCAACGCTTTGGGTCCTACTAGAAGGCTAGGCCCAGCAGCGTTGGGTGGGTTTGTTAGAGTTAAAATCTGGGTCTTCAATTGACCCGAAGTAAACCAGTCGACCTGCCGGGTCAATCCATAACTCGGGTGATCCAGTAAAAATTCAGAAGGGATCTTTTTTATCAAATGTGTTTTTTCTCCTACCCTAAAGTGACATGACTGGTTAAAAAACCAAAAACTAAAAAAATAGACAAAATCTCCTCTCTTTTATTTTGTTTAGGAGCTTCTTTTAAAAATTATTGATTATTTGACCCACGACGAAGCGCAGGTCACATAACTAATAATTTCCTAAATCATGTTATAATGGAGCCCAATATATACATATGTGTATATATATCTATAGACACCAACTGATTGGTCACCGTACAAAAAAAAATAGATAGTGTGGTTGTCCCCTAATGGGCCTGGGCCTAAGCGGACATGCCAAGTTATGGGTCTTAGCTCGGTAACTAACCGTGAACCACCACTTTTTAGGCCTTGACTTAACCCCTCAGTATCTCAATATTGAATCCCAATTATTAGGGAGTTTAGTGTTGGCACACATAGCAGTGCAATGTTATAACCTCCAAGAGATAAGTGATCCTTAGCTTTCTCTCAAATAATCATCACCAATGAGTATGGCACATGCCTTGTTAGTATGACGCCAACCTTTCTTGCCTATCACCTACAAGTGCTAACCTTTTTCACCAATGATCACGGCATTTAACCTTCTAGTATGGTGCCCCCACAGCTTTACATTGACGGTATAGATAATTGTTCTTCATCATTTCTCCACATAATGTGTCTGCAACTCCATGCTCCATAAGGTAATTTTATGTGACTAAGGTATAAAAATACCCCTAGATAACTAGATAGAACAACAAGACCATAGAACAACACAACACGCGACCATCACAACATGTACTCTTCCACATTCTCGTTATCATTGTTATACATTCTTTCCCTTCTATGATTCATTGACTTACTCATGAACTTCTTATTAAAGAAGACCACAACACGAATAAGATCAATAATGATACAAGCTTCTAAGAGAGGATATTGTCCCCACAAAGTGGAAGATTCTCCAGTTTATCATTGAGTTCTACAGACTTGTCTCTCTAAGGATTGTTGATTAGTACTTAAAATTGCATTTTTATCAAGGTTTTATATCATCATTTTGCACTTGAAGTATCAATAACTCAACTAGAGCATGTTTTATAATAACAAATCTGATAATATAAGATACATTTAATTTATGGTAAATATTCATTTTAAATGTAGGCCTATCACATAAATCAAAGGATTGATTGATGAGTTTAACCACTGAAATTGAGAAGATAAAGAGAGGGCTAAGCTTAGAAAAGAGATGCTGGTTGAATTCAAATTGGAACACCATTCGATTATTAGATCATAACTGGAGTTGTAGAACTTGGATTTAGGTCTGGTTTATATGTATGGAAAGCTAAGACATAGGCCTAAAACTTTCATGAGAGTCCAAGATTCAAAAGGATCGTTTTTAAGTTCAAATTGTAGCAACAACAGAGAAGTCAGAATCTGTCCTGCAGCCCAGACACTATTCAATGTTCAGCTCATATCTCGAGTTCTAGAAGTCTAAATGCACCGATTCTTGTTTTTTTGAAAAGTTGAGATAATTTTCCAGAACTTTCATGAAGACTATCTGCTCAAATTCTGATGTTAGTAATGATGTTTTCTGTAGACAAGAAGATAAAGATTGTTACCAAGTCAAGAGGTGGCCACTCACTCAACAATTAGTCATCAAATCAATAGTTCTAAATTTTAGTCTATAAAAGGAGGCATTTGCCATGCATTTAGACATCTTGGTTTTTAGATCAAGATTATGTTCTTGCTCTCTCTCTTTATATTTTTGTAATGCTTAAGTTTTTCTTTCATTAATCTCTTGTTTATACCTTTCATTTCCTTTATTATACTTATATAATCATGTTCTCCTCTTGTTTATCTATGTTTTTCTTATTCATAATGTTTAGCTAAGTTTATTATGTCAAGGTGAAAAGGTTACACTAATGGTGTAAGAATAGGTATAGTATAAACTCAACATGGACTTTAATGTTTGATACTAACATGTTTTGTATTTGTTATCTTATTCACTCTTAATACTTTGCTTATTAAATGGTTATTCTAGATTTATGTTGTATAACCCTTGGTACAACAAATACTTGGCACTTTCATAACCCAACTGTATGGTATAACCGACACCTGTGCTATGAAAGGAACTTGATTTGCTGTTAACATAAGTTATCATCATGAATACCTGACAACATTTACAAGTATTATCATTATTCGAATATGATAACTAATATAATCATGTTAATAATTTATAATCCGATTGGAACCTTCTTTGTGTGTGGTTTCCAGTTGAGTAATAAAAAGAGTTTATACTATACTTATTTGAAATACCATTAGTGGATCCTTTAACCTTGACAATTGTTTTATCCTTATTTAATCCTTACATCAATATCCCATAAAATTCTCATAAATTGTTTGTTTTATTAAATATATATATATATATATATTATTTGTAATTTATATAGTTCACCTCCCTGTGGTTCGACCCCGGTCTTGCCGGGTTATTTGTTACTTCGACACTCCTGCACTTGAGATAAGACATCAATCTTTTGATCGTGTCAATTGTATATTCACGAAAGCCAACTTTGAAAACTACGATGGCTTTACTAACCTAAGAAAAGACATATATAAAACATACGAAGTAACTTGGAGCTTGTAACATAAGGTAGCAATGCTATATGCAAAATCTTTCCAATAACATTTCATAAATCTACTCGAGTGTGACATCATAGCCAAGAGTCTAGTTCCATAAGTGAATTTAACAATCTCAACGCCAAACTCATGTCCCGTTTCAATATAGCATACCAGCTAAAAATAGAAAACCTAAGCTCTTCACCATTACATAATAAGAAGATAAGAGCACTGGAGCATATCTTCAAAGATTTATCAAGAAAATAATCGACATAGAAAGTTTACTCAAACTCATTGCCACTAAATCCTTTATTAATGGAGTCTACAACTATTCTTTATAGGAATGATTGTATACTCTTCCTAAATGAACTCTCCTTAAAGTGAAATAGACAATAAAAAATCATATTTGAGTAGAAAAAATAAATGTGATTAGACAAGAACACTCTTGTTTCCAATAACAAAAAGCAAAATCTTCAAAGCACCATCGATCTTCTAGTAGCATTAGAGTATCCAAAAGAAACACAAAGGGATCCATTCGTGATCAACTGGCGTTCCCTGGCTCATGACCCAACCTCTAACCATCACACATACTGAGGTATTGGTAGCTATTAAAAGAAGTGTTTTTTTTTTTTTTGCAATATCCCTTTTTTATAAAGAGCAATAAGAACACAATGAACCCTATACAAGTTTGTGTTTTTTACATGACTATGGGCATAACATCGAGAACTGTTATGCCCTAAAAAAAGATATAAAAATTGATCACCATAGGTTATCTCCAACAGTTCATAAAAAAAAATGAAATTTGAACAAAAAATAAAAGAGGTCAGCACATCCTACAATACATTGTTCAAGATCAAATAGTTTTTAAAAATTATATATCCACTTATATAAGAGAATCTTTTAAAGTTATCAATGAAAAAATAAATAGTCTCTCCAAGAAAGTCTCCGTATATTTTTCTTCATTATATTGTTTATCTCTATATCTCCAAAAAAAACCCCTACACAAAATTTCCATATCTCTAATAAAATATCCATATCTTCAAATGAGATCTCCATAAAAAATTCTACATGTCTCTAATAAGATATCCACGTCTTCAAATAATAAGCTCTCTCAACATTTATCATGGCAATTTCTCCATTGATGTTCTATTGTTTTTTTATGGTAATTAAGATATATTATTGATGAAAGCTAGTCATTTAAAGGGTGACTAGGAATGAAAAACAAAGGGAGTTTAAAGAAAAGCATTAGAATAAAAGGAAAAGTAAAAAATTACAGTAGTGAACAATCTATCTAATAACATCAGTGACCACAAATATTGTTGGACCATTTATGAATCTCATTTGCACTTCATAGGATATCATTATCTATGTAACTAACATTTCCTTCGGGACTCTTTAACTAAGCTGATAATCGGTGAAAGAAGGTTCATTTTCTTCGGGACTCTTTAACCCTTTAACATAGCAGATCATTACCTATGCACTTCAAAGCATGATTCCCAATCTAGTTGTATTTGATGAAAAATTAGATGATTTCTGGTTAACCAAATACTCCAAGTAATGTCATATGAAAGAAGGTGTTATGGCTTTCTCTAGAATTTTCCATTTGTCAATGTTAGTCGTTGAAACAATAACTGATTTATAGTCTTGGCCATTGATCCTCCATTTGAGCATCGACCTAACACCTCATTATCTTAGGATCAAATCCCAATTCCTAGGTAGCCCAACGTTGGCACACACAAGGAAATGTTATGACCTTTAAAAGGTTAATGTATCGTCTAGCTTTCTCTCCACTAATTACCACCAATGGTAAGTAAGACACAACCTTTCTTGCCAATCACTAACGGATGCCAACCTTTTCCACCAATGACCACGACGCTTAACCTTCCAATACAGCGCTTACACAACTTTACTTGTGTAATATAAATAATTGTTCTTTATCATTTCATCACACAATATGTTCACTACTTTATGCTCCACAAGGTAATTTCATGTGACCAAGGTATATAAATATCTCAAGTCACCAAGTAACCATACAAACACAATAAGACCACACAATAACAAAATAGATGATCATCACAACATACACTCTTATACGTTATCATTCTCATGTTATTCATTCTTTTTCTCCTATTATATATTAACTTAAGCATAAAAGGGTCTCTTATTATGATAAGAGACTTGCTCTTGTAGGAGATTGTGAAACAACTAAGCCGAGAAGCAGTTGTGGAAAGTCCAAATCCAATATGAAGTTTTTATGACTTCATCATTTATGATAAACCTTTTATGTTATTGTACATTGTTATTATTTTTAATATAGGAAATATCTTTGTCATATTTTTTTATTTCTTATTATTAAAGTTTGATTTTTTTCATATCTGGTTTGTAGATATTATTGTCTCTCTATATAAGAGTTTTGTATATCCATATCTAAAAGATATCTTTTAAATAAATATTTGAAGATTGTATTTTGTTATTTAGAAGTAATGTCATTCATTAGTGTTTTGAATGGTTAAAAAAAATTCAAAAAGACACGATCTATTCTTTATTGATCTATGATGACAAGATACTTGTCTACATACATGATTTAAAACAAGTTATGTTTTAGAAAATCCTGATTAAGAATGTTTTGAAAAATTCTTATTAATCTAAAAAGTTTAAATGTTGTTTGAAAGATTATAATTCACTAATTTTATGAAGATTTTAATCAAATCTATTTTCTTATTACAAGTTTTAATTTTTATTTAAATAATATGAAGATAGTAGTTTATTTTTACATCATTGTCGTAACTCGTTTTTAGCCCCTTGTTTTTAACATATTTTAAAAAAAATGAAAAATATGCAAGGTTACAAGAAATTCTCAAAAAAAGTATTTTTGACACGATTTGGCCAATATTCGGTCATTTTGTAGTTTTCAATTATTTTCGTTATAACAAACTTATTTAAAAAAAATCATAAAAATTAAATTAAATTAGAAGAAGATGAGTAAATTTTTTTTATTAGTAAGCATAATGTAGTTGTGGAAGGGATTTAAATTTTGGAAAACCTACCTCCAAACAATTCAAAAAAAATAATGAAAATAAATGAATGGGTAAAAAATAAAACGAAGGTTGTGAAAAGTTAGAGAATAGAAGAGGACAAGAGATTTTAGTGTTAGTATAAATAATAGCGAGTGTGAACGGTAAGAAAAGGGATAAAAAAAAATCTAGAGGATAGCACATTAAAAAACCACCCATCGTTAAATAAAAGAAAAGGAGAGACACGCTCTCCCAAAAAAAAATCTTAGAGTAATTTTCTTCACCAAGTCGCCACCCACCAAAATGAAGGCACACAACAGCTCCCTCTCTCTCTAAAAACAAGAAAAAACCACCCCGTTCTTCATATGTTTTCTTACCAACACACCACATAGAGAACAAAAAAACAAACAAAAGGTTTGTTTATCTCCTCTAGCAATCGTGACCCATCAAAACTCATAACATCTCCACCAATAAAAGCCCCCTCACTCATATATGGCTGATTTAGCAACCTCCCTCACAGTCACCAGGAGCTGTCGTTCACTCTCCTCTATATAAAGAAGTCAAGCTCGACCCATGGCGACAACATCCATCGCTGACAGCTACAATCGACGCCTTAAGGAAGCCATAATCATCATTCCTTAATTCTTGTTCTTCCTGACTGATTTTAACCACCGTTACCCATTAAAAAAAACAACTAGCCATCATTCTCTCTCTACGGCCACAAAACCTGAACTTTTCTCCTACCAGCCGCCTGTCACTCTAGCACCAACCAACACCGATCATCATTGTCACTCTCTTCCACTACCTTAAGCTAGATCATCCACCATAACCTCCATTCTCGCCACAAACTAGCACCGTTAAAGCCTCCTCTCTCTACCCAATAACCTCCTTTTGCTTTATCTTCCCATGACCATGACCTCTCCTCCACATCACGAATCCAATTGTCTCCTCCTTCATCATCAATTACAGCCCCTTCAAATGTTGATTTCAAACCTCTTAAATAAATATTTGAACATATTGATGAGTTTTTGTGGTAATGTATTAATTATTAGTGTTGATTTTTAATCTATTGTGAATTATTATTGGATGTGTGTGTTCTTAAATGATTAGGTTGGGTTTGATTTATGATATAGTGATGTTATTATGAATTGTTGTCTGTGTGGCAGGATTAATTTGATTTATTAAGTCAATTTTTGTTATTTCTTGATAATGATTATGTTGCATATTTGTGGTTTATTATTATTGGTTGACATAGGATAAAAAAACCAACAATTTTACCCTAGGAAGTTGATCTAAAAATAATAATAAAATCATCTTAATATATATATATATATAACTCGTGACCATTTGACATAGGATAAAAAAAATCTCCAGCGGATTTTATCTTTAGAAGTCAATTTAAAAATGATTATAAGATCGATTTGAAAAAAACTATATAGTTTCATCTCACAAATATTTGTTTGAGGTTTTATTATTATAGATTGATATAGGGTCAAAAACCTCGATAGGTTTTATCCTTAGAAATCAACCTAAAATAATAATATAAAATCACTTAAAAAACAAATTTCCCCTTATAGATATTTGTTTGAGGTTTTCTTATCATATAGGACATAAGATGAAAAACCTCAATAGGTTTTATATTTAGAAGTCGACCTAAACACAACAATAAGATTGCTTTAAAAAAAAATATTTTCAACTCGTAAATCTTCATTTGTGGTTTTATTATCATAGATTGACATTGGATGAAAAAACCTCAAAATGAATTTTATCCTCAAAAGACAGCATAAAAATAATAATAAGACCTTTTAAAAAAAAAGCATTTTTAGATCATAATTTTTTGTTGTGGTTGACATAGAATAAATAAACCTTTAGCGGGTTTTATTTTAAAAGTCGATCAAATCATTTAAAAAAATATTTTTAAACCTTAAATATTTGTTTATGGTTTTATTATTCATAGGTTTACATAAAACAAATAAACCTCAACAAGAGTAATCCTTAAAAGTTGATCAAAATGATAATAACATTAGTTGGCAAAAATATTTTTTTTGCCCACCTTTCAAATAAATAATTATCAAAGTTTCGATAGTGTGTCAAGGGTTTTAATATTCAAGATCAACCTAGGATAAATAAACTATCAATGGTTTTATCCTTAAAAGTTGACTAAAAATACAATAAGATTACTTTGTAAAAATATTTTTTGCTCATCTTTCAAATAAATAATTATTAAAGTTTTGATTAAGGATTTTATTATTCATGATCAACTAAGGATAAATAAATCAACATTTTGTATTATCCTGAAAAGTTGATTGAAGGGATAGTAATATTTCTTAATTGTAGCTTAATTTATCATAAATATCCATGTAAAAAAAAATACTTTTGTGGCATGTTAATTGTATTTAAATGTAAAAACAATATAGAATAAATGAACAATCATTGGACATTATTTTAGAAAATCCCTTAAAGGGTAATATGAGTAATTAATATGTAATTTTATATTTCATAATAAAAAATACACACATACCAATTTAGAAAAACCTTAGCATAAAAGCATATTAAGCATATTTTATCATTAAAAAAAACAGTGTAGCTTATCATAAATAGGATGTATATGGTGATGTCTATTTTTTCTGTTATATAACTAATATCGTATCCAAAACTTTTAAAAATCAATTAGGATTTTTAGTTATAAGTAACGACTTCTTTTTATATTCTTCACATTTATTTCACCTTGGTTTTCACCATGATAACCATAACAACAATACATTTTAGATGTCTCACTTTTATATATATATATATTGTGTTTGTTCACTAATCAATAATTAGAGGCGGCATTAAGGGCAAAATGCAAATTATGCATGCAAGTCAACAAAATTATTGAACTTACTCTTCGCCATGTTGGCCTCTGACTATGGGCTATAAGAAGTTTTCACACATTAATTAAAGTGGCTCTCACATATTCCCTCCTGGCAATAATGGAGGATGGATCAGTTTAGTGTTTGATTAACCATGATACAATGAGAGACAAACCAAACCCCACTCAATTCTTGCTTCATTATAAAACTACTGAAAGAGTCGTATCTTTTATTTGTAAAATATATAGTTGAAATACAATAAGAATCATATGTAATTCATCACTTAAATTCAAAGCACAACACATCAATTATTGATGAAAAAATATTATGTAACAATAAACATGAAGATCAGTTTACCAATTCAACAAAGAGTGTGTGTGTGTGAAATTACTACTCATTTCGTATTATTTTAGGGGAGACAAGATGGTAGAGGAGAAGGGATGGGAGGGCAGTCATGCATGTTTTAAATTCGAAGACAAGTAGTTGTTATCAAATAATGTCATGTGATGGATCATCATTACCCAATTCTTTATGGAGTTGTCTACTTTTTCAGTCATAATTCTTATTAATGCATGCAAATGGCACAAGGCCACAAAATGGTATGAATTTGAAGCTAGTTTGAAATAAAAACGACCGATCAAGGGTAGTGGAGGTGCTAAGAAGGGAAGATTCTTAGCGTAGGAAATTGATTTGGTCAATTGTGAGGGGCACGCGAGTGGTGGGACGCTCACCCTTGTGTGCTGCTTTCGTTTCAAGCTAGTTGATGGATTACAAAAGGTAAAGCATTTACATATATCCCTCTCATACTTTTCTACTAATTACACGTACCATGATATATATATATATATATATATATATATATATATATATATATATATATATATATATATATATATGAAAGAGT
>Ga0307517_10007426_pt1 | contig 15983 bp, 9 predicted proteins | sample 23_EM_MG_FD_194515 | JGI IMG/M metagenome (GOLD analysis project Ga0307517, IMG submission 194515) | Populus trichocarpa ectomycorrhiza microbial communities from riparian zone in the Pacific Northwest, United States - 23_EM | ecosystem: Host-associated > Plants > Roots > Unclassified | place... | reverse complement strand
GTTCTTTACGATATCTTTATTCTTTCTATTTAGTTTAGAAAAATATTTTTTGTTGTTTTTATTCTTTGTATGTAGTTTAGATGTTTTATTTTTTCTTATTTATTTTTTGTCTTATTTAAATTAGAAAAAAATAACTGAGAAAGACAAAATTCATAAGCTAAATAGAAAGAGTAAAAACGTCATGATAAAGAAAAATATTTTTCTAAAACATATAAAAATAAAAATAACTAAGAAAATAAATATCTTCCTCTAAAAATACTCGTGTAAGGAGGAGCCACTTTGAATATGGATTAAGGAGAAACAATCATATGAACAATCAAGATCCTCATTTATTTATTCCTCTAATTGATTTGCAATCTCTTTTGTTTTCTACAAATAAACATGACAACCATATTGAAAAATATTAGAAACAATATTGAAAATGCATTTGTATATATATTTTATTATCATGTTTGTGTCTTTTTACATACCAATTTAAATCTGTACCGCATAAATTTCTATTTATAGTCAATCTAAAGTCAATAGATTCTTTATGGTTAATTTTAATTCATAATGTTTACATAAACATGTATTTATTACTATTCTTTAGGCTTCCCACGTATAATAAGATAATGACATGTTTTTTTTTATGAACAATAATTATATTAATGTTTCCTCATGCAAATTTATTATAATGCACATTAAAAGAAAGTGATATCGATACTTTAGAGGAAAATTGAAGTAAATTGGTTTAATGATAACCTGAGAGAACGAGAATTAGAGAAAAAAAATAAGTAAATGAAATTCTAGCTATTCAATAGTTTCTTTGCTATATTTTGCTGGTTTAATGAATTGTTAATGGACATGATATTAGTTGGGAAGGTATATATAATGAGGAGTGAAGCCTATTTGATCCTGAATGCAAATTACAAAACAATGAACACATTCTTTTCTTAAATGGAAACTCTTAATAATTTGCGTTTATTGTCCCTATATCTCATTATCTTAGATTTGATACAAGATTGTTTTTTTTTAATAAAACCTTAAGAGACAATTACTATGTTCACATAAAAAAACAATGTTTGGAATTAATTTTAAAAAGTTAATGAAAAGAAACATATTCATTTAATGAAATTAAAAATATCATATTGTATAATATCACTGATTATAATAGATTTTAATGCATTGATGCCAAAACTAGCATAATGTAGTAGTGATAATGGAAGATTTTTAAGGAAATATGTTTTTTATTTAGTTATTTTTGTTTCTATTTAGTTGTGTAAAATATTTTCCTCTAAGATTTCTTTATTTTTTGTATTTAGTTTATAAATTTTATTTTTTCTTAGTTATTTTTAGTCCTATTTAGTCTTTTAAAAATTATTATTTTATAGTGTTTTCATTCTTTTGATGTAGTTTGGAAATTTTATATTTCTTTATTTTATTTTTATTGTTTTTGAGTTACGAAAAAGTAACTAAGAAAAAATAAATTTTTTAAAACTAAGTAGGAGGAATAAAAAAAAAATACCATAAAAATATTTTCCTAAACTAAATAGGATAAAAAGAACTAAGGAAACAAATATCTTTTTAAAAAATCACCCTACATCAAGGAGTGGGTATCATTTTATTAACTAGTTGGTGATTTTATTAACTAGTTGGTGGGCTTACCTCTCATCATGAATTGTATTGCTTTTTCATAGATTTATTAAATATATTAATTGAATAAGATTTTTATGTAAATATGTGTTTTCTATTTAGTTATTATTATTTTTATTTATTTTATAAAAATATTTTTCTTTATGATATTTTTATTCTTTCTATTTAGTTTGTTTATTTAGTTTAGGAAAATATTTTTTTAGTGTTTTTATTTTTTCTATGTAGTTTTGAAATTTTATTTTATTTTATTTAGTCTTTTTTAAATTAGGAAAAATAACTAAGAAAAATAAAATTGATAAACTAAATAGAAAGAATAAAAACAACATAAAAAATATTTTTCTGAAATAAATAAAAATAAAAATAACTAAAAAAATAAATATCTTCCTCTAAAAAATCATCGTGTATGGAGGAGCCACTATGAACATGGATAAAGAAGAAATAATCATGCGGGCAATTGATATACTCGTGTATGTATTCCCATAATTGATTTACAATCTTATTTTTTCTTTTCTATAAACAAACATGACAACCATAATGAAAAATACTAGAAACAATATTTAAAATGTATTTGCATATATTTTATTATCATGTTTGTATCCGTTGACATATCAAGTTAAATCTCTACCACATAAATTTCTATTTATAGTCACTATAAAGTTAATAAATCCTTTATGGTTAGTCAATTTTAATTCTCAATTATTTGGTAAGTTTCTATTTATTACTATTTTTTAGGCTTCCCACATTTGATAAGATAAGGATATGTTTTTTTTTCATGAACAAGAAACTTACATTTATTCTAATATTAAAACCCTTTTAAAAATTCTTAGGGATAACAATGGGTACCTACGAGTTGGATTTTTTAATATCCATACCCTACTATTATCCATCAGGTATGGAATTTAGATGTTCATAAACTATCCATCGAATTTTGAATATTCATATATGTATCCATTACATATTATTATTAATAATTCTATAAAAAATAAAATAATATATATATGTTTGAAGTGTGTGTGTGTGTGTGTATATATATATATTAAATGATAAAATGGTAAGTATTATACATATATATTTGTTTTATATCAATATTAAGATGTGTATTTCATATTCTATTAAACAAATATAAATGATCCACAAATATATATATTAAAAGATTACAAGATTCTCTTATAACTTTTATAGAGGTGGCTTGAGAAATTAAAATAGGACTCATACGATAACAAAATTTTTAGAGAGGAGATACCCTAAACTATATTATTGGTTTTGGAATTAAACCATAATTGTGCTCAGCTAGACTTGAGCTCAGGTTTGTGTGTTAATTTTAAAATAAATATTTTGGCCAATAAGAAATTATATTTTGCTAACCAATGAATGATTTTCTCATCAATAATTTCCATTACTTAGAGCTATTTTTTATAATGAAAGAAACATCTAGCTTTAAAGAAAAATATCAGGTTTTATATTTGTTTTATGGTGGGCAATTAAGGGTTAAAATAATTGGAATTAATTCCTGCATCGGTTTTAACACCACGACTCTTGTATAGATACGGGTTGGCGAGGGTTGTTCAACACAACAAAACAACTAGCTCTCCTACCCTCTTCTCATTTCCCACTCCTTTTTTTTCTTAGTAGTTTTTTTCTAGACATTTTGTTTTTTGTTCTAGAGCTTTCGATTCTTGTGTCTATTTTGTTGGAATTAGAAAATAGTAACTTGCATACAAACCGTTTGCACCATATGAGAGACAATTTAACCTTAAGATAAAATGTATAATTCTTGACAACAATACACTTTATTTCCTATTTATCCATCCAGAATTCATTAACAAGTGACCATACTACACATTTTATTCCATGCTTTAATGCTTACTTTATTTATGAGATCTATTGTATGTCGTTTGATTATTGCATGTTTTGTACTCTATCCTTTCATTTATTATATGTTTGTTATAGTTTTGCATAATTATATATATGGTACAAAAAATCAGAAAACAATTCCTAGTATGTGGGCCAATCCAACCTCACAACTACACCTTAAGTTATCCAATACCTACGAGGCACACTACTCAAAGTATTTTTTTTAGTTCTTAAGAGTTTGCGCACAAAAATGCTTTGCACAAAGATATACACAAATTCTTCTCACGCTTCTTTAACGCAAGCACAACAACCAATGGCAACTTTAACCTCTCCACCTATGGTGCAACTCCCATCCACAGACTGGGGTTATGCAACTCCATACGCTATAAGGTAAACTAAAATGACTAGAACCTATAAATATCTTTGTCGCACATGTGCGGCGTCACGATGATCATCCACTCTCATATGTATCTGGCAAATATAGGGAGACAAGGATTTTTTGTCTTTTATTAGTGCAATGAGGGAATGAGAGTCACCACCTAGTATTTTGGTCACTAGAAACCCTAACTGATCTAAAAAATCGGGCACGGAGACTGGTTGCGTAAAGGAAAGGTATTAGCACCCCAAATATGCCCTACCTAAGTTAAGTTGCATTGTTTAATTGTCTGATATATGCTAAAGTGCTATTGTATTTCTAATTGTTGGTCCATCTATGGTTTAAGAAAAATCATCCTCAGTAAAGAGATCTTTATCTTATCAGGTAAAACCTAACTGTTCTAACGTCAATAAAAGAATTTAATATCCAGAATACGTCTTACGTATAAGATCGTAACCCCAGATACTAAAAAAACAAAAACTTTTTTTTTTTGAAATATTAGCCTGGTTCTCGTGACTTTAATAAACTGGTTATTAAAGCCAAAATACGTGCTAATGCATATTTTTGAATTTATTTCATTGTATGAAAATACAATATGAATTTTTTTCATCATTGAGAGACTTGATCGTATGCATGAAAAAAAGATATTTTTTTTATACAATATTTTGCAATGTTTTGATGAAAACCGGGTATTTTGATACCGAATTTGTATCTTTACGGTATAAAAATACAAATAATATTAAGCAAAATTGATAAAAAATTACACGGGAAAATCACAAATTTTTCAAAAGGATTTTTTGAATATTTTTACTGCGCCGGACCCAACCCAATGCATTTTGATTTGGGTCATACCTGGTCTAGCCTAGTGAACTGTGGGAAAACTCAATCTTTGTGTTTTTGAATCTCCTCAACCAATTTTTAGCCGTTTAATAGGCACTCTAACATCCTCTTTTTACTGCCATTATTTTTTGGATTTCTTTTGAATATATATATATATATATATATATATATATATAGTATTTTTTGGTGTGGGAACCCAAAAATAGATAACAACATATACCCTCTCTTTACAATACTTACGGATCAAAGACTTTGTGTAGTAAGTGTTGTAAAGATAAAAAAAAAAACTAAACTTTCGAAACTGATCTTCTCAAAGCTTGGTTGTTTTGAAACTCTGTCTTTATAGGAATCCCCTTCAATCGGAAACTAACTTGGTTATCTTGAGATCCTGATCTTGGCGATCCTTTAAATTTTGTCTTTGGTTAGGTTATCTTGAAATCCCGTCTGACGATTCCCTTTAACCAGAACCTAAAAAAATGTCTTTTTCTAACGGTAGGGTTTGAACTTCTCTTTTTCTTTTCTTCTTTTTGTTTTTCAGAATTTCTTAACAGTGAAATTCTTCTCACTTTTCTTCCAATGCTAAGATAATGTTGGTGGCTCGGTCATCCTGAAATCCCATATGACGATCTTCTTTAACTAGAACCAAATTCTGTGTGTGGTTGAGTTAACCTGAGATCCCATCCAACAATTCCCTTTAACCAGAACCAAAAACCATATGCAGCTCGGTCAACCTGAAATCTCATCTGGCGACCCCTTTAACCAAAGCTAAATTTCATGTATGGTTGAGTTAACCCGAGATCCCATATGGCGATCTCCTTTAACCAAAACCAAAATCTTGTATGTGGTTGAGCTAACCTAAGATCCCATCCGGCGATCTTTTTTAACCAGAACCAAAACTCTGTGTGTGGTTGGGCTAACCTAAGATCTCTTCTAGCGACCTTCTTTAACCAAAACCAAAGTCTGCTTGTGGTTGGGCTAACTTGAGATCCCATCTGTCGACCTTCTTTAACCAGAACCAAAGTCTATATGTGGTAGCGCTAACCTGAGATCCCTTCTAGCGACCTTCTTTAACCAGAACCAAAGTCTGTGTGAGGTTGGGCTAACTTGATATCCCATCTGGCGATCCCCTTTAACCAGAACCAAAGTCTGTATGTGGATGGGCTAACCTGAGATCCCATCTGGTGATACCCTTTAACCAAAACCAAAATCCGTGTGTGGTTCCTTCTTATTTTTCTTCTAATGTTAAGGTTTGATCAAGTTTTTCATTTGATAATTTTTCGTATTTGACTTTTGATTTTGTAGGATTAACATCGGTCTTTCCTGATTGCAGGGCTGACATCTGTCATTCCTGATGACTGAAATTAACTGGATTTTCCTGATGACATGGTTGGAAGACTTAGTGCTTCTTGATCGCAGGGTTGACCTGATAATTCCCGATCGCGAGGTTGAAAACTAGGTGCTTCTTGATTTGAGGGTTGACCTGAAGACTCTTTCCGATGATAGGGTTGATCTTATCATGTCTTTGAGATTTTCCTAATGGTAGGGTTCATCTCATCTTCTTCCCGTTCCAGAGTAAAAAATTGTGATTCTTTGTTGTTATCAACTCAATGATTCTTTCTTCGTCCACAATCTTGTTGGACTTAATTGAGAATTTTTTTTGTAACAATTTAAAAAAATATTTGTGCAATGCTATGAGGTGAGATGACATGTATGCACCCTTACCCGGTTTGAAATATAGGTCCCCCCTCTTTGTTGTTCCATCGTCATAGGGTGCTTTTGTTTGCTATCCAAAGTCTTCTTTGTTTTTATGTGCTAGCTCATTCATGTTAACCTTCCACTCCGATGTAAATACAGTGCCCATCTCGGGCTTTCTATGACTATTACTGTTCTCATTGTTTATCAAGCATGACCATGCCCCCAAGTGTGGCATTGCTTAATGTACCATGAAGGAGCTGAACAAATCATTCATCTCCTAGATTCTCTCAAGAATTATTCTCAGATTAGTTGTGCACATCTCGCCAACATCTATCAAGAGGTTTTCTAGTGTTAACCTTATCTTAGATTGCCAATCAACCACAGACTTGCCTTCAGTTGAAACATACCCTTTAAGTATATGAGATCATCAACCTTCAAGGAACTGCCAAGTCATCTAGACATGCATCTCATAGCTTGCAGTAAATGGCTCTTTGTTGTATGCTTAATGTACTTCTCAATGGATTCCTTTCAGCTTGTCTAATTATATTATAAAAAGAAATGTGTTGGCATCATCAATGATGTTCATCACCCATATTCATGCAGTAAAATGCACTTTTGCTTCGAAGGAGCTTGTTCCCACAGTCAGTCTTGATGGTATGCATCTTTTTGATATTCATTCAAATGCAACATGACAACATCGGTCGATAGCCATGTTTCAAAGGACGACGATATAAAAATGTCCTTCAAGTGCAGTGCCACTCTCAATTATTGCTGGGGTTTACTGGATCATAGAATGTTCTTGAACATCATTGCCCTTAATGGATCTGAGTGCGCTCATTCATTAATTATCTTTCTTTGAACAACATTGTCCTTAGTTCACTGATTCATCATTTGATCATCTTTCTTTGCCCCCAGCTGATTTGAAATACTGTTTGTTTTCCTTCTCAGGGTCCACTATATTGCCCCCAGGTAGTCAACTTTTCAAGGAGTGTCTAGAAGTATTGATGTCATTTCTATCGAGGATTTTGCAAATTCGATCGATGTTCTTCTTGTTTGTCAATCTTTCTTGTTCTGGAATCAAATATCATATTTCAAAGATCATGTTTATTCAAGTCTAATTGTTGAAATGAAATCAGAGAGATGTCCGTTTTGGAACATATATTTTGAAAATCAAGCTTTTTGGTCAAAGACCCAACACACATTATTCAAAATATGGAGTCCTTTGATTGTCTTGTATTTTGAAAATAGAAATTGACTCGTTGTAAGATTAAAATGGTTTTTTCCATGGTTCTTTGTATCCATTTTAAACTCTGATTTTGGGTATATCTTTTGATGGTCTATGATGAGGTGACCTTTTTATGAATTTCAAAAACAAAATGATCAAGTCAAAACTCAAGGTTTTATCAAGAAAGGTTGTTTCTTTTGAGCACCAATTTTATCAGCATGCATAATAACCAGTAGCTTAATTCATGAAACCAAGACCCTTATGGAAAAGCTCTTCAAGTTTTAAGAGTGCCATTTATCGGTTCAAACTGCTTGCTTGATTAAAATGGCTTTTAAACGCACGTAATGCAGGCTATGACTCATAACTATGAAAGAAAGGAAAATTCACGGGCTCAAAAGGTGTTTGAGGGTTTTAAAGATCTTGGATCAACATAAACTATTCATCAAGTCTCTTTCTTTTGTTATCTTTATAGAGGAATAAACATATAACAATGTTAACCTCAAAGATCAAAATTCTCTTAACATGGATCATAATGCAAATCCAACTTTTCCTTTGATGAATGATCAGTCTCGATCATTTGATGACATCAGAGTCTTTATCATAGATTGAAAGTCATGTTTGTAACTCAACATTTGTTCTGGTGTTTGACTTTTGGTGTTTGTTATGTCTTTTCTTGATCAAAACCTGTTTTTTCGTTCCTAGACTTGATAGGCGTTCTCCTTCATTTGACTTGCCTTTAATTATAGGCAATTTTTATTATTCGATCCCCAACCTTGAGAACCTTCAAAACAGTTTTTCTTGAACTTTCATACTCTTTCTTTATTTTCTTTCTTTTAGCTCTTTCTCAAACATTAGACTTTTGTTTTTAGCCTTCCCTTATCTATTATCTCTATCAGTGTCTTCAAAACATCTCTCATTTGCCTTTGGTGTGGGGTGTGATCCTAGTCAGGGTTTTTTTTTTGAAAAAAATATTCTATTAGGCTCAAAATGGGATTGCAAGGGATATATCTTTAGAAAGTGAAGGGATAACAAAGATTACCCTTTCTCATTTCAAGCAAGGTCGATTAGAACTGATAAATTTTGACCTCGTCTAGTGTAATGATTTGGACTTGTATGATTCGCGAGCCCATAACTACTGAATTCACTATGCGTCATTATGCATATTGTTAAAACTTAACTATATGGTGTTTGGTTCAATTTTGTGTGTGAGCTCAAAATTTATTCGGTCACCTCTTGCCATTTTAACGAACATCAAGTCATTTCTATAATCAAAACACTTTTAATCTTCTAGCTTTAACTTTGCATGTTGGAGTTTGATCAGAATGTTTTATCAAAAATAGAATGTTAAACACCTCTTGATTTTAAAACAACAAAGAGACAAATAAAAGACATATTTCATTGAGTGATGAGATGTGATCACAAAACAAAATGCATGGCATCAAAATTCCATAATAATATGACATTCTAAATCAGCTTCTCCTGCAATCATCCATGTCTTGTTATCCCTTATTGACAATGACCTAGTGATGATATGATCATTGATAGAGGCATTTGAGTAGTTGATGCTACGATGAGACTTAACGCACAACCAAGGTTTTCCAATTGAGAGTCATCTTTATATTCATCTCTCATCATTGTTGAATTCTTTCAGCAATCCTCACCACTTCATGGAAATGTTGAGCTGAGCTTCCCATCAAATGCTCATAGTAAGAGGATTGAAAGGTGTTTGCGAACAACATCACCATTTCTGTATCCATTAGTGGTAGTTGAACATGTGTTGCCTTATCTCGCCATCTTTGTGCATATGCCCCCACAGACTCTTGGTTTTCTTTCTTTATAGCCATTAGGATGGTTTTGTCAGGAGCAGTTTCCAGATTGAATTTATACTGCTTCAAGAAGGCGTATACCAGGTCTTTTCATGTCTTGATCCTGATATTATTTAGTCTCATATACCAGCTCAAAGCGGATCCAGTGAAACTATCTCGAAAAAAATAAATCAACATCTTGTCGTTATAGATCATTTCAACCATTTTGTTGCACTATGACCGGAGATGGGTGTATGGGCATTCTAGTCCGGTATACTTGATGAAGTCCGGCACTTTAAACTTCTTTGGCACTACAATATTTGGAACCAAACAAACTTCAACTGCTATCATAGGGTCAATCAAATTTTTTTCTTCAATTGCTCTCAATCTCTCTTCTAGGGCAACCCATTTATCATGGTCTGCGGGGTTGGTAGACCTATTGTTAGAAGATCCTTTCATTCTTGGTTCCACAATGATCTGAGTTTGACTCGAATAGATGGGGGTAAAAGGGATAAAATGATGTCTGGTTACTGAGTTTGCCCCCAAGTTTTGAGATGTGTGAGGGATGCGAACTAATGGTGTTTTCATAGGAGGCTGTGCAGATGTTCCTTTTCCATTATTGAAACCTAGCACTTGTTCAAACAGATCTGCAAGTCTAGTTACTTTGCCTTTTATGCTCTCAATTTTCTTTTGATAATGAGCCTTCAACTAAGCTCTTTCTTCATTTCCATCTTTCAGGTGTAGCAAACCTTGGGTGGGGGACCTACGTTTCAACCTGGCAATATGCATGATAAATGTATGAGTATATTTCTATATGATAAACTCGTCCTTCAAGGGTAGATACATGGAAACTCGTCCTTCAAGGGTAGATACATGGTCATAAATCTTGTATGATGAAACAATAACTTTGGTTCTTGTTCAAACTCTACAACATAATTTTCCTGGGTAACAACCATTGTGTCAACCATAAGTCTTGAGTTCAAGATGCTTCAAGAAGGGCTCGTTTCGATGCAAAATAATAGGTAGGGAGCATACACCCTAAATGCAGGTTCTAATTCTTTTATGTGAGACAAAGGGTAAGTCGACTACTTAGGCTCTAAAAAGGGTTCCTTGTTGCCCTAGTGATCACCCTCAAGGCGATATAGGGGCTCAATAGGTAATTGGATGACATGTGAACCAATCATTACCAGTCTAAGCACTCAGCGAAGAGTTGAGGTTTACATAAACTTAAACCTTGACTAAAAGTCGTAAGGTAAGCTGCTAGTCCCTTTCTTAACCTACAGTCTTTTTAGTATAACTCTCACATAATAAGTGAATGATGCATGAATCAATTTTATACAATGCATGAATAAATATGTACAAAATTAAAGCGTATGAGCAAATGAGGAAATGCATATTAAGAAAAACACACAAACCAACCATAAAACATGATAATCAGACAAAAACAAAGCTTAGTTCACAAGGTCCCTAGTGGATTCGCCATTCTGTCGCACGTGTGAGGCATCGTCCACTCTCGTATGTATCTGGAAAATATAGGAATACAAGGATTTCTTGTCTTTTATTAGTGGAATCAGAGAATGAGAGTCGCCATTTAGTATTTTGATCACTAGGAACCCTAATTGGTCTCAGAGATCGGGCACGGGGACTGGTTGCGTAAAGGGAAGGTATTAGCACCTCAAATACGCCCTACCTAAGGTAAGCTGCATTATTTAATTGTCTGATATATGCTAAGGTGCTATTGTATTTCTAATTGTTGGTCCATCTATGGTTTAAGAAAAATCATTCTCAGCAAAGAGATCTTTATCTTATCAGGTAAAACTTAACTGTTCTAACGTCAATAAAAGAATTTAATATCCAGAATACGTCTTACGTATAACATCGTAACCCTAGATACTAAAAGAAAACAAAATAACATTTTTATTATTTTTGAAATATCGGCCTGGTTCTCATAACTTTAATAAACTGGTTATTAAAGCCAAAATATATGTTAATACATATTTTTGAATTTTTTTCATTGTATGAAAATACAATATGATTTTTTTCGATCTTTAAGAGGCTTGGTTGTATGCATGAATACAAGACTTTTTTTTTTAATATAATGTTTTGCAATGTTTTGATGAAAACCAGGTATTTTGATACCGGATTTGTATCTTTACGGTATAAAAATGCAAACCAATATTAAGCAAAATTGATAGAAAAATACGCGGGAAAATCACAAATTTTTCGAAAGGAGTTTTTGGATTTTTTTTACTACGCTGTACCCGGCCCAATGCATTTTGACTTGGGCCAGTCTAGCCTAGTAAATAATAGGAAAACTCCCCACTGTTCACTTTGCAAAACAGTGGTGACGGGGGCAAATAAAGCATGAGAATAAGAAAAGGAGGAGGCAGGGAGGGGGGCAACTGATCGAATGGTGGCGCTGGCGGTGGCGCTGGTAATTCTTCTTCCAAATAAGGTAGCTGTTCGCTGGGGAGCTGCTTCACCGGCTAACAATTTTTTTTCTTCTTCTTCTCTGTGTGTATTGCCTCTGTTTCTACTTTTGTTCTTTTCTTTTCTTTCATGTCTTTCTCTATTTGATTTCTCTCTGTTATCTCGTCCTCTTCTCTGTTTTTCAGCTCTCAAAATCTTCTACTTTTCCTTTCTTTTTTTTATTTTCTGTTTTTATTTCTGTTTTGTTATCTCTCCCCTATTCTGCTCTCTTTTCTTGTTTCTCATCTCTCTCTAAAACCTTTTTGTTTTTCTACCCTCCCCTATTTTTCTATTCCCTCAACCTTCTTACCAAGTCTCTCTCTCTCTCTCTCTCAACAATTCTCTGTTTTTCCTCTGGTTTTTTTCACCCCTTTGTAATCTCCTCCAAAATTCCCCCCCTCTCACCTCGTTCTCCCCTCCTTTATTTATAAGGGCAGGGGAGAGGTAGCCACCCTACCTCCGTCCAATCATGGAGGCAGGGTAGGGTGGCTGGCGTGGCCGCTGTGCAGTCGCCTCAGCCGCCCAAAGGGCATGACTCCCCTATCTAATCTTCATCATGGTGGCGGGTGAGAGGCGTGGGTGGTGTCAAGATTTGGGCAAGTGGGGAGGGGGGAGAGAGAGAGAGAGAGTGTGGCATTGCACGGGAGAGAAACTTCTTCTTCCCCTGCCTCTGTGTGTCTAGGGGATGAAGAAGCACAATGCCGTTCAAAACAACATTGTTTTGTGCTTCCTCTTTCTCTTTGTTTTTTTGAACGTGTCGTTTCATTTAAAAGGAAAAGGCACCAAAACATGTTGATGTCCAAATCAGTCCTCAATTTGTGATTTGTTCAATCAAGTCTTTAATTGCAATTTTGATTTTAAGAATCAATTCAATTACATCCCTGCCGAATTCAATTGCCGGCCTTGAAGTTGGCCGTATTTTTCAATTTGGTCCTTGGTCTCAGATTTATGTAATTGGACCCTCAATTGATCAACAAACTTTCAATTTCTTCAATTTAGCCCTTGATTCGATCAATTCCAAGCCCTCTATTTACACGCCTTTTCCAGTTTGGTCCGTGGTTTTAGATTTCTTCAATTAAGTCCCTAATTGGCTATCAAACTTTAATATTTATGCAATAAGCCCCTGATTTGACCAAATCAACTCTGAAAAATTATAATTTGACCCCATAACTTTAATTTCTTCCAATTAAAGCCCAATTTGATTTAAAAGTCAAATTTTCTTGCAATCAAACCCTCCATAAATTCAATTAAACCTTCAATAAAATTTAATTGAGTCCATAAACATCTGATTTTTGACATTTCTTTCTCAAATTGAATTTTCTTTGTCAATAGGGCTCTCATCAGTCAACGATATACTGTCAAAATTCAATCTTTGTATTTTTGAATCTTCTCAACCAATTTTTAGCCATTTTCTAGGCACTCTGACATCCTCTTTTCACTGCTATTATTTTTTGGATTTCTTCTGAATATATATATTTTGTATTTTCTCTTTTTTGTGTAGGGACCCGAAAATGGATAACAACAATCTCAGTCACACATAAGAAATAAAGGCCAATTTAAGCAACTCCTAAATAATCCTAGGCAATTCACATCCAAGCCAGGCTAGAAAAATTCTAAAAGAAGAAAATTTAAGTCATTCAAACTTATTGCTTCAAACTAGTACATTTTGTTCTTTTGTCTTGCATATTATTTTCTCCATCTACATTTACTAACTTTATCATCAGAGGGTTTTCTATTCTGACAGGGAACTTGTTTTTTTATAGGAACAACCAAGCCCCCTAAAACAAAATGACCCCCAAACCCATACACTTAAGCCTAACCCAATCCAATCCTAGTGTTTTTATGACTTTATTTATTGGAAAATAAATAAAAAGCTAGTTTATTCTTGTTTTACACCTTTTCCCAAAACTCTTTTCATGGCTAATGACATAAACTCTCTAGGATATGGGAGAGTAACTGATCTTCTTACCTTAGAAACTCTAGCTTTTTTAGATCTTTCATAACTCTCCCATTAAATGTAAGTGCTTGACAATGTTGTTTCACCTATACAAGAACAATTTATCACTCTTCCATTCCCTTAACGTGATCATTAATCACACAAACTCCTAAGAGTGAAGAACATTTCCACCAATTATAAGATTCTATACTATGTCATTGAGTGTTATACACTCATTTCTATCAAGATTGTGTCTCTGTGTAGGCGAACTTGGACAACTATAATGGTCTTATAGATCCTAGAGAGCATATACAAAACATAAGAAGCATCATAAAGCTTTTAATGAAAAAAAGTGACACTATGTAAAAAATTATTCCAGCAACATTATGTGGATTTAGTAGGGTGTGATATCATAACTTTTAGCCTAGATCTGTCCTTGGCCTTCACGATATCTACATTAAGCTTATCTCTAATTTTATAACTGACATACAAGCTAAAAAAAGCATTATTGCATTCTTCATCAACACCTAACATGAAGATGAAAGCATCAAAGCATATCTCTAGAGATTTAATGAGGAGTGCTAAAGTGAAAAATCTACTCAAACCCATTACCAATGAAACTCTGATTAGTAGATTTTAAAACTATTATTTATTGGAACATTTGTATACTCTCCATGATAGAATTGCCCTCAACATGAAATAGGTAATAAAGAATTATATTGGAGTAGAATAAAAAAAATGACCAGACTAAGACACCCTTATTTTCAAAGAGTATAATCTTCTCAACGTCATCAATCTCTTACTAGGACATTTAATAAGAGCATCAGTGAGTTCATTAATGATCACCTAATAGTTCATGAGCCCCTGGCCACACCTCCTAACACTATATGAATTAAGGTGTTGTCTACCATTTAGAGAGAGAATGTTTCTAATACTTGTATCCTATGAAAAGTGATATGAACACAAGAAATTCTAACAAGTTCTATCACTTTTACCATGACAATGATCATGACACCGATGTATGTCATGCTCTGAAAAAAAGAGATTGATTATTTGATCTTGAGGGTGTCAAAGCCTAATTTTGACATTTTTCCCTAAAAAATATGAAAAAAAGCAAACATTCCAAAGAAACATGTTTTTAGTTATTCACTGGCCTATTTTAAGAATGTTTTCCTGAAAAAGTAAAAAATTCAAAAATATTTTTTTAGAGCATTTTAGCTATTAACGCACTCATTTTATAATTCTTGATTAATTTCCAAATGGAATTGACATTGTCATTGTTTTCTTTTTAAATCAAAATACAAAAAATAAGAAAAATCAATATAGGGAGCAAAGTGGACAAATGAACTAAAGTGCAAGATAAGAGAAGTAAAAGACAAAAATAAAATAAAGTTACTTGGGGACTAAGTGATTGAAAAAAAAGAAATAGCTTAAAAATACTAGAGGAATCTTGCAAGAATAGGGGGCACTATTTGATGAAAGAAAACCCTAGCTTTCATTTTTCTCCCTCTAAAACATCTAACCACCAAGAGGCTACTATGAGGAAAAACCCTAGCTACTATAAAAAACGAAACCAAGCTACCAAATAGTCACCCTTTCTCACTCATCTCCTCTCATTTCAGAACACATAAAAATAATAAATAAATAAAAAACAAAGAAATAAAAGGAAATAAAGAAAGAAAATCATGGCCTTATTTTTTGTTTCTTTCCTAGTCAACTGGTAAAAACAACTAGCCTCCTCTCTTTCTCCCGACTAACCATCTCATTCGCCTCCTGCCATAAAGACAGTAGCCACAAAATCCAAACCCAACAGCCCTTCTTTCTTTGTTTTTTTTTCCATTAACAACAAAGCACAATCAACTAACCATGATGAAGGATACCCATGATAGCTCTAATGGTGACAATAGCCCGCGCTAGCCATGAACAACAATAGTGTTGTCATATGTCTCTCCTTTATTATTATTGAAATCAATTACCCCTTCTTTACACAAGCACGATGCTGACAACCATGACTAATCACAGTCTATAACAAAGTGATAACAAATTGCTCTTCCATGCATAATTGATATAACAACCATCTAAAAAGAGAAAGAAACAATTGTGGTAGAGAGAGAGTCAAGATCGGGGAGAGGAAACCAAAACCTTAATAGA
>Ga0307517_10007425_pt1 | contig 15983 bp, 10 predicted proteins | sample 23_EM_MG_FD_194515 | JGI IMG/M metagenome (GOLD analysis project Ga0307517, IMG submission 194515) | Populus trichocarpa ectomycorrhiza microbial communities from riparian zone in the Pacific Northwest, United States - 23_EM | ecosystem: Host-associated > Plants > Roots > Unclassified | place... | reverse complement strand
CCCCCTCCCCCCCCCCCCCCCCCGCCCCCCGCGGCGCGCCCCCCCCCCCCGATCGCAGAGGATTACTGTTCAGTCAATACAAAGAAGATGCAATGATTTAATTTATACTTGGGATTGACACTGTATCCTATAGAACTTTCAGATAGCAAGCCATTTAAACATCTCAAAAGAGAAGTACCCTCATTGGACCAAGTATGCCACACAGACTTCCAAGAAGAAACCTCGTAGAAATTGCCATCCAAAAGCTTGTGCTAAGGCCGAAAAGGGTGTTGAAAATAACCCTGAAATAAGAGGAAAGTTAGCAATACATAGATAAGAAAAATTCACTCTTAAACCAGCAGAACATTGCTAATGAACTCTTGAACAATCACGCATAAAATAGGCTTAGAGCAATACTAACACTGATACTGTGCCAAATATTATGACTGGTTTTCGACCATATCGATCAGCAATCATTCCCCAGAGCACAGAAGTTAAAGCTCTTCCAAACATAAAAGCAGATCCTTCAGGAAATGAATGATATCTTCAGAAACAAGGAGCTTGAACAAGATCTTTATGTAAACAGACCTTGAGTACAAGTCACGAATAAAAATCTTTCTCACCCACATAACCAGCATAGTAGCCAATGTCCTCCTCTCTTTTTGCAATATGGAAGTCCCTTATCTGTAGAATTGCAAGATCACCACATAAGTAAGAGTGAAGAACATGAAAGAAGAGTAGATTGACAGGTCCATTATGATTCTGAGTTCTTTCATAATCATGGTCCAAACAGCAAACTGTATTAAAAACCACAAATGAGTGATTCAACTGTTATCTTTGGAATGCTATGCAGCCATTTTACATTGGTGATACCCGTTAGAAAATGTGTCAGCTGAGTCCTAAGGCGCCTTAGTGCCTGTGCTTTTACTTAATTTGGATGTCAAATTGGCAACAAGGATTAACATGCCAAAAAGCAGCATGGTTTGCATGTCCTGCTATCAACCAACAATTAAAACCGAGTCCCCTTCCAGTATGATGCTGCATTATTAAAAAGTCACAATATTACCTATGGACAGAACATAAGCAATTTCATTGCAATCAAGTGTAAGAAAATGAAACTGTCCAGCACAGATGCTCCATTTATTCTGGTGTTATTCTTCTGTTAACCCCATCCCCTCCCCCTCCCCCTCCCCGCCGCTAATTAAACGTTGGAAAAAATTCCACAAGCTATAGGTATGTGAACCATCAGTCTCAATTCTCAAGTAAGCCTACTTTCATTTCAAGTAATAATATAAATAAAACTTTCCAGAATAACATGCTCACCATGAAATAGAGGAAAGGAAAGAGAGATGATATAGGCAAAGCTGCAAAAGTCAAAACCACAAAACACAGATATTAGAGGGAAATTCCAATTTCTCAAAAAAAGCATTTGATTCGTTGAAATTTTCAATGAACCTGCACAAAGAAAAACAATCCAGACATAGAGCAAATGTTTATAAGGAACACCAATGTTGGTTTCTTTGAAAAGTGAAGTCTTACAACCTGGGCAGTCCTCATAGTACTTCTTCTTCTTCTTCTTCAAGAAAGACTCTCCAATCCCATTTCCATCCATCTTGACACACTCCAGTTGTTTTGAGTTGAGGTGATTTTTTTTTCCCTTCTTTTTCAGAGAAAACACATTTTTTATATAAAGAAAACTGCTCTTTTTCAGTCAGCTTTCTTAAATAATCATGGACCTAACCACCTAATTAGATTATGGACCAAATCATTACAACTCTTGACACATGATTATATTAGGCCACGTTACTGCAAGAATGGATTCTGAAGATGTGTAAACTTCATTAGCAGCAAAATTGTGTGTAAATCCCTGACCTTCTAGAATATAAAAAATCTTGTTTCCTTGTAAACAACAACATTTGCCTGAACAATGTCTCAAAACAAACCATTTCATTGAACAATCACACGAAACTAATTGAACAATTGACAACGCAAACCAATTCAAGAAATCTCCAGATACCACCTCTCTCACGAAGAGTCTTTTTAAGACAAAACCCACCACAAGGCCATGAGTCCAAGGTGGGATAATACCACTTGAGAGGGAAAATTATGATAATACCACTTGAATGGGCCAATTATGATAATACCTCTTGAGAGAGCCAGTTATCCAACGGAAATGGGCAAGTACATATAGCTATCTCTACTTGCACAAATAAGAAACAAAATTTAAAAATAAACCAACACGAACAAGAAAAGATCTTAGCCATAGAATGATGCTTAACCTGCACAAAGGACAACAATCCAGACATAGAGCAAATACTTAAAAGGAACACCAGTGTTGGTTTCTTTGGAAAGTTCAATCTTGCAACCTGGGCAGTCCTCATAATACTTGTTCTTCCTCAACAAAGACTCTCCAATCCCATTCTCATCCATCTTGTGCCCGCCTGCCACAACAGCTAATGTTTTGGCCCCTTATGAGAAAGTAAACTTCCTTTTTTATTCATGGCATTGGCATCAGAAAGTGCCGTCTGATACTTGACAGAGCCATCTTTCTTGATTGGAATTGTCGGCTACAAGTCAGTCGTTAACTAATATTTTAATGCCAACGTGAAAGAATTAGAAAATCCTTCTAAAAATTTCTTCTCTTTTTCTTCTTCTCTTTGTGTGAGAAACGAACGTTGGAATAGTCTTAAAAATAGAAGCTGGATCACGACACCTTTTATGATTTTTCTTTTTGGATTTTTTTTTAAAAGAAATGTTTAAGAGATTCCTTGTACTAGATTTTGAGTGAGAAACGATGTTCATAAGAGCATAATAACAGTAAACCCCGACTTGAGTCATCAACTACTTTAAAGTTTCTTGAATTGATTCCCGTCATTTTAAACTGATATCTTTTCAAGTTTTTTTAAAAGTTAAAACAAAGGGGTCCACCTGAAGGGGACAGGTTTAGAAAGACATGTCGTTTTGTGAGTTCAAAATATATATAACCGCCAGCCACCTGAAAGCGGGTAAAAGTTTGGAAAAACAGCCTAAATTTGGCAAAAACTGGATTTTTTTTGTTTAAAATTAATTTTTTTAAAAAAATTATTTTGATATGCAAATATTAAAAGTAATTTTTTTAAAATATTATTTTAATATAATTTTAAATAAAAAAATATTTTAAAAAAAACAACAAAATTGCAGAGTTGAATCAATAGATGACAAAAACATGAATTCAATTTCAAATGATCAACACATACCATTCAAATGAAGTTAAAGGTTTTACTATAAAAAATATTGGTACAACAGGTTGCATTTGAATGACACCATCATTTCATTCCATCTTAACTGGACTGTCAGCTCTCCCAGCTGACTTGGAGCCTTCACGTTCAGCTTAAATGCTGGTCCAACAGCAAGAGTATGACCCAGCACCATCAACTCCTACGATATGCAAATGCACCAAGCTTAATAGACGTCCATAAACAGATTGATAGAGAGACCAACAGCTCAACGTACACCTTTCACCACCTTTCACCGCTTTCGTTCTGAACGCCACTTGAATACAGGTTTCGTAGTTGGACAGACAATCTCATCTTCACGCAGCTTGCGCTTTCGTCCCTTTTTCTGATCATTAAATGGAGGATTCAATTTCGAGATCTATATGAATAAACTAATACAGTGAAGTAAAAGCAAGAACTAGATACCTGCAATTCCTTCTGCAGTGCCATATCCATATATATTTTCTCCAACTGGTTTGCTCGGTTCTTCCGGGCCTCAAGCTCTCTGTAGGAACTGGCTATTTTCCTGCCCATGGAACAACGAGACTGATACAGTGGGACTTGAAACAAACAAAATATAACTGGCTTATACTAGAGTACAAAAGAACATACTGACTGGAAAAGTTCCATAGATTAACAACAAACTAAATGATCTAAACCACAAACTCTCCCGAGGAGATCGGTGGTGGTCAACAAACTAATAAATAAGCTTATGACAAAAAACTATACGACAGCCTCAATAGTTTCTAGAAAATGGCACCCTCTGGTATCAACTATTAGCATGACATATGTTTGAATTATCTTATATTTCTTAAGCCTCCAAAGTCTGGAAGTTTCCAGCAGCAAAAGGGGGTTCAACAAAGTTCAAGGCCTTGATGGCGGGAGAGGTCATATTCCAGCTCAAACTCACCTCCGGGGACATCGCATGTTTGCACATGCCTCGCATGCTTGACCCCAATCAGAGGACTGTAGGGTTGAAGGAAAACATGAGATGCTTGCATGTACCAAGGAGAATTACAGCCAAAAACAGGCAAGACCGTGGACAAGGTTCAGTGCTCCTAACACTTGGCTAACATGGTGAGTTAAATTCAAGAAAATTTTCTTCTCAGCCGCTATGTTTTACAAAACCAACGAAGTGCAACTCTTGGAAGATTCCAACTAAATTAAATGATAGTGCATTGGTATTGCAGCGGATAGTTAGGATTGTGAATAGTAATGAGTGTAAATTTCTATGTAAATGATTTTGTGATCATATCAAAAGAAGCATAAATCCTCTCTACCTCTTAAAATGATCAATCAAGTTCAACAAGGGAAAAACAAACCCTAGATTAATTTGTCTAACAAAACAAAAGTCATCCTTTACCTTTTAATATTATCAGGGACGTCAACAGAAGTAGTTGCCATTTTATTTTCTGAAGATCGTGATCTTATTTCTTTAGCCTCCTCCCTGCAAGATACGAAACAAAAAGTAATGAGGATACATATCCAATGACGAATCAATTCCCACAAAAAGAGAACACTAATCATGAATTTAGGATGAGGGAAAAAAACAAAGCAAGTTTGCATGTTGCCCTTGGGCTCTAGCTCGAGTTGACAAGAAAAACAGCAGGCTAAGTTTTATCACTGTAGAAATAATAAGCTAGATCTCATCATTATACTCTAGCTTGTATCACTAATACCATTATGAATGACAGAAGAGCATTGATTTAGTGAACTACAAACAATGGGAAGTCAGTAACCAAGCCAATTGTCACTTGGTACAAAACTTTATATATTGAAATGCATTATTTCCATTTAAGTTCAACACATAAATGCCTCAAGTAATGGTCTTCATCAATTTTCTTTGCCACTAAATGTCAGCAGCATATACAATTTTTTGGAGACAATAAGTGCCGGGAAGTTCGAACCTATCTTCAGCGAAGTAAATATGCTTGCTTGAGGGTCGGCCATCCAGCGAGTGCAATGTGGCAGTTAGCTTTTCAATTTTCTGCAGCAGCCATTACATTTAAAATGATCGTGAGAAGAAAGCATTTAGAAAACGTTAAGTAACCAGAAACAGAATGTAAAACTGTGACTGAATCATTCACCTTTTTCTCACTTTGTGCTTTTTGAAGGATATATCCAATATCTTGCGTCTTCATCAACAATAGTTCTTCTTGAGTGTATTTGTTAGCTTCACTCCTACAATAAAAAAAAAATTAAAATTTAAAAAAAAAAAAACAAAAAAATGTAAGCAAATAACAAAGAAGTATTGTATTACTGTGGCCGATGAACTCCATCAACTGTTTTACTCTTAATCATTCCGAAGTAAAACTCATCAGGATTTCTCGATGCTGCTTTCTCTTTAAGCCTCTGTAAAGAAACATGTCGCAGCCATAGCCATAGCCACAGCCAAGAATTTAGCAACATGAACCAAAATATTACAAATCATCAAACCTAAGAAATCAGAATGTTCGATCTAAATTAAGTCTAACCCTCAAAGTTTCCTCTTTTTTGTGAAAAGCTTTAGCACGTGCAACATAGTCTTTATGTTTCTCAAGCAGCCCAAATTTCTTCCTTGCTTGACTGGCATCCAAAAATCAAATCAACAACAACAACAACAACAAATCACCACAAATATAAGAATCGCCAAAACTGGAAAACAAAACATGACTCACGGTTGTGCTCTCTCCTTGTGAGCCTTTCTAGGAATAGCATTCCTTAAGGATGACATTTTGTTGCTGTTCTTCCTGTTTAAGAAAAAAAAAATCAAAATTAAACAAATCAACTGCCATCCTTGCTCTTAAAAACACAATAATTGGTCTTGAAAATCACATACTTATTAGCGCGACAAGGCAAGCGGAAAAATTATCAAAAAAGGCAATAAAAACCAGAACTTTAGAGTCAAGAACAGTGAACATTCAGAAGAATAGAGATTTCCATATGAAAAGATGGAAACTTTGAATCAAGAAAAACAAAGGGTACCTGAAACTTTCAGAGCAAAATCTTCTTTGCTTTGAATAAACCCTAGCTGATATCAAAACCCACTTTCCGGAAACGGGTAGAGTTCAAAAAGCTCCAATCTTTTTTATTTTTACAGATTCGTTAATCAAAGCAAAGCCCGACGTGATTGTGCAGACGGCAATGAGAGACGAGGGTTTTAGACCAAAACGATACTGACAAGGAAAAACCTCAGCTTAAACGACAGTGAGTAACTCGGGCCAGCTTAGGGTTTTGGGCTTGTTTTAAGGGCTATCTATATATATTATATCTCTTATTCTTATGACGAGCCCAGAAAGATGATTGAAACTGTTCTTTGAGGTTAATGTTAATGGTGAGGTTGGAATTACATATCATCACCATCTTTGATATTATAATATTGTGAGTTTCTTTACATCAGCAGCTTTATGATATCGTTTAGATTAAAGTATTTAGTAAATCTCATTAATTTGATTTTTAAGCAAACAAACACAAGATTAATATTTGGATTTATAATGCAGTAAATATCATTTAAATATTGTGATTTGGATTTCAAAATTAAGGCTTTTTTTGTGTTTACGGAAAGTGGTTTCCTGAAAACTACTTTTCAGTTTTCTCTGTTTGTTTTTTATTAGAAAAGTTGGTCAACGAAAAACACTTTTTGATCAACAGAAAACACTTTCTAGTTAATTTGGCTTGGTTTTCAGGAAAGTGTTTTTCTTTTATTTTAGGCGGAAAACACTTTTTGAAAGTTGTAAAAAAATTAGAAATGTTATATTATTTGCTGATTATATCAAATTTGGTTCTCAAACTTATGATTGTTATATATTTTTTGTTTTGAATATTTGTTTTTCAATTTCATCCCTTAGAATTTAATTTTTATATTTAATTTTAGTCCTCATTTTTATAATTGTTATTTGTTTTTCCCTTATCATTTTAATTGAAATTTTTTATCTATCAAATTTGATCTTCATTCTTTTAATTGTTACTTATTTTATTTGAAATAATTTATGAAATGTTAATTATTATTATTTTAATTTTTTCATCTTTTAATTTTTTTATTTTTTAGATTTGATCTCTATTATTTTGATTATTATTTATTTTATTTAAGATAATTTATGAAATTATATTTTTTTTTCAATTTCATTCTCATTTAACTTTTTAATTTGCAAGATTTGTTTCTCATTATTTTAATAAACTTGAAAAAATAAAACATTAATAAGTTATTTTCCAGCTTATTTTCCACGGCATAATCAAATACTGAAAAAAGTTTTCCAATTTATTTTTCATTACACTACCAAACATCAAAAAATAATTAACTTTTCCAAAATTTACTTTTCAAAAAAAATAATTTCCAGCAAACAAACGGGACTTAAATGTAAAAACTAATGTGTTAAAAGACCTATCTATAAATCTTTGCATTTGATTAGTGTTTTGGATAAAATAAAATAATTATATAAAATATAAAAATATGCTTGATTGAAAAAACTAAAGTAAATATGACATTGAAAAATATATATATATATATATATATATTATTTTTTATAAAAAATAAATAATGATAAAATATGGATTTTCAAGATACAAGAAATAGTTTATAAATATTTGAACTTTTTATCTAGCAAATTATAAATAAGATATAGAAATCATAATCCTAGAACTAACATTTATCCAATGAACAACAAATGATAAATGACAGGTGGTAATTGCTGATGTAAGAAGCTCCAGGATCGCTAGACCTGTCTCCACATCACTCTGCTTTATTGCCAAAAGAGGAAGAGACAAGAGTACAGCAAGTGAGCTCAACCGACCATGCTCTGCATAACAGGGTTGATAACGGTGCATCTAGCCCTCTAATTTCTATTTTGTTTTGTTTTAGTCCCATTATTCCTGTTTCTCAATATCATCCTTGTAATCCCCTGTTTTGTAATTTTTTTCAAGATAAAATATTCTTAAATGTTTGGCTTTCAAACCTTGTAATGTAAATGTGTATATTAATATGAAAAAATATTAATATGTATTTAAAATTAATTAAACATTAATAAGAAATTATTCTAAAAACCCTCTCTCGATAATAAAAGTCTTGAGCTTGGAATAGTTTTGTGAATTAGACAATGAACTTGATTAGTGAAGAATATTTTTTTTACTATCGAGTCCTTATTTGATCACTAGTTTTTAGTCCATGAAATGTTTTGGTATATGAACCAAGACATTAGTCATGATGTGATGAGAATAAATATATTTATTAATATTCATAAATTGCAAACATTCATGAATATTTATTAATGATTTTTCATTGATTATGAACATTCACTGTAATTAATAAAAAATATAAGCAATTAATGTTTTGGTTCTTGAGTCTTGTAAATAGGTATATCAAATAGGTGGAAATAGGACTAAGAAACTTTTGAGTTCTTTTCTTTATTTGTTGTTGGTTTTTCCAGGATTTGTTTTTTCATTTATTTTTTCTATTCTAGATCTTAAGAATCTGTATTTGAAGAGAAATACCGGGTACTGATTTTGAAGAGAGATATAGGGCACAAATTTATTTGAGTTCGTTAAATTTTATTTAGAAATGTACATAAACAAAATGGTGTTATTGAAATTCTATGAAGTTTTTTTAAAAAAATCTTTTTATATAAAATGATGAAAGACGAGTGGTTTGTTCTCGACGACAACAATAGCAAATTTTATATTTGATATATGCTAAATACTTTAATAAGTCAGTATTTTTTGTTGATTTTTAAAAATATATTTTCAATACATACTTATAACGTGTGCCAAGAGTTAACTCATTCTCATGTGCATAATCTTATGTATAATTAATATTTATTTAAATTAAACAAAAATATTACATTCTCATAAATTATATTATGAACAATCACATTTCATAAAAATATCTAAGAATTCGCATACCAAACGTCTCCTGAAGATAAACTCGATTGGTTGATCAGAAAGATATAATCATTCGTTATTTTCGCAAGTAAAGCGCGAAGCGCCACTGTCAAGTTGTAAAAATGATGAGATGACATCAATTTTGAAGGTATACATAGCACTCAACAGCGAGGTTAATGCCGCTACGGCCGAAAGGACAAAACAGGGACTAAATGAAAGTGAATGAATCAAACTGATACAAAATTTAAAATTGAGGGATCAAGTAAAATCATTAAACCATACGATAAACAGGACAACAGTGAAGTCTCTTCGTTTACCCTGTGATGTGACCGCTGCTCTGTCACTGATTATGTCCCTGCTAGTACTTTCAAATTTTTCCCTTATTTAGACACAAACACCCCTAAGTTACGACCCAGTTTTCACTTATCTGCTAGTTTCCAAGCTTTGAGCTCTGGGTTTTGTTTAGCTCTTGCAAATCTTGGTCCTTTTCAAGTTTCCAGGGATCTTAGCTAGCTATCATCAGGTACATAACCAGGAATGTTTGATTTATTTTATGGGTTCGACCGTGCATTCTATGCTAATTACTTTGTTTTTCTTTTTTGATTTGCTTCAAGTTGTGGGGTTTAAGGGTTTTTTTTGGTATCCCTTTCCCCCCTTAAAGTTTGGGTCTTGGTATTGGAAACGCACAAAAAACCACCATCAGTTCAAGACATGCATTGTCTATTTTTTGGGTTTTTTTTTTTTAGTTTCTGTTTGTAATGTGTTCTTACATAAGTTATGTTCGTGTTTCTGTTGTTTAAGGTTTCAGTTTAACTCATGGGTTTTATCACAGACAAAGCATCTACATTTCCCTGGTCTAAAGATTCTTGTTGCGACCAGCGTGGATACCAATTTGGTCTTTTTTCGTCAAAAGACACCTACACCCTTCACAAATACTACTAGAGTCCCTGGTTCATGTGTACTGTGTGTGCACATGTTCATGCATTTGTGTTCAGGGGTTCACTTACAAAAGGTTGAGGGGCCATGAAACTGAAATGCGCCACTAAAAGCACTGATTTTGCTTCTTTAAACACCTGTTCTATGTTATTGATAGTTATTTCTTCTTTAAATGTTGGTAATTTTTCATTTTTTCTGTTTCTTATTCACTATTTGAAGGAAAATGGGTTTCCTTTTTTCACCAATAAGTGAAATAAAGATTTTTTTGTTGTTTTTTTAAGATTTTTTTTCTTGCCTTTTTAAACTATAAAGAATTTCTTGCTATTCTGAGTTTCTGGGTTTTTTCCAAAAAAAAAAATGTTGTTAAAACCTGGCTTGTGTGGTAAAGAAAGGAAAAGGTGTTCAGGATTTTAAGAGGATAACAGAACAGACAAAGAGGTTTCGTTCTCTCGTATGTATGAAGGTGTCTTAATTATCAAATTACTGGTACACGCTTATCTTTCTCATGAAAGTATGAGCTCCCACATTTTTTGTCTTGTATTCTCTCTGTGTTAGTTTTTCTACCTTGTTTTTTTATGGATTATTAGTATTATCGTAAGCACTTTTTGGTGTTGTCTTAGATTTTATCTCTTGTTTGATATGTTATCAAGTATTTGATATTGTGATTGAATTCGTGTGTCAAATACTCGTATACCTTTTTTCAAAATGACACCCATGTCCTCCACTGAACCTGTGGGTAGTCCTCGTGTTTCCTTTGGTAGGACATAAAGTAGAGTTGACTAGGAACTTGGCCAAGTTGACTGAATCCACTAAAGTGACTAAAATTGAAATGGTTGCTCAATTGAGCTGATCTTGTCAAGTCACTGTGAAACATTACCAGAGGACTTCCTTTTTCTTTCTGTTTGTTTCTTCGAAAAGAAATCTTAAGAAACATAACTGCATTGCTAAAGTTATGCAGTGCATATGCAAGTCTGTTCAATTGCAACCTCTACAATAGTTGATAGCAAAACTGATGCGTAAAATTCAAGCCACCAAAAACAGAAATGCACACGTTACAGTGTCTGGTTTCATGCAATCACTAATAACATTCCAAGACTAGATATGTCTTAATAATTTTGGTCGTTTCATTTTAAGGTTGACCAAATTTGGTTATTCTCAGTAAGGTTGTTTTAGTTGGATTATTTCAATTTTGGATGATGCCTTTATATAGAACTTGAATAAGTGAACATCTGTTTTGCATACTAATTTATATATGGATATCATGTCATATCGTAACAATGCCAGTTGAGTTAAGTTGAGTTTCTTGTGAAGCAATTGTTAGGTTTCCTTCGACTTTCAGGCATATATGGAATGCAAATAATGGCAAGAACCTACCTTTAAACCATGTCCTATTTATATATAAAAGCCATTACCTAGTTATACTCCCATAAATGTGGCCTTAGGGCAGGGAATTCAGAGATAGCGTACCTTGCAATGATTAGGTGTGACGTGGCCACTCTCAAGACTTGAATCTGTACCTTTGTGGTTGCAAGTCTAAAAGGAAGCATTTCACAAGCAATGGATGAAATTTCTGGGAATCACCCCCTAAGACTTGTTAGGAATCCTCCGTGGAATTTACATGAAATTGGATTACAATAATAGTGATGAAGCTGCTTACTTAAAATGTGAAGTTTTTTTTTCCTTTCTACTCAGCATTGTGCTATGAGCCACAGGCACGGTTCTCTTATTGACTTTCTGTAATTGAATGTTTTGCTGTTTATATGGCTGCCTTTGAATGAACATTTTGGTTTCTATATTTCTGATAATTCAACTTATGTTTTGTTTAGTAATGTGTGCATAGATTCATAGCTTACCTATGTTTCATTTGATGCCTTAGTATGTTTGTCTCTTTAACGCCTCAGGCACCAAATGGAGTCTAATGAAGAGCCAGAGGCCCTTGCTCCTCCACCTGATGCCCTCCCTCCTCCTCCACCTGAGATACCACCAAATGTAGTTCCTGTTCAATTGACAACAGGCACTTTTCCTGAGGAAACAAAAAAGACATCAAAATTAAAACGTTCCCCGATTACCAGGCGCGGAGTTGGGTCTAGAGGGCAAAAAATACAACTAGTCACAAATCATTTCAAAGTTTCTATCTCTAATACTGGTGGCCACTTTTTTCACTACAGTGTAAGTTTCTTTGTGCATGTAATCTTTCTGTCTTGACTCTTGTTCTTTTCTTCCTTGTAATTTTGTTCTTCATTGAATTAGGTTTCCTTATATTATGAGGACGGTCGCCCTGTCGATGCAAAGGGCATTGGGAGAAGATTAATTGACAAAGTTCATGAGACTTATGGGTCAGATCTTGCCGGGAAGGACTTTGCATACGATGGAGAGAAGAGCTTATTCACAATTGGTGCTCTGCCACGAAACAAAATGGAATTCACTGTTTTGCTTGATAGTTTCTCATCAAATAGGTATATGGATGCATTTTGCCTCTTTTTTGTTAGGAATTGTGAATGACAATTGGGATTATTTTGTGTGCAGGAATTCTGGAAATGGAAGCCCTGTTGGCAATGGAAGTCCTAATGAGACCGATAAAAAGAGGATGAGGCGGGCATTCCAGTCCAAAACATTTAAAGTGGAGATGAGTTTTGCTGCCAAAATCCCTATGCAAGCTATTGCAGCTGCTTTGCGTGGTCAAGAATCGGAAAACTCTCAGGAAGCCTTAAGAGTCTTGGACATCATTTTAAGACAGCATGCAGCTAAACAGTGAGTACAAATCTAGCTACCATCTTCTTTCTATCTTGGTTTACCCTATTTTATTCCATATGCTTGATTTTCTTCCAGGGGTTGCCTTCTTGTTCGCCAGTCATTCTTTCACAATAATCCAAAGAACTATGTTGATCTGGGAGGAGGAGTCCTTGGATGCCGAGGATTTCATTCGAGCTTTCGAGCCTTGCAGGGTGGATTATCCCTAAATATGGGTGAGTTTTATTTTATGGCATAGTCCTGCTCAAACTGTTTCCCATGTTACCTATATGTGCTCTTCAAGGCAGATGGTTCGACTACAACGATAATACAGCCTGGGCCACTTATTGACTTTCTCATAGCCAACCAGAATGTGTCAAACCCTTTTCAGATCGACTGGGCAAAGGTACAGATTCTGTTTACACCAGCAAAATTCACTTTACCAAATTCATGTGGCTCACTGCATGTTTTCAATGATAGGCAAAGCGGACAATGAAAAATTTGAGGATAAAGGTGTCACCTACCAATCAAGAGTACAGAATCACTGGCCTAAGTGAAAATAGTTGCAAAGAGCAAATGTTAGTCATTCTCATCTCATGTTATTTCCACCCAGTTGCCATGTTACCTACATGTAACTATGCCAATCTATAATTAGTTTTTCATGTACCTGTGCCTTTTTTTCCAAACAGGTTTTCGCTGAAATCAAGAGCAGCTGATGGAAATGATGTTGAAAGTTTTGACATTACAGTTTATGATTATTTTGTTAATCATCGCAGCATAGATTTACGTTACTCTGGAGATTTGCCATGCATCAATGTTGGCAAGCCTAAAAGGCCTACTTACATTCCCGTCGAGGTGGCTCGATCCTTTTCCTGTTTTCATGGCTCTATGCTGCTATACATCTTTCTTGTTGGCCTCCGTCTGTGCTAATGTAATTTCTGAATATTATCCAGCTTTGTTCACTGCTTTCTTTGCAACGCTACACAAAGGCACTGACTGTCCATCAGAGATCGCAGTTGGTAGAAAAATCAAGACAAAAACCCCAAGAAAAGATTAGGATCTTAGCTGATGTAAGTCTTTGTTCATTGGTTTTCAATGAGGATGATTTCTGTTTCTTATATTGCTCCCCATTTAAGATAAACTGCCGCTTTTTGTCAGGTAATGAAAAGCAACAACTATGCTGCAGAACCAATGCTGCGTTCTTGTGGCATCACCATCAGCAGCCAGTTTACTCAAGTTCAAGGCCGTGTGCTTCCTGCTCCAAAGGTGTCTAGTCTTCTATTCTTTAATACACTGTAATCTGTTACAGATTTTTTTTAGTTCTCTTTGACTTTGTAAGCACTGTCCAGGTTGAAGGCTCTGAATCATTGAGTTATTCTTTCTTTCTTTTTCTTCGGTAATAGTTAAAAGCAGGAAATGGTGAGGATGTTATTCCAAGAAATGGGCGGTGGAATTTTAATAATAAGGTGCCTTTTGGAATTTAGTCTATGTTGCTATTTGCCTTCATTTTTTATCAGTGGTTGTAATAACAAAGTTACCTCTTGTGCAGAAATTTTTTGAACCTTCTAAAATTGAAAACTGGGCAGTGGTGAACTTTTCCGCCCGTTGTGATGTGCGTGGTCTAGTAAGAGATTTGATAAAATTTGGAGAAATGAAAGGGATTGTAAGTTTTTTCAAAATTTTATGCAATGTTTCTTGTAATATTCATTTGAATCTAGTTCCTTGTCCTAAATGTTATTCCTTTTTCTGCTTTGGTGCAGCTCATAAGTGACCCGATGGATGTTCTTGAAGAGAATGCTCAGTTTCGACGGGCACCACCTCCTGTTCGAGTGGATAAGATGTTTGAACAGATACAGACAGCTTTTCCAGATGCTCCTCCTCGCTTTCTTGTGTGTCTTCTTCCTGATAGGAAGAACTCTGACATATATGGTTAGCTGATTTATCATCATACATGATCCTTGCTGTTGTGTGTATTGTTCTTTTGATTGATAAAACTAGTTAATGTTATGTGCAGTAATTTCTGTTCTTTATAAATTTGGTAAATTTGTATTTTAAGGTCCTTGGAAACGAAAGAATCTTGCAGAATATGGAATTTTCAACCAATGCCTGGCACCCACTAGAGTTAATGATCAGTATATATTGAATGTTCTCCTGAAGATAAATGCTAAGGTGAGATAGCATACCAATATTGATCATTTGAAATATTCTTCCTTTCTTTTCTACTTACTCACAGCAAATGCAGCTTTTTTCTAACATACCAAAATTTTTCTCGTCTGGATAGCTCGGTGGTTTGAATTCTTTGTTGGCTATGGAGCAATCACGAAACATCCCTTTTGTTTCAAAAGTTCCTACAATAATATTTGGGATGGATGTATCACATGGCTCGCCTGGCCAGTCTGACATCCCATCCATTGCTGCGGTAGGACATATCTGGGATGAATTCTTCTTAAGAGATTGTCTTTTTATTACAATCACCCCTTCAATTTGTTCAAAGTCACAAACTATTATGTGATGCTTCAATTTTTTTTCTTTTCAATTCCATAGGTTGTCAGTTCTAGAAACTGGCCTCTACTTTCTCGTTATAGAGCTTCTGTGCGTAGTCAGTCACCAAAAGTTGAGATGGTAGATTCTCTTTTTAAACTAACAGCAGATAAGAAAGATGATTGTGGGATTGTTAGGTGAGCAATATATGTAATTATAATTTAAAAAATGTTTTCCTATACTACATTGTTGGACCTGTCTTTTTTCTGTACCTGAATGCCCCTTTGTATAAATAGAGATTTGAAATCCCTTCAATTTCAGGGAATTGTTGTTAGACTACTATAAGAGTTCTGGCCAAACAAAGCCAGCTCAGATAATCATATTCAGGTCAGTTTCCTTTTCTTCGAACTGACTTTCTTGGTCCTTGCACCGTTGGTTATTTATCTTTCTTCTGTATTCTGCCACACCTGCATTTTGCTATTTTTGGTCTTAATGGATGTTGCAACTTGCAAGCCAGAGGGCTTTGTTACAATGAAAGTAATGAGGCAAAAGAGATCCGTTACTTGTTTTCTGAAAGCATTGAATATGTGAAGTCTCTGCTTTATATGACAAGGCATTTGAAATGTTTTCGCATTCTTGTCAATTATCACCTTTTCATTTTCTTCCAATTTTGAAAGAAAGTTACTAAGCTGCACTAAATTTATGCTTTAGCTATAAGCTTGTCTCTTAAATCTTTTTCCATCACTGAAA
>Ga0307517_10007424_pt1 | contig 15984 bp, 12 predicted proteins | sample 23_EM_MG_FD_194515 | JGI IMG/M metagenome (GOLD analysis project Ga0307517, IMG submission 194515) | Populus trichocarpa ectomycorrhiza microbial communities from riparian zone in the Pacific Northwest, United States - 23_EM | ecosystem: Host-associated > Plants > Roots > Unclassified | place... | reverse complement strand
TTAATAAGTTGAAAATATTCTTTTAATAAATAAATTAAGTTAATAGGTTAACTATAAAATATTTTATATTCGTTAATTTACATTATAAAACATTTTACACACAAATAAATATAACAAAGAAAAATATTTTTCATAAAACAAACAACCTTAGTGATGAGGAATGGATAACCATACTTAATGATTATGATTCATATACTAAGGTAGCATTTGATTATTGTCTCGGAATAGAAAAGACAAAGATAGTTGAGACATGTTTTCTCTATCCTTTTTGTTTTGATAAGATAGAAATTCACTATAAAACAACCCTAGAAAGATTTATTTTTATGTCTTTGTATTTATCCCTTCAACTAAACATGTTTTTATTCCTTCTATATCTCTTTTTTGTTCCGAAACACTAATCAAACATATCTTAAATGCAGCAATATAATTAGACCTATATAGTCATGGTTTGGAAGATCTTTATTTTCTTCATCAAATCTAATTATATCATCTTTTTCAAATTTATTTTCATAAACATATATATTATGGATCCAAACTTTTCACAATAATTTGATTAGTCCTAAATGATTCAAGTAATAAATACTTTGTCTAAAGCTTCAAATGAGATTTCATTCAAGCTATGGATGGGTTTGACTAGAAAAATTATTCATAAAAAATTGATTATTGATGATTCATTACTTTGAATTAAGAGAAAAAAAGAGAGGAAAGGAATTATAATATTTTACTATATGATTGCTGAATGTAAAAGATTTATGATGAAGTCCTAAAAAATCCAAGTAGCTTTAAAATAAAACTTATATATTGGATAACCAATTAATTTTTTAATTTTGGTAACGTGATCCATTTCCTAGTCAATGTGGCTGATGATTGGTGTTTGATACCCGTAAAAGTTTCTCTTAATTCCAGTAAAAGTTTCTCTTTGATGCTCAAGTATTTTTTTTAGAGAAGAAACAATGATATTTTAGAGAGATATTTTGAAAATAAATATGGTGTTTAGAATGGAGATTCAATACCCTTTCTTTTAAAGATACAATGAATCTTTAGTGCCTATCGTTCTTATCCTTTGATGGAAGGGAATACTAAAAAGTTTTTTTTTCTTTATAACATTAAAACCTCTTATGTGTAAAAGAGAGAAAACATCTCTAACTCATCAGAATCTCGTAATTCAAAATGGAGCTTGACAAGATTGCCAAAGCCACATGAAAGGTGATAGGTTTGACAGTTCATCAGACTCATATATATTTTGACTCAGTGTTTTGACTGAGCTCAAGGATACTGAGTTTGACAGTTTACCAGACCAGTATATGTTTAGGCTCAGTACTTAACTGAGCTTAAAAATATTAGATGCAGCACCCTGCCTCTGGTTTCTTAAATAAGAATTCATATATAAAAATAAAACATGTCCATGAATCAATTTCAATATGATCCGTGGCATGAAAAGAATCGAAATACCTTCTTGATTTCTCTACCAAAGAAGTTACAGAAAGAATGTAGATAGGAAATTTACTACCCTCTTTCTCATTTTATCCAGCACCTTTTATTTCATATAAATCTCAAAAAAGTAGATTTGGTGGTGGAGATTTACCATTTTTTTTAATCCAACATCCTTAGTTGAACTAATTAAAAAATCGTTGAACCGTAGATAGATAAAAACAACTCTAGTTTAAGCTTTCAATTTTAATTCTTGACCTTAGAAATGTTATTCTTAGAAGACTTCGGCGGTCAATTCATAATATCCGTAAAGGACCCTATAAATCTTTTCTTCTTTCATTAACATCTCGTAAATATTAAAACTTCAATTGAAGTTGTGCTAAAAATTCGGTCAAAATTTGAATCCACAGTTTTTGCTCACTCCCCCTCATCTGATTGAGTTGATATATCATATTTCTCCCTCTGCCACCCAGGAGAAATTCTAAGATTGCTTATGACAAAATGTCATGAAGTTTTCCGTGAATTAATTAAGTTTATCTCATGCTTATGAAACTTCACCTGGTATAGTGAACTCGCACGCAATGACCTTTTTTGAAGATGAAAGTAGAAAATCCATGAACAAACTGAGGTAAACTCGATACAAGAAACATTCTCTTGCTGATGGTTCAGTCACTTGTGTGTTTGAGTTGCCTGTGCCATGATATCAGAAGCTGACAAGGTTCCAGATTGATCAACATCAAGATCCTCAAACTCCTTCATTACTAGTGCAATATCTTCTTCGCTGATCTTTCCCATCTCTTTAAGCTTGTATACAACGAACTCGGCAGCCCTAGGTGAAGGAAGGAAGGAGAGAGTCAGCAACATAAATAGCTAACAAACTTGCCAATTGATACAATAAACTACATCCACGAATTTGACAAAAAAAAGAAAGAACTAAACAGTAGGGAAACAACTTGCAACGAAATCCTAAACGAATATTATAGCAGGAGTAAATTACCCAACAACACCATCATCATCTATGTCTGCTGCCTCCAAATCTAAATGGGTCATCCTTCTGGTAAGAACCCAGTTCACCAATGCCCTCTGTCTGCTTTCAGTGAATAGCTCAGCAATGTAAAGAAATAACTGGCCTAAAGCAATAGTACCCGTCAGTATCCAAAATACAGCAAACATACGACCATATACAGTTGAGAAGCTCTTGTCTCCATAACCTAGAGTTGTAACGGTAGAGCAGACACAGTAGAAAGCATCAATGATGTCCAAGTCCTCAACCATGTATAGGAAAATGGTTCCAATCAGCATAAGCACTGAAAGAATAATTATGGCCAAATAGCATTTGTATTTGACCTTGTTGGTTTCAATTTCCTTAAGAAATGCAGCTGGATCAAGTTTTTGGTGCATGCGGAGAGCTTTAATCAGTAATATTTCCTGCTTCTCCACCAAATAGTCTGCTGCTTTGCTGAGTATCAATCCAATAAGAAGCATCCCTGTGAAGACAAAAACACAGGCAAGTAATTTCACAGGAGCACTATCAGGCACCAGGTCTCCGTATCCTACAGTGGTCATCGTTACGATACAAAAATATAAAGAATCAAGAATCGGATTTGATTTCTTCCCTTTGATATCATCCCTGACAACATAAAAACATAGAGTGCCAAGACCCAAGTAGACAGCCAAGAATACAGCTACTTGCTTCAGGCTCTGGTGACGTCCCCCAAAAAAGGATTCATAACGTGGAATTGGTCCATTGCCACTAATATCTGAAGGAACAAGCTCTGTTACAGGAGCACTTTTAACACGGCGAAACCTTCTTCTGTAGGGAGTACATTCATCAATTCTTGGAGAGGTGGAATCCACCAATCCTGACAGCAAGGGCTTTTTTGCACCATTGCAAGCCATTTACGTAAATTAGCAAATGCAGATGCGTATTCAGCTCCTAGAAAACCTGCAAATTGTTAAAGATATTGTATAGAGAACAAATACAACAACAAATAATTCACTAAGATATAAAGTTTTGCCAGTAAAACATAGTTACCATTACTTGGTTGGGAAGAGTTATAGATTACTTCAGCATTCTCTTGGCAATAAAAGGGATTAACATTTAATTATAAGATAATTGCCAGTAAGTACATCAGTCAGATTCCAGGTCTTTCATTGTACATAAATGAACTTGATATCTACAAATAGCATCTCATTGAGACAGAAAATAGATACATTTAGGATAAGAACGGGGAGCAAGCTTGGACCAAAAATAGCACATTCAAAACATCGAAGCATAAACAAAAATTGCATAAATAACTAATTTCCCAAAACTCTTCCTGTCTATTTAATGCAAAGTAATATTTCTCCACCCAAATCATGGAGTTCTCAGTTATGTATTTCATCATAACTACTAATCTCATACACACACACATTGTTGTTGACTGTTCTGCCACGTATTACAAGCAGAAACAATAGTCTGCCTTGTATTACAAGCAGAAACAATAGTAATTGAAACTCTACAACATAATTTCCTTAAGTGGCCGGCTAAGTAAGGAAAAGCTCGTGAGCTAACTAAAGACAATATCAAGAAAATGCAGCTCCAGCAGCATAAAATTGTACGACTATATATAGTGACACAAATTATTGCAACAAGTAAAGAGCAAAGAAAAAGAGTCTGCATATCATGATTATAGTGATTTAGAAAACTAAAGGGGTCCATTTTCATTATATTCTAAACGATTTAAATAAAGTGAAGCACTTAGCAAACAGAAAAGGATTATCATAAAACTTAGGAGATAAGTTCAGAAGGCTCACTACCAATTCCAACTACAACCCTCTTCACCAAAATTGAACTTCTTGTTTGACTCATGGATTCAGATTGATTTGCATCAAATGTAAATTGTACTTCAGTTAGGAAATTCCCTAGTAAACTCCTCGTTATACCCTCTAAGATCTATGCTACTACACAATTCATTGTTAGTCTTGTACTTAGCTCCTTCTCTACAAGTGTAATGGAACTGTCCTTCTCATCTGTTTTTGGCCAGAGCTTAACAATTGAAAGAATGCACAGGGGACATGTGACTAGCAAGTTTCTTCTACCAATCCAAAAAATGAAGGAAATCTAGTTAGAACTTTGATTTTTTCAATGACAAGCCCTAGAATTCACTATTCAATTGGGATGCATAAGAAGTACGTGCTTCACATGATTCGGTTGGATCCAAATTGTCCACATGACTGGTTCTATCAAGACTTTCACATGGTAAACTAACACAATTACGAATAAAGAAAGAAAAGTCAAAAGAGTTGGCGAGCCAAACGAGAGCTACGAAGGAAAAATCATAAATACAAAGCAAAAAGGATCCAAAGAGAGCTATATTCTCGTTGACACTACAGATAGCGAGTTCTCATAAAAAAAGATGTTGAAGATGGGATTTTCTCAAACAAATTTAAAGCTTAATTCCCAGAAGAGATATGAAAGTTCTAGGGAGACAGAGATAAATTACCTAAGGAGAGAGACTTGCATTTCAGTTTCGATTCGCAAAGAACTTTAGAGCATGCTGGAACTCACTATACTTCAGTTGCAATCATGTCTGTTCTGCAGATTAGAAAGTACTGTTAAATGTCTAACTTTCTCGGCTTAATTATTAAAATACCCCTGAACTTGATCCAAAAAACCAATTCCCACCTGAACTAAAAAATCCCCAATTTTGTCCCCAAAACAATATGAGTTTTAATAATGTCCCTTCTATTAGGATTTCATTAAAAACAAAACACTTAAAAATCCTCTCAATTCCTTTCTTTCTCTTTTAGGAAAGTGCCCGCGCTACATCATAGATTGGATTATTTTCTTTAATATAAAAAAATAACTAAGTGATGATAGTATTTTTAAATAAATAAAAGAAATTTAGTATCTTGATCATTAATTCGAATTGATTGAATAAACTTATTTAATTTAATAATATAATTATATAAAAAATCCATAATAAAAAAATAAAAAATTAACAATGACTAATTAAAAAATAAATTCTTGCCAAAATTATATATATAAAAAAAATACCCTCTTGATGTTTTTAAAAGGTCTCAAGAATCTTATTTGGTAACAAAATAAAAATTAAATGAGAATGAGATAACCCCATAAAAAAAAATACTAATATGAAACTTAATTACTAACAAATCAAATGTTGAAAAGCAAACTAAAGAAATATCAATTTAAAAAAAAAAAGATAAAAAGATTTGATTCTAGTCCGCATGCCAAATTCACGGCTCAGTCGTGAGGCCGAGATATCCCTGTACAAAATAAATTGAATAAAAAAATAGACATCAACTTTCAAACAAACTAAATGATGAAAAATAAAATTAAAATAACATAAAAAAACCTGAGTTAACTTGACTAAACTGCTACCCCCGATATGAGATCAGGATAATCCAATAGAAAGGAAAGTGGAAAGATTCACGAAGCTCAAAGCCCAATGACCTAATATCGAATGATGAAACTGAAAAAAAAATTCAATTTAAAAAAGCACCTAAAAAAAACCGAAGTCAAATCAGACTAATCTTTAAAACCTGTGACTTATGTCATGAGATCACAATTACTCTATACAAGATAAACATGAAAAAATCATGAAATAAGATTCCCAGTCATCCAAAATTAAAAACATAAAGAAAATAGCAACAAAAAAAATGAGAACCAAATTTAGTATAAAAATTAAATGAAATAAAATAATAACGGGCACAATTGAAAAATAAAATAAATCAAGAAAATGATACAAAAATTAAAAAAAATAGCAATTAAAAGAATAAGGACTAAATCTGGTATAAAAATTAAATTAAATAAAATAACGAAGGATAAGATTGAAAAATAAAATAAATCAAGAAAATGATTAAAAAATAGCAATCAAAAGAATGAGGACTAAATTGGATACAAAAATTAAATGAAAACAAATGTTGAAGGATGAAATTGAAAAACAAAATCAATTTAAAAAATCATTAAAAACACATCAAATAGCAATTAAAAAAATAAAGATCAAAATTGACACAAATATAAACTGATAAGACACATTTAATTTTTAGAAGAGCAGACGTAAAACCGAATGCAAGGAGAGAGAGAAAAAAGTCTACTGAAGCCCAACCATTATGTCTTCTTGTACATGTGTCTGGCCACTAGGAAGAAGATGTTAGGATGCTACAAATGTCATCTTTAAAGGTTGTGATTGGCTGCTAGGAGATCTTCACATGTTGCTCAAAGAGCACGGGTGTCTCCAACTCATTGGTGCATGCTGTGCACAAGCTAACTTTTAAATAATATTTTATATTTATCAAAATATCAAATTACCCCTCACTCAACTTAATTAGAACTAAAAAGACAATGATGAAAACATGAAAAGCCTTTGGATGTCAGTTTAATTTTTTTTGCTTTTAAAGGTAATTTAGTTATTTTATCCTGCTTTAAAAAGTGAAAATTTAAAAAACAAACCCTAGCTACTAATTAAATAAAAACTTTTAAGGTTAATTTAGTTATTTTACTGTAATTTAAAAACATGAAAAAACCAAGTTGTTCCCAATCAATATGATAATAACCAATGTACTTTGAAAAAAAGACCATATTAGCCCTAGTAACCATTCCAATGGTTTTGTTTAAAAAGGGCAAAAACATCATTATATTATTCTACTCCACAATGTTTTAAGTTACCGCTACTCCAAAAAATTATAGATTTATCATCGCTACAATAATAAAATAGAAAAACTATTCCTTTATACCATTTATACAGTGAAATAGCATTTTCTTTTAGTATATGTACTAGATTGGTGGCTCGTGCGATATCATGGGTCATATCAAGATTTTTGTTCAACCTGAAAAAAAGATGGTTGTTTTTTAAAAAAGTAAGAAATATTTGATATTTAGGTTAAACCTTGATTAGTTTGATAATATGATAAACAAAATTAGGAAATAACAACAACAAATAAATTAAAAAAAATAATATTGTCCCGGGCAAATCTGGGTTAACATGTGAAACTTGTGGCTTGGCACATGAGATCGTGATAACCTTATAGAAGAATGGTACCAACAAAAATCAACTATAAAAAGCACCTAAAAAAAAAGATCTAAGCTAACCCGGCCCAACCTTTCAAACATGTGACCCAAAAGGTTAACAAAATCTCAATCAATGAAATGCCGAGGGATGAAATCGAAAAAGAAAGTTGCAACAAAAACATGATCAAAATCAAAACAAATAGTGATCATGAGAATAAGGAACAAATGTGATATAAAATAAAATGAACTAAAATATTAAAGAATGCAATTGAAAGAATGATATAAAATATTGAGGGATGCAATTGAAAGAATTATCTAATTAAAAAAATAATATAAAATATTAAGGGATGCAATTAAAAAAATAATTCAATTCAAAGAATAAATAAAAAATAAAAAAACTAAATTTGGAAGGTGAAAAAAAAGAGGTTTAAATTAATTTTTTAATTATATGAATAATTAAAAAAAATATATCAATTAAATCTGAAAAAATAATAACTTGAAGAGCTGTTTTAAAAATGTAGAGGGGATGGTTTTAGAACCGACGAGAAGGAAAGAAAAAAACAACAGAAAAAAGAAGAAGAAGATTATCGGTGCAAAACCCGACATATTTGCCCAGTCATGAAAAAAACGCTATGAGGATTAAAACATCATCACTGAAGTTTGACTACGACACGCGTCGTTTGACGACCACAAGAGAACCCACAAGCATGTATCACTTCCACGTGGAGTTGCCTTTCTCATATTAAATAATATTTTATCTATTAAAAGTACTAAAATACCCTGTTCAATCTGGATAACTACACTGGACAAAAACACCCCTTGGCTTGACCAAGGCAAATACAATTCTTTTAATAATAACTAAAGAAAGAAACAAACTAACAGTTTCTCAGTTTCAGGCAGGCAAGGGAAAAATAAAAAAATAATGGAGAGAAATGCAAGCTCAAGAGCTTTACTCTCAAAAATCAAAGGTCACCAAAATTACGAAATACAATTTACATTTCAATAATTAACTATAATTCAACTAATTTTGGTGATAAATGCAGATTTGACTACATCATTAGTGAAAGAGCTAAGCGAGGGACGATCTCCTAACATTTGCATCCACAAATTTAGAAACTACTGCACCGATCCCAATTCAAACTGGTTTGTTTTTATCAATTTTCTTACAAGTTGCTTAATTAATTGCAATTTTAGCATGAAATTACTAATGCAATATATGGGTTCTGTTTGCATTCTCATAAACAAAAATTGCAAACAAGTTACTCTGAGAATTTTAGAATTTAGAATTTTTTTTTGAAAAAACGACAATAGATTGTGTACTAGTAGAAGATAAGGTGTATTTAAATGTCTACTGTCTTATGATTTGAATACCCTTTATGGGTTTCTAGATATCTCATGTGTAATGATGTGCTAGGGTATGTTACCTTTCTATCGGTTTATGCAGCTTGTGCAGCTCTGATTTGCCTAAGGGGCAACAAGTTCTCACACTTACGAGACAATGTCATGCGTGTAGAATAGGTGAGTTGTGTACGTTATTGAATCGAATTGTCTGGAGCAACTTATGTAATCGAGTTGGAGATGCAAGCATTAGTTCATTTTTGGTCTCTTTGTTGAATTTCAGATGTCTTGCTGAGAGTGCTGGTGATTGTTCAGAAACTTCTGCAAGAGAACCGACATGGGTCTAAGAGAGATATATATTACATGCACCCATCTGTGTTTTCAGGTGAATTTAAAACATTTCTTACTTTAGAAGATAGAGACATGGTTCTTGTTAGACGTTATATTATATTATCGTGTACAATTCAACTGCTGATAATGAGGTGCCTGCAAAACCTAAATTTTCAGTACAATTTATTTTACTCGTGAAAATTGCACTCAATAACGTGCTAGAACTTTATGAAGTGATTGTAAATTTTTTCTACTTTTTTTTTGTCTTGCAGAACAGTCTGTCGTGGACCGCGCAATTAATGACATATGCATCCTTCTGCAATGCAGTCGTCACAACCTAAATGTGGTAGATGCTACATTGGTTTCACCTTGAAATTATCTGTGGTTAAAGGATACTGCATATGAGAGGTTAAAGGAAAACGTTCACATGGTTTGGGAGAGGATTCTAGTTAATATCTTAAATATGACAGTTCTTTTGATATTAAATTTAAGAATGGACTATGTCATTAGCAGCAAGAGGCTACTCTTTTTCTGTTTGCTTAACCAACTCCAAGTTGTCATGATCCTTTATAACTGCTAATAAAGTGCAACAGTCCTTTTTTTTTTTTTGTCTGATTGATTGTCAGTGAATTCTGGTCTTTATAATCAGTCGAGAGGTGAAAGGTAAAATAAGTAGTCAATATGTTTGATGACTGTCCTCTCCAGTTTTTGAGATTGATACCTTAAGCCGCTCTATCATTTGAAGGAATACTACTGTTTTTGAGATCTTGAGAAATTTACTAACTTTCAAATCCTTTGGCAGGTCTCTGTTGGAAACGGGTGGGTACTTCTGGGTCACACTCAACTCTTGAAAGAAGCAATGAGAATTATGTTTCACTGTGTATAAGATATCCTATTATTTATGGATCCATCTATGCTTGTTATATAGGTTGGTAATGGGATGGTTACAGTTCTTGGAAGCTGGGAGGAAATTTGATTGCATAAGTTCTCCTACCACTGTAAGAATGAAAGAGATCATAGACTGAGTCAACTTCTCACATTCTGGAATATAATTGTGCATCTGACTCATTTGCAGGCATATACCATCCCTGTGCACGTTGAGGAAGTCAAAGGTATCTCAGCTAAAATATCAAGAAAGTAACTGTTAAGTGACAGCAATGGGCTGTATGATAGTAGACTACTTTACCGGTCCAAAATGCACATTACCATTTGATTGAAAAGGAAAAAGAATATCTCATACATTTGGGTTGTTTCACACAAATTTTCAACATTTTTTTTTATTTCAAGTTCATGAATGGCGTTTGCAATTGTTGTTCAAATTGTACTTTTAAATATTTATCTAACAGGCTTTATGTTTGATTAATGAAACATTCTATGAAAGAAATTCTTGAATACTGATTGCCACTAATTCTTGCTTATAAGATATTGTCAGTGTTGCCAACTACATACTCATTGTGGAGAAGGAATCAGGTAAATCTTCTCATCTTCAATGTTCCTGTTTAAAGAGAAACCAAGAGTTCCATATTTCAGATCTCTTAGTTGGCTGAATTTGAATCCCTGACATCCAGTATTCCAGCGTTTAGCAAATGATAAGTTCTGTAATGCAAACCGCTGTATTGTGATCACTGTAAGTGAAACTTTGTTGATTATCTCTTCTTTCCGTTGTTTTTTGTGTTTATTTCTCTTTCTGTGCTTTTCAGGGAAGAGGGTATCCAGATATTCCCACCAGAAGGTAGAAAATCTCTGCACTGTGTGTTGCATACGCCGTTCTCATGGCTTTGAGCTTTTCGATCTTTGTTCTATGAACTCTTAAGCACTATCAGGTTCCTGCGGCTACTTGTTGAGAAGCTGTGTCTGCCTGTCTACTGTTTAGTAGATTGTGATCCATATGGCTTTGACATCCTGACTACCTATCGATTTGGTTCCATGGTTAGGCTTCTTGATTGGATAACATATTATTTTGATATTTGTCTATTCAATTCTGTTTGAGAGTAAGATATCTATATAAATGTAGATTCCCAAATCTCATCTAACCCTGTGACTTGTTTCTTTTTTCTTTCTTTCTACCTTGCACTTCAATGTTGGAAGCAAATGGCATATGATGCAAAAATTTTGCGTGTCCCGGAGGTACAATGGCTTGGAGCTTTTCCTTCGGATTTTGAGAAATATGATCTTCCGCAACAGTGTTTGCTCCCATTGACAGCAGAGGGTGTGAAAATTTAGTTTTCAATCTTTTAAATCTGCTTGCTCCTTAACTTTTTAAAGTACCATTTCCTAGTTTGTGCTAATTTTGTTTGCATTGTCTGTTAGACAAGAGAAGAACCGAGACTATGTTACTCAGATGCTACCTTCAAAAGGAAGTGCCGGAATGGAGGTAGGGTTTTTGTGACACTAGATAATATTCTAATATTATTGGTGTGTGTGCACACGTGCCTCGCATGCCCATGCATATTATGGCTGTGGAGCACCATGATAAATAATGGGTGGTATAATATTCCTTGATAGGTTGGAGCTAGAGCTAATGTTGCAAAAGGGAGTAAAATTCGAGATTGAAGCATTTTCTGTGCACACCCTTTCCTTCTTGTCAGAGCAGTACATACCATCAAAGATTCCGAAAGTTGAAGTGCTCCCTGGAAACAACATCAAGAGTTGAACTACTCGATTGGAAAAAGGTTTTTTTTTTGGATAGTTGAGAGTTGAAATCCTCGATTGAAAATGAAATGAAATTAAAATACTTAATTGAAAAGGGTAAAGTTCATATATTCAGAGTGTAATTTTTCTCTCTGCACAATTGTTCATGCAACCTGGGTAATGGTTAGCAGTAGGAGAATGTTCTCCAAATTGAAAGACGAGCTCTTGTATTGATGCAGACAAAATCAATACACTTAACCATTAACCAACCTCTGAATATCTCTAATTGAGGGCCAAAACAGGAAGTAAAATCAAGATGGATTAATAGCTATCAGGATAACGGATATAATATAGGAAACTTTCATTAATTAAACAGAACTATTGCAGTATTTCAACAATATATAGTAAACATCTCTAGACGTTAAAATAATATCATTGCCTTTTCATGGAATAAATTTTTTTTTTTCTAAATAAATCACACTAGTGAAGTAATGACCTTTTATTAGGGTCAGGCGATTTCTTTTTTTTATTTTCCACCATTCCTATAATAAAGATGAAGAGGTTCGAGGAATGAGTTCGAAAGTTGACAAAGAAGTATGGAAACAAGATCACAAGTCGATTACTTGAGAAATGAATATAGACTCTCTTTCAATGTTTACCTTATTGGGTTAAAAATTTCGTGATGTTCTTGGTTACAATTGCAAATCAAACCTTCATGACAACTATTGACAGCCCAACATTCTCAGATGTTTCTGGTATTAAATCTCTTCTTCTCCCTCAAGAAACTTTGTTCCAAGTCTGCTGGAAAAAAAAAAATACACAGCATTGTTCCAAGTACCTTCAAATGGACTCCAATGCACAGATGGTTAGACTCAGATCCTCAGTTTGATTTAATTTCTTGTAGCTCTTATTGATTTTACTTGAAGCAATTTTCCTTTTCCATACCATTTTCTTGAAGTATGTATTTTGCAGAGTTGTATGATGAGAGTGGATGTCCATTGTGATGGGTGTAAAAGGCAAATGATGGAAGTGTTACAGAATCTAAAAGGTACTAATCTATTTCGATTGATGTTTTGTCATAACTTATTATGACCACATGAAAATATATTTCTATGTAACATTGACCTTGTTTTACTATAGATTTTTTATACCTGCTTTTATTGGTAGGAGTATATTCTGTGGTTCTAGATGCAGAACAAGGGACAGTGAAGGTCATTGGAAAAGTAAATCCCACAACAATTTTGAATGTCTTTGATAAATATGGGAAACATGGAGAGGTCTCATCTCTTAGGTTTGATGGTGAGGTCATGGAACAAATACCTTATTCATTTTATGGAGATAATCCTTATAATCCACATGAGGTACCATACCCTCCAATTCCAATTCCAATTCCAATTCCATATCATTTCTTTAGACGGCCAGAACAACAATTGTATGGGAGAAATCCGTATCCAATGCCACCGCCTCTGCTAGGGACAATGCCACCGCCTCCATGGCCTCCACCACCACAGCAGTATCCACCACCACCTCCTCTACCACAGCATCAACAGCAGCAGCAGCCATCACCAGTCAGTAAAGCTCCATCAGCACCGCCAGCACCCCTTCCACCTGACCCTAAATGTTGCACCATAATGTGAAAAGGCAGAGTAGGCCTATATTTTGTCCTTGGGTTTTCCTCATTTAGCATTTCATTTTTTTTTATGGGTAATAATGATAGTTATTTATTTTGATCCCCTTGTTTCCTTAATCTTTGTAGTTAAGAGGGAATATTATTGAATCTGTTAAATTGATACTAAATATATTTTTATGGTTTTTCTTATAGAGATATGTGATTTTTGAATTCTTATTAGACCGATTATGGCTCTATATTTCCATAATCTAATACATTAACATTAATAATAAAAAAATAAAAAAATAAAAAAAAGGCTCTATATTTCCATAATCTAATACATTAACATTAATAATAAATAAATAACCTGGGAGGGGGGGGGGGAACACCCTTTACTAGATCCAGTGGTTTTTTTTTTATTGAATTTGTTTATTTGAAGTTGTCTTTAAGATTAAACTTAAAGGTTTGGTTATCTAACTTTTGTCACTCGATTAATACTCCGTTTAAAAACTAAAATGAAAATTTTAAAATTATAAGGATTAAATTTGAATAATAAATAAATATTCAACATCTTTTTCTTGGAAGAATCAATGACTGAATTGCTCGTGCAAGAGAAAGATCAACTCCATGTTTTATAGTCACTTGATTTTTTTTTTAATTTTATCATTTAAAATTGATTTTATTTGAGATTGGATTTAATAATGTTTTTGGTTGCTTAAAAATAGAGATTTCTCTATGGCAAGGAAAATTTTTTACATGCAATTGAAGCTCAATTTTGCAAAATAAAATTTAATTTTATTAAGGCTTAAGGGGTAAAATTTGAAACTAAATAGGACTCGGGTCTATGGGTATTGGTAAAGAGCCTAGCGCTTGCATTGCACGCGCCAACATATGAAGAAAGTCATTGTGTCCTAGCAGTTTGTGCAGCTTCCTCTTGTGTAGTGGTGTCGTCTTTCTTAATAGCATTGGAAGTGTCTCGGCAAGACCGACCTAGTAATGCAGTGAGTGACAATTTCTCTTTTTTCTCTCTCTCATCTCCTCATTTTTCACGTCTATTCTCTTCAAAATAGCAAGGGGTCTTGTCATTTTATTTTTATGTTAAATTTGATTATCTTTCTTTTAATTGTTGATTATTTTGTTTTGGATTCCTTTTTTTTTAATTGGATTTACTGTTTGATTTCAATATCCCTCATTATTGGATTAATTGGGGATTGAGCTCTGTGATCGTTTTTTGTTTGTCTTCTATGAGATAATCCCGGCCACATGACTTGGTTCATGGATTTAGAAGGTTACCTTGAATTGACGTCAGTCTTTTTAGGTCCTTTCTTAAAAACTTTTTTTTTTTAATTTTATCATTTAAAACTTGATTGGTTAGGGATTAAGCTTCATAAATGTTTTTCACTTTCTTTTATATGAGGTTATCTTGGTTTCATGATCTAGACGCAAGTTTGAAGGGTTGACTCAGTTTTTTTTATTTTTTTTATTTTGCTTTTTTTTCCCAGTTTCACTCTTTAACATTGGGTTAGGTTGGGAATTAAGCTTTATGATTATTTTTAATTTTCTCTCTACAAGGTTATGCTGGTCTCCCGAGTAACAGTTTAGAGGGTTAGTCAAGTTGTCTCAGATTGTTTTTTTTTTTTTTTTTTTTGTGGTTCGTTTATTTTTAATTTCAACCATCAATATTTAGTTGGTTGAGAATTAAGCTTCCTAATTTTTTTCAATTTGATTGCTATTAAGTTAACTCGGTCCATGACCCGGGTCATGGATTTTCTAGGTTAACCCAGTTTGACTCAGGTTTTTTTTTAAATTATTTCTTTTCTGATTTCATCTTTTAACAATGAGTTGGTTGAAAGCTAGGTTTCATACTTTTTTTAATTTGCTTTCCATTGAATAATCTTATTCTCATCACTCAGGTTGTGGGTTTGGTTAGTTGATAATTTAATTTTGTGGTTTTTTTCTTATTTGCTTTTTATTAAGTTTTTCTGGTCTCATGACTCAGTCGCGGGTTTGCCAAGTTAATCCAGGATGACTTAGATTTATTTTTTATTTTTTAAAATTATTTCTCGTTCTCATGATCCAGCACAATCTTAGTTGGTTGAGAAGTGGAATTCATAATTTTTTTTATTTGATTTCTATTAAGTTATTCTGGTTTCATAACTCGGGTCATGAATTTTTTAAATTGACTCAGATTATTTTTTTACTTTTTTTTCAAATTATTTCTTTTATGATCTTGTTATCAACAATGGATTGGTTGAGAGCTAAGCTTCGTGATTTTTTTTTTGTCTTCTATAGGATAATCTTGTTCTCATGACTTGGATCGCGAGTTAAACAGGTTTACTAGGGTGACTCGAGCTATTTTTTAATTTTTTTTTTATCATTCAATATTTTAGCTAATTAGAAATTGTGTTTTCTAATTTGTTTTGCTTTGCTTCTATGTGGTCATCACGATATCATAATATAGGTTTTGCAAGTTAGTTATGGTTGATCTAGATCAATTCAATATATCGTTGTTTTAATATTAAGAAATAAAAGATATGGTATAAAATATCACAATCTTTATATATATATATATATTAAAAAAAAGTATATGATATGTGTTGACCAATGATCTATGTATCGTATTACGTGCCCA
>Ga0307517_10007422_pt1 | contig 15984 bp, 19 predicted proteins | sample 23_EM_MG_FD_194515 | JGI IMG/M metagenome (GOLD analysis project Ga0307517, IMG submission 194515) | Populus trichocarpa ectomycorrhiza microbial communities from riparian zone in the Pacific Northwest, United States - 23_EM | ecosystem: Host-associated > Plants > Roots > Unclassified | place... | reverse complement strand
GTCCATTGCGCTTTCTAATGGTGAGTACCTCCGTGGATCTTATCTGGCTTATTGGGGAAGTGGGAACAAAATACTGACAAACCGGCGCCGCGTTGTCTCGCCTACTTTGCATTCTTCCTCTCATTCCACCTCCGTCTGGTCACGGTTTCCCCCTCCCCCCCTTCCCCCCTCGCCTCTCCACATCCCCCCTCCACCCTCTGTCGTCATCCCATCATGATTGATACCTCAGTGCCAGCCGAAACACCTTCTAGGAAGAGAGAGCGGGAGATCTCCCAAGAATCTATGACGCCATCCGTGGTATGTCCTCTTGTCTATTCCGTCTCTTCCGTCCACGACTTCCTCCCTCCCCATCCTCCCCTCCTTCTGTCGCCCTCGCATCCATCATCTATCTGTTCTGTTTCGTTCTGGTGAAAATGCATGGCTAACACGAGGATCGATCGTCTCCCCCCTTTCCCTCGTTCTCGTTTTCCGTGTTCCGCTTTTTTCCACCGCTAGGAGTCTCGTTCTCTGTTTGACGGCGAATCGCCTTCGTCCCCTCGACCATCTTCCTCACGATCCTCCCGACGGTCTCCGAAGAAAGGCCGTCTCCTTGGGCCAGGCAACCTTGGTAAAACTACCGAAGAGGAACAACAAGATCTGGATCCTTCAGAGACCACTAGTAATACCTCGGGACCTACGTCGGCCCCTGCTGCCGTTGAAGGAGATAGCGGGGATGAACACAAGATGGTGATTTCAGTCAGTGGATCTCCCCCGCACGAGACTAAGATGAGACAGATCAGTGAGGGTGTTCATGGGATTGAGATGAAGAAGAAAGACGCGGGAGACGGTGATCGTGTGGTCACCCTCACTCCATTCCCCACCACGGAGGACACTGAGGCCGAGGACAAGTCCGTAGATTCCGAGGAACCTCCCACCCTGACAGATTCCACCATTCCTGACGTCACGCAGCCCGAGATTATTACATCCACTGCCGAGTCATCAGCTGTCAGTGATGAACCCCTCGCACCACTTGATAGGCCGAAGCGGGCTTCCTCCGATTACCTTCTGCCGTTCCCTGGCTCGCGAAGGGGGTCGGATTCCTCTGTTGAGCAGGAGAAGGGTCTGAAGAGAAAATTTGGCGATCGCGCGATCAGTGAAAGCAGGGAGGCTGAATGCGTGGGCAAGAAGGCTTCGAAGAAGGAAGTTACGGACGCGGCTACCACATGTGCTGCTGGAACCAAACGCGCTCGCGACGAGGAAGATAAGGATCCAAACCCCAAGGAGGCCAAACGACCATCCCCTCCACCGGAGAAGACCCCCAAAAAGGAGGCTGAAGAGCCCCCTGTGGCATCCTCTTCCAAGGTAGTGAGTACCTGTATCTCAGATTCAGGTGAATCCACCGCCTGACTTCTTATAGGTCGGTTTCATGGCGTATGCCAACGTTAATGCGTTCATGTCCCCCAAGAAGTCCCCAGGTTCAGAATCTACGAAGAGACCGAGGGAAGATGCTGATGAAGACGCAAACCCCAGAGAGACTAAGCGACCCTCACCACCGCCAGACAAGAAACCCGTCGAGGAGCCGAAGCCAAGTACCTCAGGGGGTGGATTCCTGGCGTTTGCCTCGACCACGTCTTCGTTCGCGTCCGTAAAGGGTCCCAACGTGTTCGGGACTTCCTCCACCAAAACCAGCGCCCCGCCATCACCATCACCCTCCCCGTGGCCTACTGGAGTGCGCACGCCCTTGACTCCATCCCACGACCAAACGCGACCCGTGTTCGGGTCCACATCTTCGCCGTATGTACGTCCCGGATCTCCCGGTCCAGCGTTTGGCAGAAGCAACTCCCCTTCATCTCGGAAAATGCATACCGTCGGGAGCGTCGGCAAGAATACCACTAGCGCGTTCTCCGCGTACGCCACTAACGGATTTAGTGGGTTTTCCCCGGCCCCGAAGAAGACGAAAGCTGTCGAGGAGAATGGTAAGAAGCGAGAGGCAAGTCCCGACGGGAGTGGGAAAAGCGATGAGGAAGAGTCGTCTGAGGAGAAGGAGCGAATGAGCTTCGGGGAGCGTCTGAGGTCACAGAAAGATGACCAAGGGAGCGGGGAAGATGAGAAGCCAGTGCTAACAGAGCAAGAAGGTATGCAATCCTACAGTTGCCTAACCAGTCACGATATGAAGTGACTGATCTGCTGCGTTTCGTAGTGGTGACCGGAGAAGAGGAGGAAGAGACGGTGTACCAAGTCCGAGGAAAATTGTTCGCACTGAGCGAGCAGAACCAGTGGAGCGAGAGGGGAACTGGTTTGATCAAGCTTAACTTGAGGAGGGCAGACGGTGGGGGCGCCAGACTCGGTGGGTGACAGCGCATCTGATCCTCCTGATGTGGCACCCTGTGCTAACGGATCACCTTCGTGTCAATCGTAATAGTGATGAGGAAAGACGCAGTGTACACTGTACTCTTGAACGCGACCCTCTTCAAGGGTATGAAGTGTTCGTACGCACCTCAGGATCAGCGATACCTGAGGTTCAGTGCGTTCGATCGGAATGGTGCCCCAACGCACTACAACCTTAGGGTGAGTGTGGCGTTGGCTTTTGGGCTTTGTCTTCCGATTGATCAGCGCTGATTGGTGTTTGTTTTCCTTTTACGCAGCTCGCCAATGCAAGGATCGCCGGCGAACTATTGGACGAGATCAACGCGCATATCCCCTAAATGGACCCTGGATCCAACGCTAATAACGAGATCTCCACTTTATTTCCAGCCTTATTTTCTTTCTTTCTTGCTAGTCCTGGGACCACCGCCAATGTATTTACAGCAGATCTGGATGTCGTCGCGAATGATCCGATATCACGTGGATTAGTGACTCTGGGGTAGGTCACCCAATCGGTCGGGCACCACCTCGAAAACAAGACGCGAAACAGCGGACGCAGCAACGACTGCGACGTGTTTTTGCGAGGATTTTCGTGTCTGTCTCCCCCATCTCTCTTCCTTTCCGCTCGTCTGCACGAAAGCTTAAATAACCAGAAAATTTAAGAGAAAAATAAAAGAACACGAGGTTGGGATTACGTCGGATTTTGAGCCTGAGCGTCTTTTTGATCGATATCGTAATTTCGGATGTTTCCCTCCCATCACATTTCGTGTCCTTTTCCTTCTCCCACCACCACGCCCGTCTTCGTCCTCGCCGTCCTCGCCGCCGTCGTCCCCGTCGCCAGCGTTCACCGACCACTTACGGTGCCCGACGCACAACCATGAACGTCTCCGCTCTCCTGCAGGAGTCGCCCTCGGGTGATCTTCGCAACAGACAGCAGGCACAGAAGCAACAACAACAACAATTACAACGTCAAGTCACCCCACAACCTCAACAGACGCACGACAGACGGACCTCCTTCGACTCTGTTCGAGACCACGATCAAAAGGACCGTGAGCGAGAACGGGAACCTGACCTACATCGCAACCGAGCCTCCAGTATCCCGTCGCGGTCGCAGATCGACCTCTCTTTCCCTATCAGCAATTCAATGTCGAAGCTGAACCAACCGTCGCATGGCCAGGGACTTGGAATTGGCTATCCCAACGATCACCCATCATCACGGGCGTCCCACCATCAATTGCCCCCGCCTTCCTCGTTCACCGGGGACCTCCCCGATCCTGGCTCTAGGCTGCCTCCTCCGAGGTGAGTTTTTTTTGTGCCTCCCGTCGCTCCTCGCCTTTGGCTGGTACATCATCGTGGTCCCGCGCGGCAGGGAGTGATGTACTCGGACCCAGGACGTTGCCGAGGTTGTCATCATTCAAAACCTTAATATTCGAACCTGCCCTTCTGGGGTCACTGACGCGCGTGTGACACATCTGCCTCACAGGGATCAACCGCCGCCTTTCCCACCTCGCGAACGCGAACGCGAGCCACCACCCCCGTTTCACTCACATCATGAGCGACCCCCGCCTCCCCCGTCTAGTGGCCAACAAGCCTTCGGCATCGACAGTCGGCACCATTCGTCACATCCAAGACCACCAGATCGGTCGCTCCCGCTCCCATTCATGCCCCCTCCACTAGATTATCCAGCCGACCGGAATCTGAAACCGCTGCCGAAACCGATCAACGCTCATCCCGGAGGTTCACACCCTCTGTTCCCCACGACAGTCACCCCCCGGCAGAGCAATGGTCCCCCTTCTGGATATCCCTCGAGGCCCAAATCTCCCGTTTCATCAAATTACTCGGAGCAGTCCTCAATGTTTGATGGCCACCATTTGCCCCTGCCTCCACCGCCACCTCCTTCGCATTCTCAGCACCCGAGGTCGCGGACGAGCATTATCGGACAGTCGTCACATCCGGCGAGTAACCGCTCGTCGCCCGCCATGGGAAGTCTCCCGCGCTTGGACGATCACCTGCCTCACCCCCAGAACGTGGGAGCCCAGATATCCCAATCAGGAAATCACGTCGTTCCGGGGTCCTCCCTAACAGGCTTGCACAATCCATCCTCCTCCTCGTCCCCCAGAACCCAGAACAAGATGACCACTGGGCCGGCAGCCCCCGCGTTGCATAATCCTGGTTATTTCGCCAAGTCTAATGGCTCTCCGACACGAGAACAGCGGGAAAGAGAACGCGAGTACGAGAGGTGGGAGCGTGACAGAGATTGGGAGCGCGAGAGAGAGCGATCTCGGGAAATTATGCAAGTTGAACGGGCTGAGAGAAATTCACGGGGTGGATCGGCTCGTGGAGTGCCAGGCTATCCAGACTCGAACGGTGGTCACCCACGTCAGAATGTTAGTCGAGAAGAACGAGAGCGGGAGAGACACCGCGAGCGTATGGCGGTGGCGGAACGGGAAAGGGAGATGCAGATGAGGAGGGAAGTTGAGTCTAGTTCTGGCTTCTTATCTCGAGTCGGACCCCCCACACAACGAAATGAACACCCTCCGAACGATCACGTCCTCTCGCGAAGCCAGCAACAGACACATCCTTCACATCTGCAACCTCACCACAATAACCCCCAACAATCACATCTCGGGCATGGAGGTCATCACCATCACCACCATCACCATCATCCTCGCGGGTCGTCGAAGGGTAAAAACAAGGACCCGGGTTCACACAGGAATCAGAATATCAATCCTATCGTTGTCGTTGAACCTCACCACCAACATTCCATACCCCATCGCCCACCGGCTCATTACAATGAACCGCCATACAAGTCGTTGCCCTCTCCCAAAACAGGGCCGAATGACCTTCCCATACCTTCCATGAACGGCCCTGGGCTCTCACCTCTGGATCACTTCAATCACCACATTTATCACAACCAACGCAATACTCATCTCCATCATTCACAATCCCTCCCTATTCTTCCACCTCCGAGCATCGTTACCCGACCTCCAAGCCCACAAATCTCCCACCCCATACACCTCTTCCCGCCATCAGCGCCTGAGTCACTTGTTCCTGGCGTTCACCTTGGCGTTTTCGTCTACCCCAGACTGCCTTTCCCATTCTTCGACTTTCCTGAGAAGGTTATCGTCAATGTCGATAAGGATGGCGTGCTAGTGCCCGACGAGGTTCTGGTGAACGAGAGCAATGACCCTGCCAAGGCGGCAATGCTAGAAGACATGATGGTTCTCGAGAAGGAAGTAGATCGTGAAGTACGAGCTACTGTCATCCTCCCTTGTGGTCTCATCTACGATGAGCTTCCGACAATGTTCTCGAAAGGCGAATCCGGGTGGAAAGGATTGAATTTATGGGGCGGAGGCATCATTCCCCGTGGAGGCACGACACCAGCCGAAGCACAGTCCTCCGGTCCGACAATTGGCGGTCGACGGGTGTACACCGACGACTCGGATCTGGCGTTGTGTGTGCTACACTCGGGTTTCGTAAACATGGGCGGTATGAAGAAGGCAAAGGCAAACAAGATGAGCATGAAGATCGAGGTGAAGTTGTCCAGGGAAGGAAGGTTTGTTGGAGGGTTCGGGGCCGCCTATCATGGGGGTCACCCGGAGAAGGAGAAGGATGGGGGGTTGGACGGTATGAATGGGGCTGGTGGGACCGAAGAAGATGGGAGGAGGATGTTGAGTGGAGGCTGGGGTAATGGTCATGATGGAGCAGGACTGGAGATCCTTGCTGTTGAGTTCATCCAGGTCGGTTGTGAAAATGTGGGGCGTTTCATATCGGAAGTTTACTTACATGCCTTTTACCAGGGCTTATCATATTCTGGGGGCTTGTGGAACAGGAAGCAAAGGCTGAAGGAATACGCCGAAAGGAGACTCGTCGTCTGTCAGTCTTCCCTTCCCTCGGTTGGGAAACGAAAACGTGCGCAGTGCCGGCGACTGGCCACCCTTGGGGGCAAACCGTATCGTGGACTTGATTCGAGAGCCTGGTATGATATCATCGGGGATGATAGCAGGTGGATGGACAACAATTCGCTGGTTTTCTCTCAGTCTGGGTCACCAACGTGCGCGTATATCCTAGTCTCACTCCCTGCTATTTCTGACTATCCTCATGTAGGTTCAAGTATAACCCCGTTGCACTGAAGAGTGTGCTGTTGCCCCCGCTATTAAAGGACGACCAAGTAGTTTCACGGTCAAGAAAGCGACAAAGGCTTGACTTTCATGGTGTCTCAACCAATCCGAATGCCCCCGAAGGTGATTTGGAATATGGTGTCGTGTTGGAGACGTCGAAGGAGCGTTTCCTTGTTGTTCGACATGGCAAGATCGCTCAGGCTGCAAGCGCGGATGGAGCGAACGGGGTTGATTCCGATAAGCCGATGTTCACGATATCTTTGATCCAAGGAGAGGTTAAGGTTGCGGAAGGCGTTCCGACGTCAAGTCCGACCCCGACAATGAAATTGGAGGAGCTCACGCCTGTTCCTGTGGAAGAGGAGCCAAAGTCGCCACTCCCGGCACCAGAGCAACCTACTAAGGAGCCGTCACCTGTGGAACCGCTTCCGCCCGTATCTATCCCGCAGGAATTGGAGGTAGCCCAGGGCCTGGGGCGCGGGCGCTCCACCTCGGTCGTGGACATGGAACTCGACACGCCTGTCTCTGTCACTCCCACCGCCACCGCGGGTCCTGACATTCCGATCGTGGAGAAGACCTTACCCAACAGGGGTGTGCCTGAGTTGGGCCAGGACGTAGTTCTGCAGAACGCGAAGCCGACGGCCGACGATGACCAATCACAACCCGAGGGTCGCATTTCTCAGGAGGGGGCTCCGTCGACGGAGAAGATTTCCGTGCAGGTTGAAGCTATTCCATCGAAGCCTCCCTCGCCGACTTCCGCCACGAGCGTCGAAACCGCGCGCCTTGAAGTTCCTCCCCTTACCTCCATTCCCGTACCACAACCTGAGGTACAGGGCCCGCCCCAGGTCAAATTCAAACTACAGGTCTTGCAACGAAATGTTCGTGAGGAAGACCTCGTCTTTGGGGATGATGGTCTTGGTGTGCTCTCTGCCGATGTGGACTCCCTGGACAATACGAAGAAAGGCTGGCTAATAGAGGCTCCACGGTGGAGAAGATACGATGGCAGAATTTCGGACAGTATCGTAGTCGATTGAGCATGTGCTTTTTTTGTGTTATTATTATTGCTTATGGTAGTAATCGTAATCTTATCGTCAGGACGAGTTTGTGTGGGAAAATTAGAGGAAGAGTGCGAGACGCGATCACGTGGAGTAGACATACACTTCGCGTCATCAACATCGTCCACCAAGGGAGCTCTCCGCTCTCAAACCTCGCCACGCCGCTCTTTTCCGTCTCACCGTGTCTCTCCCCCACCACAGCGGAAGAACAGGGAGAAAGTTGTCTGCGGATATGTCGGGGACGAGGAACACGGATACAGACGGGAGTTCCTTCGAGATGAGCTACACATCTAGCTTGCAGTACCTAAACGCTCAACTCGTCGCGCACGGTTTCGCGCACAGCCCTGGGGTTTCCCTAGATGGGCTCTCGACTCCAAATACGGAGAGCGTGGTGAAGGTGTTGCTTTCGTTGATGAACCAACGAGTGGTGCGTTTTTTGTTTGTTCTCCCGTTTTTGGGGTTTACTGATACCGTGAACGTGGCGATTGTTCTCTTTTCTTGTTTCTGGATTTCTTGGCGCTGTGATGGTATTGTGTAGAGGGATATGGAGAGGATTGATGAGTTGAACACGAAAGTGAGGACTACGGGGTACGACAACGACAGATTGCGGTCTATGCACCAGAGTGCGGTTGAGGTAGCTGGAAACGCAGAGAGAGAGATGAACGTTTGGAAGTCTCGAGCGTCGTACGCATCCCCTTCCCCTTTTCTCTTAACTTCTGCCTCTGTTGGGCTCACCCCTCTCAACTCTCTAGGACCGCTGAGAAGGTAGCGGAAAGAACGGAGAAGAAGTTCAAAGCCCTAACTCAGGAGAACCAACGGCTCCGAACGACGCTTCAAAGCGTGCGCCTCGGCGCGCAAAACGAAGTGAAGAGGTTCGAAAAGGAGAAAGACAAGTTACTAGAACGACTCTCCAAGATCGCCGACTCGAAACAGATCACGGCTCAGTTCACTTGCTCGAACTTGTACGTCAGCGCGACGGAGAGCAACTTCGAGAAGGGGTACCTCGATATCGCTTTGGAGGATGCTGAGAACGCGAGGGTGAATTTGGTGGAGGAGAATGAGGTTCTCAAGAAGTTGGTTGTGGATTGCGCGAATGGAGCTCAGGGGTTGTTGCATAGAATCAAGCATCGCGGCGACGAACGACGTATGGTTGATGAGGTACGAAGTGCATGTTTCTTGGTTCGGAGGACGGACGTATCTGATATCGTCTTAGCCTACCTTTATGACCGAGGCACAGTTATTCCCGTTGGCCCCGATGACTGCCGCCCGCGAGGCATTCAAGGGAATTCTGCACGCCGTCGAAGATGGTATCGAGAAGCGGCTGGAGAATGTCCCAGATTCCAATGCTTCACATCGCGAAGACATCGCCGAACTGAACGCCATCGTTCAAGATCTGCGAACCGAACTTGGTAAACTGTTGTCCTCTGCCATATGCGTGTACTCGATCTAACGCGGGAGCCCCCCTTTCCAGATCAAGCTAGGTGTCACACTTCTGACTACGCTAATCAAGCGCGGTCACTTGTGGACAAGTTCATCAAGGGCCAGGATTCTTCACGCGTTCTTTCGACTGTGCCGGACGTGGATTCGGAGGCGATGTCGACAGAGAAGAGACGGTTACAGGCTGAACGCGATGAATTCGAGGAGGATCGCCGTAACCTCGCCGAAGCCGCGTTAAAGCTGGGCAGGGAGAGGGCTGCACTTGAGGTCCAACGGTTGGAGTTCTTGGAAGATCGACGAGCGTGGGACGTCAAGAAGATGATCGATGACCTTCCGCCGTCACCCAAAGCCGCAGGAATACCCACACCGTCCGCGGATGTCAAGTCTATGTTGAAGAAGAGGCTGGCTTCCCCTTCCCGCAGGAAATCGAAATCCCCGATGAGACCCCAACTCATGAAACAAAAACGAAGACCGTCGGTTGCCGTGGCCGGTAAGAAGGGAAGGAAGAGTGTCAAGTTTAGTTCCCCTCCCAGGAAAGCGGTTCCAATGCAGACGCTGGATACCGAACTCATCCCTCATTCACCCCCTCCCCCGTCGAGGGAGACCATCGCTCGGATGACGAGCGTCGAGGATTTGTTGGCTTCGTGTGCGCAACCAAAGGAATTGGTAACCACCGAGTTCGTCCTTCCTCCGCGTTCCCCACAGTCATCGTTACCCCCACCACCTAAACCCATAAGTCGTGCTCCTCCCCCTCACTTTAAACTTTCTGTTCCATCAACCACTCCTGATTCTTCGCCATCAGACCATCTTCCACCACCTTCCACTAGCAACACACAACAACTTCCTCCAACGTCACCCGGCCGAGCATTCCCTGTCGCCAAGCCATTGGCCCAGCGTATGCTTCACGCGTACTCTCCTGTTAAGCCCAGTCCTCTCAGTCGGGTCCTCATGGCCAACAGCGCATCACCCCCGCACGAACCTCCAGCCGTCTCTTCCGGAAACCCCGATGATCCTTTCGATTCAATGGCGGTGGATATGCCTTTCGAGAAGCGAGCACCGCTTGCTACCTTGATGGAGGAGGACTGGGCCAAACCGTTTGAGGATCTCGGGAAAGGCAAAGAGATGGATAAGGAACTGACGCTGGAGGAGGAGTTGGGAATTTCAATGGAAGTCGATCCGGACCCTCCTCTGAAAGTCAAGAACACACCTACATCACCGAGAAAGGTGAAACCCTCCACGACCAAGAAGACGACCACCGCATCTGCAACGCTCAAGACAAGGGCGAAAGTCGAGGTCAAGAAACCTGCGACTACAATTACAAACAGGGACAAGGGCAAAGGGAAGGAAACGGAGAACAAGCCGCAGGAGAAGGTGAAACCGACCACGAGGACGCGGACCGCCACAGTTGCTGGGTTGGACAAGGAGAATGCCGCCACGAAACGGCAGAAACTTAATCCTCCAACATCACCCAGCAAGTCAGCATCGTCGGCGGGTGGTCGGGGGGCGATCGGTAGCAGAGCTACGACGAAACCTCCGCCGAGGACCAGACCACGGCCTGGGGTCACGGGTGCGACCACGAGCAGTACCGCTCGAAGCACTGCCACAACGACCACTACTAGAGCTGGAACGAGGCGTATTGTTGCACCTCCGCCAAAACGGTAGATCTATTTCAATTCACTATTGCTTTCTTTCTCGCTTTCGATCCCTTTGCATCGCATTTCTTTTCCTACAGTATATAAACGGGTATTATAAACCGTGTAACATTACTAGGTCTTCTATTCAACGCACGCTACGCTTCGACTCTGAACTTGGAGCGAAGCACTCATCCTCGTGTGCCACCCTTGGGTCCCACTACCCCGTAGTTGCAGGGCTCGACGGGTGTCGAAGTTCCCGATCAGGAATTTACCCAACGAAGTCCAGAATGAAGGTCCCATGAACCTGTAACTCACACCGGGGTGGCAATTCCAAGGGGGACGTTTTCGAACGTGAGACACCTCATGAAATCTAATGCTGGTTGGCAAAGACCTCGTTGGGGTCAAAAAAAGTCTTCTCGGATCTAAAAATCTGAAGATCTGAAGTACGTTGACACTGACAGATTTCCAGGGGAGTGCCTTGGCGCGTTCATCTCAGCCCCCCCCCATCCGATCATATATCTGTAGGGTGCTCGACACGTTTGGAGGATCTGCTTAGGGCGGGTCGTTTCCCTTCGCTTTCTGACGAGTGGGAACCCTCCGAGCTTTCGCTTGCGTGGTGCAGCAACGTTAGCAGATCTTTCACAAAGCTCAAAACCTGCGATGCGGCGGGGTTTAGGGATATTTGCATCCGCCTGAAGGGCGAGTTGATGGTGCAGCTGAAATTCATGGCGTGTTTAGATTTGTGAATTTGGCTTGAACACAAAGCGATTACGGCGATGTCGTCCACGAGTAGGGTGACAAAAGGTTCCACGCACATTCGAGACTTTGTGCGGGATACTTGAACTCGAGGGCTACGTTCTGGGACAGGTGAGTTATCTCATCCTCTCCTGCTTGGCCACCCCAGACATCGACACTCACAGAAACCATGCGCATATTGTCACCTTGTGGGGATCCAGTGCGAACCGCGCAAGGGCTCCAGGAATGCTAAGGCCAAGTGTATTCAATGTGTCACCAGAAAGGCGTCACGCAGCCTCGATTTCATTCCCCGTAGAATGTTCAACATCCAGTCCGAAACGAACAGTGGTTCCGGAGTCATGCCTGCTACTTCGTTTCAAGCGTCTGCTCGGTGGACGGCAGAGTCTCCCGCTCCGGCTGTGTCCCCTACGGAAACAGAGTCCGAGGATGGACTAGCGGCGACCCTCAGGGAGATCATACAGTTCTTGATTCACACTACAGAAAGGGAATTTGAACGTAAGTTGAGTACCAAGGTCATCGACAGTATTAACGAAATGCATTACAAATATCTTGGTGTCCCCAAGCAGACCACCTAATACCACTGAACAATCACCTCGGCGTTTGGCCAGTAGATGTCGTTTCGTGACTTCGCCATAGTTGTATTATCCCGGCAGTCCCTGGCGGAGAACACGCGGAGCGCGGTGATTCTGCGACTGAAGCTGTTCTACTCATTGTGCTGATCTTTTTGTCCCGGGGTGGGGATGCTGTGGCCATTCGAGCGTCGGCGGGCGGGAAGGACTTGATCATCAAAAACAATCATCCATTGGACACCACCGCCTAACACCCACAACGTGATCAAATGTTAGGGACTGGTTACCGGTCTAACTGCGACAGGCGTGAACCGTTCCCACCTCTGTCTTCTGGGTAATCCCTGGAGATCTGGATTCCGACAAATCTTTCCTACTGAAACTCCGGAGAGCTCAGAGCTCTAAGGAGGAATGGGCCCAAACCCTACTCCATTCCACTTTTCACATTTTGTTTCTGTCAAATACTCATGTCAGGAATCACCGTACTTATGCCAACACCCATCAGATTCCCGTCATTGCATTCATCAAGTCAATACCTCGTCGTAGGCGCCCTGACAGCCAGACATCGGTGCATACACAGCAGTTTGCATCGGCATCTGAACACACAGATTCGGGCACAGGCCGTTTCCAAGCTGAAGGAACTCGAAAGTTCTGGAGACACATCGTCCTCGGAGTAAGCACGCGCTGAAATTCACGTTCTGGTGTCTTCCTGACGAAATTACGTTCACATAGCTCTTCGGGACAACAACCGGTTACCAGCCGAATTGGTTCGTTACAGCAAGATAATCTGTAGCTTCAACAAAGCGCGTCTCACGGGGAGCCACGAATGGAATCAACGGAACGGCTCAGCCGACATCGCCGGCATCACCGTCTTCGTTGTCACCTACACCATCGTTCAGTCCGTCAAGCGTGTGGGGAACTCGGCGGTGCCTCCCAACAACATACGAGTTAGAAGAGATGGAGAACCTCAAGATAACTGACAACGAGCACAGCCCCGGCGCGCCACAACACCCACCCCTTCACGCCATCCCAAATGACACTTCGCAACCAATTCCTATTTCAATTCCCACCAAGTCGTCACCTGCCTTACCCTTCCACACTACCCAACGCCCATCAACCACTCCCCCAACCCACAATATATTGATGGGCAGCAGACCACCCCCACCAACCACCAGGCTCCCGTCATCCCGGACTATTCCTCGGGGTCCTTCTAAACAGACGGGCAAACAAGAGCTCCCGAAACTGCCAAAATCGAGCGTGTGCACGCCTAAGGAGCTGTATGACTACATGCACAATGCCGACTATGGAGTATTGATACTTGATGTACGGCCACGAGAGGAGTTCGAGAGGGAACGTATAAAGGCATCGGCGATCGTTTGTCTCGAACCTATGGTGCTGAAGCGTGAAAAGTATGTCTCCGCCCGCTTGCGTTGGCCCGTCTTACTAACTCTCCCGGAGCATCACTAGCGGGGCCATCGGAGAGTCGCTTCATGTTGCGCCTCGTGATGAGCTGACACTCTTTTCCAATCGGGACAAATTCGACGTCATTGTTATTGCTGACAAGTCGAGTGAGACCTACCTCGCGAACGCAGCCAAGCCAGTACTCCGGGCCATCTACGAGATTGTTTTCAAGAAGTGTTTCGGGAAGGCTCCGATGCTCCTAATTGGTGGACTAGATGCTTGGAAGCGAGAGTTCGGTGATCGCGAGGTCGATCGAGGCATCTCATCCAGCGGATCACCGGCGCCTGCACTGAACGGTGGTATTGCAAGTGGTTCCAGCTCGTCGATGCGCTATGCCAGTCCTCCCTATGTCTGCAGTGGGTCTGGTACAGAACACACACACTTTTTGAGCGCCACCAGCAGGGTCTTGGGTGCTCTGAATGAGAATCCGCGGTTGCCACCTCCAACGGAACCATCTCCAGGGCCCTCGTGCACTCTCCCCCAACCATCCGAGGGTATCAATGGATTCAGAAGAGGCTCGAAGGCTTTCAATCGCCGTGTCGTGATAAACAGCCGCCCCCTATCTCCAGACAGAACCGACCTCGTATGTGCTTCATTCTATTACCGTTTGAAGCTACTGCTGAGGCTTGTCTAGGTCACACCAGGCTACATGAGTGGAAACATTTCCATCCAATACCCCTCATACCCCATACCCGTCATCGCATCAATCAACCCCCTTTGTGGGGAAGATAACACTTTATCTCCTTCGGTGACTCTTTTGGATCGCTTGGGGCTTCAGGTCAGGTGCTGACGGCTGCCTTTTGTCTCTAGGACCAAGTTACCCTCCCTACAGGGGCCACACCACCGACAGTCGCTTCAAAGCCCCAGCAGGGGTTTACTACATTCCATTCCTCTACACGCGAACAGGAACATCAGAGGCTCCGACTCCAGTTGCCCCTGCAATCTAGACCCCATTGCCGAGAGTGGCTGAAGGGCAATTGCCCCGGGCCCGAAGGACCAAATTGTCCTTTCACCCATGATCCCGAGGTACGCTCTTCCCTGCAAAGTCCCGTACGATGTTGTGCTAATATTCGCGTTGCCAGGCGCGAGCAGCGGAACAGCTTCGCTTGAAGAAAGCCGCTGAGGAGCAGGCTGCGAAGGCCGCCCAGGAGGCGGCCGCAACTATCGAGGAAAAGGTCCTCCCCTCGACCAAGGTCACCTTCGGTGCCGGTGTGGCCGTACAGAGGGTCCTCACCGGATGCGAGACTTGTAGGGTGTTGGTGAAGAACCTACCTCTCACTGCGACCAAGGCGGAAGTCGTTACACTTTTCACCCAGCCCGGATTTGACCCCACCAAATTCACTGTCCATCCACCACAGCCATCGCCGATTGATCAGTCTCATCTACGGGCTGTTGTCGAGTTCGAACATCTGGAGGATGGGAAGAACGCGGTTGCGGGGTTGGATGAGATCGAATTCGGATCGGAGAAGGTCAGACTGGTACTCATTTCCAAGCAGGGAGACATGGGGAAATTCAAGGACCTGGACTCATACGCCCTCACGGTAATGTGGCCGGCTCCCTCCTCCGTGGCGAGGACCACGCCTAGCTACAACCTCGATGACGCCATCCCTACTCTGCAGTCCCTGGTTATCAGAGCGCACCCCCAAAGCCATCATTCGGTCACATACGAGCCTAACCTCTCCCCCAACGAACACGGTGTGGTCTCGGCCAATATCCACTTCTCTACACGGGAGCATGCCAGGGTTGTTCGCGACTTCTTGGATCAGAAGCCTCTACCATTCTATCCGGAGAAGAAATACTCGATCTTCCTTCCAGATCCTCTTCATTACACGATGCGTGTCCCGTACCCCCAATACAAAGCCCAGAAGAAACTCTTCCAATCACTCATACCCACCCCGGCCGACCGCGAAGCCACCACTCGCCTTCGTATTCTGGTAGATCAGCCGGGCCAGCCGGCACGTATCGAACTTTCAGGATCAGACAAGAAGACTGTCGGGAGGCTGAAAGTGAGGATCGAACAGTTGACCACCGGAGAGAAGTTGCCGCAATTGAATCGAGTCTTTTCCGGTGCTGAAGGCGAAAGGTTTTTGGCAAAGGTCAACAGCGAGTCCCAGGCATACATCTACGTCGACAAGCGCCAGAACACATTGAAAGCCTTCGGCGAACCAGCCGCGATCGAGCGGGCCAAGGCTATGATCCAGGAAGAGGTGGACAGATTGGCATCTCTTCAATTCGAGGTTTTCCTCAAACGGGATTCCATTCGGTTCTTTGTGGACGGTGCGCGTGGGTCGACGCTGTTGAAGCAGGAGGTGGGCGAAGGGAACGTTATGTTGGATGTGTCACCTGCCCATTGCAAGATTGTGGTTCGGGGAGGGGAGCCGGCGCGCCACCTCTTGGGGAAGCTCATCGACGAGTCGTTATCGGACGCCATTCGATCCCAACACAAACTCAAGGACGTCGGAGAAACCTGCCCGGTTTGCTACGACGCCATCGATCAGCCGTATCGTCTGGGTTGCGGCCACGCCTACTGTCACGGTTGCCTTCGCCACTTCCTGGTCACGGCCTCCGACACCAAGCAGTTCCCGTTGTCGTGCATGGGCGATGAGGGAAAGTG
>Ga0307517_10007421_pt1 | contig 15986 bp, 12 predicted proteins | sample 23_EM_MG_FD_194515 | JGI IMG/M metagenome (GOLD analysis project Ga0307517, IMG submission 194515) | Populus trichocarpa ectomycorrhiza microbial communities from riparian zone in the Pacific Northwest, United States - 23_EM | ecosystem: Host-associated > Plants > Roots > Unclassified | place... | reverse complement strand
GACGAAGGGATCGTCCAACAGGCAAACGCTTCTGCTCTCAAGAAAGTGGTTGAATATTCCACCAATGGTACCGTTATTATCGGTGGTCTCTTTCCAAGCACCGCACGACCACCTGAATTTACTGTGTTGTTCAATGCGTTTGGTCTGCCCTGGAAACATGGGTCCTACTTCCGTGATCGGGTAGTTCTCAATTCGGGGCATCCGGTGGCGGCTAAATACGGGCAGTACCTGCCTGGTGAAATTTCGATGAAAGCGGTGCATATTAACTCCTTCAACCCGCGGGATGGCTTGTATTCCGGTGCAAACGTGTCGAAGGGTGAGTCCCCTGTGGTTCAAGCGAGAACAGGAAGTGGGAAGAAGGTGGGGAGTGTAGGGTATATCGGAGATGCCAACGCCGAAGAGGGTACCACGAAAATTCTACTCTCCATGTTCGGGTTGCTCTCCACTGGAGTTTGAAGGCTGGCCAGCCAGGGAATTATTCCCTGGACCACCGGTTTCATCCATCAACGAAGTAGGTTTGTCCAGGCATTGGTGATAATTAAGCCCCCAATTACATGTCTTAATTCATTTTATAAGTCATTGTTATACTATATTGCTACTAATTCATTATACTTCCCGGTCGCCCAAACCTGGTTATTGCTTCATTGACTACTTGCTTTGAAAAATACTTATCATGTTAACTAAGGTTTGCTGTTATATTCTTCCGTAGTTAAACATAGTTTCCCAGAAATTAAGTCAATCTCGGATGCCATACTTCCGCATCTTGTTCATCTCAAATTGATTTTCCTCCAAAATCTGGAGATACCCACTTGCTTTGAAAGAGGCTAAAATGCTCGACAGCATGGAAAACAAGTACTTGAATGTCCTCCATTCTTCGCACAAAATATAATGTTATCGTCGGATGTATAGCTGTTCGTCCTTGGCAGGTAAATACGAATCAGGACTTCGATCCAGATCACAATTCAAATAACAGACATCATTTCGACCAAGCACTTCGAAGGGTATCAATACATCATTCAAACGTTGGGCGCAACCAGGCGTACCGGTGAGGAGTCTTGTCATCTGAGAGCACAAGGAAAGTCAGACGGGTGTATCATGATCAGGTCGCACAACTCTGGCAGCCACGAACCAAACCTCGTCATAGTAGTGTTCCTTATCCTACCCTTGGTCGACGGGGTATAGCGCTTTCCAGAGAAAAAGTCGAAGCGTTCCAGTGGGCCAGTGGATATAGAGCAGATAGGAGAGCAACAGTTGATTGATGCCTAGCTTGATCCTTTCCTTTCTATTTTCTCGACCCATTGGTTAATCGTAGTCGAGAGAGTTTATTCCTGCCGGAGACATTGCTATAAATCGTAAAAAAAGATTCAAACACGAAGCAACGACGTGGCAAGAGTAAGCTATTCGAGAAATTGGATATTCTCAAATGGGTGTAGGGAACTGCGGATTTTCAAAAATGGGAGCCTGAGATGATAGATTGGTTATTGCACTAATGTTAGCAACGAGATCTGCAAATCTTACAAGCGAAGCCTGGAGACAATATACTTGCTTGAGCTTGAAATGTTCGCCATTGACGGAGATTGGGTTTCTCCATTAAGGTAGTCCTATTTCAAAGTTAGAGGGAAGCTGCTTGCCTCGGGACAATATTATCAAATTATCAATCCAGCACAGGGTTCCAGCATAGATATACGAAACAGTTGGAAGACGATGCGGTAACACGCCGAAACAATGCTCATAGCCTCGCGGAGTGATATTGAGAAATCACGGAGCAAAATTTGGCGAGATCTTCGCTATTAAGAGGCAGTACAAGATTGCCAAGGGCGTTGAAGATGTGGGGCGACATGATTGTTTGTGTCTGCTTGGCAAACATGCCCATCGGATATCACCTTCAATACTTAAGCTGATAACGTTCGCTTCCCCTCTTTCCCCTCACAACCATCTTCTATACACAGGTGAGCTATATGCGCATGGAACACATCTCGCCATTCACTGATAGCGATGTCGCTCTTCGCACTGCAGTCTTGTATTTAGTAACTCCCTTTTTGTTGACGAGGAATGTGTGGAATCTTTGGTTATTGCAGTTATTTGAAGGAGAAGGTGGGTTCAACATCTTCAATCACAAGAGCCCGAGTTGGCTAGCGAGCATTCTGCCGCAATCTTAAACGTGTCTTTCACCACCCAGAAATGTGTGTGGCATGTTACGATCTACCCCTTAAACTATAAACTTGGGATATATGCTAACTCGCCCTTCCCAATAGTCACGAAAAGAAATTCTCGAAATCCTCGTTGCAGGTCTTGCCCGCCAGGAGTACCGTGGATATGATTCTGCGGGTCTTTGCATTGACGGTGATAAGCCCGGCTCGGCTGTCTATTTCAAACAAGTTGGAAAGGTTGGCGGCCTTCGGAAGCAAATCGCTGGTTCTTCGTTTGATGTAGAAAAAACATGCATCTCTCAAGTTTCCATTGCCCACACACGATGGGCTACCCATGGCCCACCTTGCACCGTTAACTGCCATCCAATTCGCTCCGACCCGCAATCTGACTTTGTCGTCGTTCACAACGGCATTGTCACCAACAGCGCAGAGCTCCGCTTAGTTCTTCAAAAGCGCGGGTATAAATTTGAAACTGAAACTGATACGGAAGCTGCCGCCATTCTTGCCAAATACATCTTTGATTCCAGCAAGGAGAAGGAGCTTTCTTTCACTGATCTTATCAAGGCGGTCCTGAAGGAGTTGGAAGGCTCTTTCGCATTTGTCTTCAAGTCGAAGCATTATCCTAACGAGGTCGTCACTGCTCGCCGCGGATCACCCCTTCTCGTTGGGGTGAAGACCGACAAGAAATTGAAAGTTGACTTTGTCGATGTCGAATTTTCCGGTCAGGATAGTGAGAAGCAACTCGAAAATCGTGAGTTCAATATCTACCGATAGGGTTCAAGCATTGATTTTTTTGTGTCCAGTCGTTTCAACAAACTCGCTACTCGGTGTCCCTTCGGCCAATCCCAAAGTGATGCGGACCCAGTCTCGTGCATTTATGTCAGAGGATGGTCTTCCACAACCCATTGAGTTCTTTATAGCGTCTGACGCGGCGGCTATTATCGAGCACACAAAGCGTGTCCTCTATCTCGAGGACGATGATATCGCACACATCGCCGATGGCGAGCTTCATATTCACCGTTTGAGACGCAAAGATCAGGGCGGGCAGACTCCGAGCCAGATCGCAACCACCAGAAACATCGAGACGCTTGAACTTGAAATTGCGGCCATCATGAAGGGCAAATTCGATACTTTCATGCAAAAAGAGATTTACGAGCAACCCGAGTCCGTCGTCAACACGATGCGTGGACGTGTCAACTTCGACGAGAACAAGATCACCCTCGGCGGACTTCGTGCCTACCTTCCTATCATTCGCCGCTCCAGACGTATGGTATTCGTCGCATGTGGGACCAGCTACCATTCTTGCTTGGCCACTCGTGCTATTTTCGAGGAGTTGACTGAGATACCGATTGGCGTTGAACTTGCTAGCGATTTCCTTGATAGGAAGACCCCAATCTTCCGAGATGATGTTGTCGTCTTTGTCAGCCAGAGTGGTGAAACCGCCGACACTATTCTCGCTCTTCGATATTGCCTAGAGAGGGGTGCCCTTTGTGTCGGTGTTGTTAATACCGTGGGTTCGACTTTGTCTCGTGAAACCCACTGTGGTGTTCACATCAACGCTGGTCCGGAAGTTGGCGTTGCTTCGACCAAGGTGAGTGTCTGGACTGTTCTTCGATCAAATATTGAGGCTAGTTCTAGGCATATACTTCTCAATATGTTGCTTTGCTCATAATTGGTCTCCAACTCTCCGAAGATCGTATCTCTTTCACTGAGCGCAGGAATCAAATCATCGATGGTTTGCATGCGCTTCCAAGCCAGATCAGGAGGGTTCTGGAGCTCGACAGTGCTCTCAAAGAGCTGGCTGCAACAGTCTCTGAAAATAAGAGTCTGCTCCTTATGGGACGGGGATATCAGTATGAATATCGGTTATCTTCTTTCTTCCCAGATTAACGTTATCTTTCAGGCATGCCACCTGCCTTGAAGGGGCGCTCAAAATCAAAGAAATCAGTTACATGCACTCCGAAGGTGCGCATAATGTCGTACTTATATCTTCCTTCCTGAGTTACCCTGATAGGTATCCTCGCTGGCGAACTCAAGCATGGCCCTCTCGCCCTGGTTGATGAGAATATGCCCGTCATAATTGTCATGACTCAAGATTCTCTGTACCCGAAAGTGCAGTCCGCTTTTGCTCAAATCACTGCCCGAAAAGCGCAACCGATCGTCTTGTGCAATGAGGGAGATACAGCTATTCCAGCCAATTGCAAGACGATTCGCGTCCCCAAAACGGTTGATTGCCTGCAAGGATTGTTGAACATTATCCCCTTGCAGATTCTTTCATACCACCTGGCTGTGAAAAATGGATGCGATGTTGACTTCCCGCGAAACCTGTGCGTTGATAGCATTAACCTGAATTTTTTTTTGCTAATTGGATTCTTATTTCAGGGCAAAATCTGTCACGGTCGAGTAACTGCGCTTCAACATCGCAGATAAGTTCGAATAAAAGCTTCACTGGCTTCGCATATTCTTCTTCTCCTCGTTTTGAGAACCTTTCAAAATAAAATAAAATAATGTACTCTGGACTCTTTACGATGCAATACATCAACACGTTCCTCATTATTTCATCTCAGGTTTGAAATATGCCGCGGCATCGGCATCACTACTAGTATCTAATATTCAACGTCCACAATTGTAGTCTGATCACAAATGTTCGTTTCTCACCTTTTTGCCTTCATAGGGCTGTTGCTTGCCGACCTCACCGGCGGTCACACTCCAGATGGCACACAGAAGACCCTGATGCAAAATTCAACGAAGCCATTAATATCTACTCTTCGTGGCGTCAACCTTGGAGGATGGCTTGTCCTGGAGGTGCACTTGAATGCTTTGTTCTACTTTGACGTTCCACTGACGGCTTTTCTTAGCCATGGATCACCCCATCTCTCTTTGATAACACAGGTGATTCGAGGGTCGTTGATGAATGGACGTTCTGTCAATTCCAGGACCGCTCAAAGGCCCTTGGTATTTTGCAAAACCACTGGCGTACCTGGATCACCGAGGCAGACTTTGCTGCTATCGCTGCCGCGGGGTATGTTACATCTTTCTTGCTCAATGTTTCGTTGTATTGACGCTGGAATAGCCTCACCCACGTCCGATTGCCAATCGGTTATTGGGCATTCGATATATCGGGCGGTGAACCTTTCATTCAAGGACAAGTTACTTATCTTTGGAAAGCAGTCGTCTGGGCTCAAGCTCATGGTATCAAGATTATTGTTGATTTGCACGGTAGGTTTCCGCTGGATTCAAACTTCAACCACACTTTTTAACAGTCCAACTGTAGGAGCACCCGGAAGTCAAAATGGGTTCGTCCCAACACGTTTACATTCTCTACCACTTCCCTGATATATTTTCCCTACATAGTTACGATAACTCCGGTCAGAGAATGAATTTCCCGCGAGTCGTTTGGTCACGAAATCATATAAGCTCTTATTCTAATTTTGCTACCATCAAGTCAATGGCACACTAAGCAGAGTAATATCGACCGCACAAATGCAATTATCCGAGAACTTGCTTCGATGTTTGCAGACATCGACGTTGTTCCAATCATCGCACCGCTCAATGAGTGAGCATTTCAGAGACCTGTCCAGGAAGGTATTCCGACTGATTTGATTTTGCTTAGACCTGCTGGCTTTTTTGGTGACCAGATACTGACTGTTGTTAAACAATACTGGTATGACAGCTATGGCAATATTCGGTAAAGGTCTTTTTGTTGGTTTAACGCGTAAATCTCATGAATGCTTGCATTCTTAGCTGGCCTTACGGCACGCCACAGGAAAGTGGTACCGTGGTTCAAATTGGTGATGCTTTCCAGCCCTTGTCGTACTGGAAAGATTTCATGCCACCTCCCAAGTGGCAAAACGTCATGCTCGATACTCACATCTACGCAATGTTCTCAACCCAGGTCAGTTCTTTATTCAGAACTCCCCTTGTGATTGAAAAATCATATTTTTTAGGGGAACCAAATGACCTTGTTTCAACACATCCAATCAGCGTGCAGCCATGCCGATGACCTCTCCCATGCACCCCTTTGGGTCGTTGTGGGTGAATGGACACCTGCCCCAAATGACTGTGCCAAGTACCTCAACGGGCGTGGTGTTGGCTCGCGATATGAAGGCACCTTCGAGGGATCCACCCGCGTCGGCAGTTGCGCAGGATGGACAGGGAAAGCGTCAACGTTCAGCCAGAGTTACAAGGATTTCTTGAGGCAACATTGGGAGGCGCAAGTGATCACGTTTGAAAAGGGACAGGGATGGATCCAATGGACTTGGAAGGCAGAGCAGGCTGATGAATGGAGCTATCAGGCGGGTTTGGCGAATGGGTGGATTCCGCAGTATCCAACGGATTTCATGTACCCGGGCATTTGTGGATGAAAACCCTTTTACGGCAGTTTGACGTTCGGCGCTCGGATTTCTTTCCGACTGGGTAAATAATGCTTTTTATGTAAAGATTTGGCAGTTGGTTGTCAAGATGATGGGGAAAGGACTTGGGACATTTGTATTGTAATCACTTTGTTGGAAACCGTGGAGAAGAGACACTATTGGAGGTTTTTCTGATCAATGTACTAATATATGTAACCTAGGTATCAAATGATGGAGTACTCAGCATCCTTTCGACCAAACCAAGTATTCTCAACGATTTTCGAGTGAGCGTAAGCCCTTCTCGACATCTTCTCTTTTGGCTGAGATAATAAAATCTTTCGGTGATCCAGCTCTCTTCCAACTCGCTGCCTCGTCTTGCATGGATTTTTCCAGCCTCACGGGAACTTTCCGTCCGTGTCTTAACCCGTTTCAAAGCCGGATGAGCAGGATATCTGATCAAAGGCATCAGACAAACACCCACCCAAGATCAACTGTTGGGCTGGTAGAAATACAAAGGCTGAGTAGCCATAGACACTCCACTCATGGCGATAATACGACAGAGATTGAAGTGGACAGCAGGAGAAACTCGAAGTGCCACATACTAGATTTTGTCTCCGTCCGAAATCAATATCCACGTAAATCCCTTTTTTACAAGATTATGGATGTCAGGTTTAGTTTGCTTTCAACTACGGTCCCCCCAAAAAAAAAGTAATACAGGATGTAGATAAATATGTAGTAATGAATCATGTGTTGTTCAGCAAAAAAAAACATAATCACAGACATTCAATCAGAAAAAAACGAAATTACTCTCTCAAAAAAATCTCCCTCGGGTTTCGAAATGCACGAATTACCCCGAGGGATCGAAAGCTTCATCATACGCCGGTGGAGGAACACTCCCATCCTCTCTCCTTCCTTCACTCGCATCATGGATATCCACCTTGAGCCTATTATTTTCCCTTGTCAGCTCCTCAACCTTCTCCTGCAAATCCACCAACTTTGTCTCGCTCATCGACCTGAAATCCGCAAATTGTCGTTTCCCATCTTGCAACTGTGCTCTCAGCTGGTCATTCTCCCGTGCCACCGTTTCCTCGCGTCGACGATTAGATGAAACCCCGACAGACGTCTGCAACTGGTTCACCATATTCTCCAACTCTCCAACACTCTTCTTCAACTTCCGGTTCTCCAACTCCATCTCATCATACTTTGCATGTTTCGTCGAAAGCAGCAACTGTTCCATCGACCGGTGCATGTCCCTCACCTCGCTCTTCAAAATATCATTCTCCTTCGTCACATCCCTTATCACCACCCTCAACTCTCGATTACTCGTCATCCCCTGCCTACTAGACTCGGGCTCATCAGCCAACACCTTGGTCATATCCCCCACCCTCCCATTCAACTCACTAATATGCTGCTTTTGCGACTCGATCGTCTGTCGATAACCCGCAGCCTCAGCAACATATCTCGCCATCATCCCCTCACACTCCCTCATCTTACCCCTCAACTCCTTCTCATCCTCAGCAAGCGCCCGAATCCTCCTCTCCTGATCCTCACACTGCGCTTCCTTCTCCCCCAACGCAGACAAATATCGCGTGATATCCTGCGTATGTTTCTCTTGAGACCCCGCAGATTCCGATTCGAGAATATCAACCATCGTCTTCTCCATATCCTTTACTTGCGTTTTCAGAATGTCATTCTCCCATCGGAGTCCCTCGTTCATAGTCCTCAGTTCATTTTGAGCTTCGAGCTGACTGAGGAGTACTTCGATCTGTCGGGAAAGTTTTAAATTTTCTTCTTTGGATTTATTGAGTGCTTCTTCTGCTTCGTGGTTAGCAGTGGCAGACGCAACAGCGGGAGGCGATGTGGGCGTTGTTGGTGGTAGTGATAGCATAGGCGGTGGTGGCAGCACCAGTGGCGGTGGCGGTGACTGACGACGTGATACCCCATTCACAGTTAATTGAGAATGAGCCATAGGATCCTCGAAAGGCGATTTTTCCGGGGGTGGTGAGATCGGCGATTTAGGCGACGAACCAAAAGCCATCGTCTGCCGAAATGGGTTCGTGTTCGTACGTGAAATCGCTGGAACAGAAGCGGACAGAGACACAGATTTGTTGAGTGGTAGTTTCATGATTGAATCTCGATGTTTGGGTGGGACGGGTGGTGGTGCTGGTTTTTTTATCGAAAGTTTCAGAGTTTGTGGGGATGATGAGGGTGATGACAGGGAAGGCGAGTTGAATGCGATTGTGTTTCGCCTGGACTTTAGTGAGGGAGGTATTAATGATGATGGTAGGGACGTGGGGATGTCCTCGCCTGCCGATCGTTGTTTGACGAGGTGCATCGCGACCATGAATTCATCACGGTCCATGAAATCCCGATCCAGAGTAGTCAGTTCCCTAACGAGGTTTTATAAAAGGGTTACAATCGCAAGAGAGAAAAGAAACAAAAAGAACGCACCAAATACGATCTAGATCTGCAGCAGGCACCCTATAGACCGAAACAAACTGGTCAAAAACGTCTCGTTCGAGATAACCCGAGTGGTTCTCATCCAATTTCCGAAAGTGGAGTTCAGACATGTTTCTATCGTGTTGTGAAATTTCCTCCCAGTTGTCGTTGTTGTTATTAACGGTGACGGCCTGGTGATTTGGTGCAGTCGTTGTTGTCGTCGTAGAAGATGATGTTGGCGCTGGTGGTGGTGGTGGAGGAGGAGGAGGAGGAGGTTGGTGGTGATAATGATCAGAGGAAGGCGTGCTAGACATCCCAGGCTTCGAAAGCCTCGAAGGTGGTTGTGGCGAGAGGGCATGGTAAGATTGTTTATGTATTGTTGATGCCAATACCGACGGCTGCCGCCGATAAGTTGGAGGAGGCGACAACTGCCTTTTTGGCGAAAAAGAGCCGGAAGAAGAGGCATCCACAAACTGATCGAATACGTCTGGAGGGATCGTAGAAGGCAATGAATGGAGTTGAGAGGATTGGAGTGCTTTGACCAAGTAGAGGCCGCAGGCGAATTCTGTGAGATCTACTGCACGTCGTTTGCTTCGGTCGACCAGGTTTCTGTGTGTTGTGTGAAAGATCTGGAGGGGAAAAGGGGGAATGAATGGAAAGCTTACATTACCACACGAATGTCTTCATATGAAATGTTCGAGGTCATGATATACGCATTCATAATCTTATCCTCTGAAAGAACAATAAACGACACATTGGTTTCAGGTCACAATTCTGAAACGCACCACTCAGAAAACCATTCACTGGACCAGCTTTCCAAAATGCCGTTTTGAATTCCCGAACTTGATCTTCTTTAACAGCAGGAAAGGCCATAATCTGCGGAGATCCAGACACTCCTGGCCGTGGTCCCCCTACTCCTGTCCGAGAAGCAAAAGAAGGGCCTTTAAACTCTTTATTATTCGTTATTCCATCTAAAGTTGGAAGTGGGCCAGCTATAAAAACCCGTCAATAAACGAATCCCCACACACCACTCAAGACACACACACACATACCTACCGTCAACAGCTTCTCACTCAACATCTCCCCAGCTTGAGCCCATCCGATCAGCCTCAAAGCCTTTGCAATCTCATGTTTCGAGAACACCCCATCCCCGTTTTCATTCGACATGTTCAATATCACTCGGAGCGTCGCAGGGGGTAGGGAGCTTCGGTTGAAGACTTCTTTGGCTTGGTCGCCTTGGAGAGACCCTCCTCGACCGGCGTGGGCGTCATTGTTGGCAGAGGCAGAGGATGTACCGTTACGGCCTCTCGCAACGAGGATCTGCGTCGCGAGCTCGAGTTCCTCCTCAATCGCAAAGAAAGTCTGCGTAGTCATTTCTTTTCCAGAAATGAATTTAGCCTTTTAATAATATAGATCGCAGTAGGTCGTAGGTCGCAGTCGTATACTCGTATGTAGATGCCGAGCGGGTGTTGGTTAACGTAAGAGGCCCGCCGCCGTTTCCGTTTTTTTTTGGACAATGGTGCTGGTTAAAGCCTAGATGTACGTACCACGTTTCAGGCGTTCCCTTGTGGGACCTTATTTTTGCAACTTGGGAGGCGCACAGCGTTTCTGCACGAAAATCAATCAAAGCCGGGGCGCAGCACCTGGCAGGTTGTATGAACGTGTTTCAAAGTTCGATTCAATTGACCAAAGGTAAAGAGGGTAAATAAATGAAATCTGGGCGCTCCGATAACCTATCTCCTGTAGGATTTATTCTTTTTAAATAATGGAAGTTCGTAGATGATAGATCGCAGTCCGAGTTGGATACTCGTAGTAGTTCAAGTTGTAGTGCCGAGCAGGATGTTTGAGGTCCGACGAAATAATCATACACGAAAACAAATCAAAATGTGAATTTCTGTGTTGCTGGGTATCCTCGGAAATGCACAAGGTCCTGAATACGCAAAGGAAGTAAAATAAGGAACGCCGAAGTAGATAATTTAAATAATGCGAAAGACAGGTGGACGACACGAAGAAATAATCAAGTGGAAATTATCGGACGCGCTGAAGATATTCAAAAATTCCAGCTCAACGAAGACAAGGAGTGGACTAACATAGGAGATTGTTGAGAACTATTTCTCTGCATTCAGCAAGATCTTCGTCAGAAGGGAGGTGTTTCGTGGTGAACCAGTCATCGCCGCCTTTTGACCTCGAGTTGTTTTTCAACTCTCGACCGACCAGTGCATGCCGGGTCTTGAGATAACTCTCCCAGGCCTTGATGAAGCCACCAACGGGATCGGAGCCTTGCTGGACAATCCAGAAGGAATGTTCGAGACAGATAAGAATAGCTGCATGTAGTGGTAAGGAGCCGTAAATATAAGACGAAAGGTGGATTAGTCAGACCGATGAAAGAACACAAAGAAGGCACCTATGAAATTAGAAATAAATGAGTGAAGGAACTGAAAAGAATGGGATATGGTCTTACATTGAATTGAGTGTTCACAAGGCCGTGAACGTTGTTCACCTGAAAATTGCCGGCCTGTCAACAGAGTGGGATAACGGGACTAGACGGGACATACAAACTAGAAAAGGGGCATGTCAGGGGTTTGGATCATACCCAGCGCAGGGAGACTCACATTCTGGATGTGATTTTATGGTGGTAGGTAAGAGACCCAAACATAGGTTAGGGGGCATACAAACTCACATTCTGGAAGGGATTTCATGGGTGCACGTCAGGGAATCAAAGAGAGACCAAGAGGTGCACAGCAACTCACAAACTGGATGGGATTTCAAGAGTGCACGTCAGCTAACGTAGGCGAGGAGGGTCATCACAACTCACTCTCTGGAAGGAATTTCATGGGTCACGGGTGCACGTCAGCAAATCATACGGAGGCCAGGAGGCGCACAGCGACTCACGGCCTGAAAGCATTTCATGAGCACATGTCAGAAAATCAAAAGGAGGCCAGGAAGGACACGGCAACTCACGCTCTTGATGAGGTGTCATGGCTGCAGGTCAGAAAATCACACGGAGGTGAGGAGGGGCACAGCAACTCACAACCTGGAAATAATTTCATATGCACATCAGTTAATCAAATGGAGGCCAGGAGGGGCACAGAAACTCCTCACAAACTGGAAGGGAATTCATAGGTGCAATCAAACGGAGGAGGGGCAAAGCAACTCACAACCTGGAAGGGATTTCATGAGTGCAATCAAACAGAGGCCAAACCTGAGGACTCACAACCTGGAAGGGATTTCATGACTGCAGGTTAGAAAATCAAACGGCGGCCAGGAGGACAGCAACTCACTCTCTGGAAGGGATTTCAGGCGTGCACGTCAGTGAATCAAACGGAGGCAAAGAAACCCACTCTCTGATGGGCGAACATCAGCCAATCAAACAGAGGCGAGGAGGGGCACAACAACTCACGAACTGGAAGAAATTTCACGTCAGCTAATCAAACGGAGGCCAGAGGGGCACAACTCACACTCTGGAAGGGATTTCACGGGTGCATCAGAGGATCTAACGGAGGCCAAGAGGGACACAGAAACTCACCCTCTATTATCATGGGTACATCAGCTGATCAAACGAAGGCGAGGAGGGGCACAACAACTCACAAACTGGAAGGGATTTCATAGGTGCATGTCAGCTAATCAATTAGAGGCCAGGAGGGGCACAGCAACTTACGAACTGGAAGGGATTTCATGGGTGCAAGTTAGGGAATCAAATGGAGGGGCACGGCCTGAGCAACTCACAGCCTGGAAGAAAATTCATGGGTCCAATCAATCGCAGGCCAGGACAGGCGCGGCAACTCACTCTCTGGAAGGGGTTTCACAGATTCGTGTCAGCCAATAAAGCGGGGGCCCAGAGGTACATAGCAACTCACGACCTGGGAGGGATTTTATGAGTGCCCACTGTCAGCTAATCAAACGAACGCCAGGAATGCACAGACACTCACAAACTGGAAGGGATTTCATGAGTGCACATCAGTGATTCAAAGGGAGGCCAGCAACTCACGTCCTGGAAAGGGTTTCATAGGTGCACGTCAGCCAATGACACGAAGGACAGGAGGCGGCCACAACTCACTCTCTGGAACGGATTTCATGACGGCAGGTCAGAAACTCAAACGGGGCACACTCACCATCTAGATATTGGGAGAAGTGTTCCTTTGTCGTCAATTTGAAATTCTCTATGTAACTTGCTTGTTACCTATACACTACAATGATAATTTGCCTTCCTTTTACTTTGATAATATTACCTTTTTCCCCTTTTCGTTCGCTTAATCAGTTTATTGTTCTTGAGCTTGATGTCACACGCACATACTGAATCAGAATACGAGATCGAGTTAAATTTCGTCACCGAGATTAGATCAGGGCACTTACGTCCTGAAATATCCAGTTGTCGTCTTGTCTTCTTCACAGGATAAATAAAATAGAATTGGACTCTCACATGATTCTTCTCAACTTCAGTCAGAGCACCACGTAATGAATTCGGCTTACATACCTTAATATAACAATGTCCAAACCAAGATGAGGTGATATAAATTAAATCCCACTTTGATCATTTGAGTGAACATATCGATATAATTCAAGTAAGGATGTACCATTGTCGAAACATCCTGGAAGATGTGTCTGGAATAGAAAGATAAGTTGAAGTAACGATGGACGAGTGGACGACAGACCTGTTCACCGCAGATTCAATGCAAATCTCAAGGTTATTCTGTTGAACGGTAACAAACAATATCTTCAGTGCAATGTCGTCAATTGATGCAGCTGTCTGTTTGATTAGTTCTCCAACTTGTTCTTGATGATCACCTTCGTCCTCATGGATAGCTGCGCATGATATAAATCCCAAGACCAGTGGCTAAAGGAGAAGAGACCTACATTCAAATCGCACATACGCGCGTGGTGGAAACTTGTAACCCTTGAGCGGCTTCTCGAACTTCTTCTTCAAGATGGCACAAGCGACTTCTCTATTCTTGTCTTCTCCCTTGTCCCTATCATACACCTGCGTGATGAGGTCGTCGAATTTCGTGAAGATCGCTACAACCGGAACTGTTTCTGGTCAGTCACGATGAAAAATTTGGAGATTCTAAACCATTTTACCATTCCAGCCAAGTTCCTCATTGAACAACATCTTTTCCAATCGCAGTAGCGGGCGAGATTTATCCGGGGCGAAACAAAACCTGAACACATTGTCGATTGTGCGAGATTATGAGAGGATGAGCAAAACGCACCATATTGCATGGATTTGGTCCTTTACTTCATTCGCTTTTGACTTCTCCTGTAGGAAAGAGAGTACGCTCTTAAGTTCTTGGTCGCCGCCTGCCTCGAAACCAGGAGAGTCGTGGAAGATGAACTGTGGGTTACTCCTGAAGGAGAGTTCATCATACACGTTATGGATCCCTCGCTATGGCACTAGGGTCAACGACCTGATCAGAGAGATGGGCAAAGACGGCACCTTGGAGGTCGGGTTAATCTGTTGGTGAAGGGGCGACATGAGTGGGGTATGAAGCGAAGCTGATATCTTACCATGTTGTAGACAGGGTCCTCCTTTGTATTGCAGACCCGTTTGAGCAGGGTTGTTTTACCGGCATTCGCTCTACCGATAACGAGGATTCGAAAGTGGGTATATTTTGCCCGAAGTTTTGCAGCTTCTTCCGAATTAGTTCCTGTCGTTGGAGGCGCGTTCGAGCGGCTAGGAGTGGTGATCTTGGATCCCAGTCGAAACACCTTCTTCAGGTGTTTGAGAAAACCTTTGGACTGCGCCGGATATTGATCAGCCATATCCTTCAGGCACAGGTCAAGGAGCAGCAAACAAGCACAAATCTTAAATTCGTACATCGGACTACATCCAGGCTGATCCAACATATAATCCCAACATTAATGTCGTACAAGCGCCCGTCGGCTGATGGGACGACGATCAGGTCGATCAGACACTGAAACTTGCCCGCAGAGTCTGTACCGACGGGTTTCAGTAGCATGGGCACTTTCGACTTTATTGGTGTAGAGAGGTTCGTCCTTAAGCTACGACAAGCATAAGTATGTTCAACTCTCGCTCACCTGTGAATTAGCTTCTCGACGGCGGAATTTCTTGCGACTTCCATTTTGAATCTTTTGATCTTGCATGGTGTCTTGTTCGCGTTATCGAATGCCATAATGCCGATCTAGGAGGCCACGACTTCCACCAGGTCGCAACCAGGTCGTTAACAAAGCTGGAAGAATCTAGTCCGGAACCTTCTGATCTTCGTAATCCAACCTCTTGCACCATGGCCAACCGGTCATTACCTCAACCATTGTGACTGCTTTCCTAATATGATTACACAAGGCTCTCCGACCGGATCCCGCTCAGCTCTTGATTCAACTGGGGTGAACCTCATCAGTGTCTGCGTGAATGTCTATAGAAGTCGCACAGATGGCTTTAGGATCGTCTCCCTCTAATGGATACAAACAAACTCACTCAATTCCTACCGCCAATTGTCATTGGGTTTACATTTTGTGTTGCGGTCAAGATCATACCGATCCCACCGCTTCAAACATGTTTTGATCCCACCACCTGGTCGGACTGCATTTAATTGTATTAGATTGAGCAAGGACCCTGGATACATACATTTAGAATCTGGGCGCCGTTGGGCGTCTATTTGTAACTGTATGGGCGTCACAGTTCATATCGTTGTCGAAGGGATTAGTACATATTTTGTACCTTCAAAGCAGTCAGCCCACGCATGAGGCTACACATCAACGAGAAGAAATCACAGTCAAAACAAGAGAATGGCACTCGGAAAGATCGGTGCAGCGATCGAAATCGGATAAGAAAACGAATCACCGATCTATGTCACGAGCTCAAGTTCCTGCATAGTCATTTTTCAAAGGATAAAGGAATTTAGTTGTGCGTTTTATGTAGCACGCAAAGTCGCAGTCCGAGTCGAATACTCGTGTCGAACAGGATGTAAAGAGATACAAATAAAAGGCACAATATGGCCTCGTGGCACTGCGGCAGTTTGACAAGTCGTTTGCGGTTTGTCGTACGTTTCTCCAGCTCTTCGACTATTGTTTCCTATGAAGTTGTTTTCCG
>Ga0307517_10007420_pt1 | contig 15986 bp, 2 predicted proteins | sample 23_EM_MG_FD_194515 | JGI IMG/M metagenome (GOLD analysis project Ga0307517, IMG submission 194515) | Populus trichocarpa ectomycorrhiza microbial communities from riparian zone in the Pacific Northwest, United States - 23_EM | ecosystem: Host-associated > Plants > Roots > Unclassified | place... | reverse complement strand
AAATAAATAATATTTTATATCAAATATTTTTAATTATTCCATTAACTTACCTTATTTCATCACGTATGAAATTCATCTGATAAGGACTATAGTTTTCATGGTATTTTGAGCGTGCAACAAAATCAAGTAAAATATCATCAAAAACAAAATTGGAATTGCGATCAAATTCCGCAAATGTTATATCATCATGCGATGCCCTTTCTAATTTATGTAGTGTTATTGAATAATATTAAACACTAGTTTTTCGAGTAAAATATAATTTTTTTAAAAAATTATTGGGTCGGACGCGGTCCAATGAACAGTTGAGACACTGTTCATGTAAACAACGCCAAAGTGAATTACTTCACCTGGCATAGATGCGGCTGCGTGAGAAGCAGCTGAGAGCTACTTCTCACGAACCGGCGATTTCAACGGGCCCCTCGTACACAGTAATTTGAGTTTTAATGTTACCAAACGAATTGTTTACGCGGTTTGCTTTAAAAGCTGCCGCAACCGCGTAAACAAACGGTATCTTCATCCTTATAGTCCCGACATAATAGGAAACTCAAACAATAACATGCACGCATACTTAATCCAACCTTTTGCACTTATTTATACATTTTTTTTAATTCTTTTTTGTACATATACATATCAAATAAGAGAGGAAAAACTACAGGTCATCTTATAAAAGTTCAACTTCCCCATAGAATCCACAACACTAGATCTAGACAAAGAAAATTAAAAACAAAGAGAGATCACATCTAAAACAAAACATAAAAAAAAAGAGCCTAAAAAGAGAAGTTACTAAGCTTACTAACCTACTTGAGTGAGCACTACAAGCTATATCATCTAGAAAATGGACCTCTAACCAGGGGCAAATACAAATATAAATGTTATTTCTTTCTAATAACTAGTTGGTGTGTAAATGCTATCAGGGCCATCCAATTTTTTGCCTCCAAACTAGAGGCCACTAAGTGCTTCTCTTGAGTTTTAATTCATAGCACATTTCCTATTTGTGAGCTTTCTATGAGCACCACAAGCCTAGGTTGCTCTAGTTATTAACTTCACCACTACGGAAACCTAGAGAGTCAAGATGGCAAAAAAGCTTGACAATGAAAAGTTATATGTAATAAAAGAATACCTTTGAGCGATAGAATACATAGACCTTTATGACCCAATAAAAGCAGTTAAAATGTATCTTATGTCTGACGTCATAATACCTAAAAAGTTTAAGGTGTTTGAGTTTATCAAATATATCGCACCCGACATCGCGAAGATGTTTAAAAATTAAAATTCACAGAAAAAATAGATTTCTGACATCTCGTTTTTAGATGAGAAATGTCTTATTTAAAGAGTTGTTATCTAGTATTATGGTCACTAGAAACTCTAACTGATCAACAGAGATTCTATGGTGCGAGACTGGTTATGCAAAAAAGAATTATTATTAACCTTTAAGCGTCCTACCTGACGTGGGCTGCATTGCTGGTTTTGTCTTAAATTGCTAAGAGTTTATTAGATTATGCTACTGATGGCCTACTTGTAATATTCCTAACTCTAACTCTAATGAATATTCGGATACGAATACTTTTAACTCTGGTGTTAGTAAATATTACGTAACAAAAAAAACATGGTATTCTTGACTCTAGTGTCAATGAATAAACCGGTAAAAATTGAATTTAAAACAAAGCATACATATTTTTATGTTTTTTTTGTTATTTTATATATATAAAAAAAAACAGGTATGTATCGTATACTAGATTCGCATTTCACAGTAAAAATCCACGGATTAATTATATAGTGAAATCATAAAAAAAGCAAGGGACTCACAAATAAATTCAGAAAGGCTCACGAATTTTTCTGGAATTTTTTTGATATAAAAAAGGGATTTATTTGAAATAAAATAAAGGGGATTAGGTATAAAAGTGTGTTTTGCCAAACACACATTTGACCCAAAATAAATTAGGCCGGCTGGCCTGAAACCAGCCTCAGCTTTTCTGTGTTTTTTTTTGTCTGGAGGGGTGGGATTTAGCTCTGCCAAGCTTGAAACCTAGACCCAGCCGGCCCAGCCTCGTCACTGCCCAAGCCAGTGACCCGACTGGGCAGGCACACTCGTGAACTGATTCACGCGTGCATGCATAAACCGGTGAATTATATTTGCATGCACAGTGACAAGTGAATTATATTTGCAAAAGCAGGGTAGAGAAGAACTTACCCGCTGGAGATGAAGACGTGAGGTTGCTTGATGCACTCTCTCCTCTGTTTCTTCTTCTCTTCTTCTGCTCTTTCTTCTTTGTCTTTCTGTCCTCGTTCTCAGTCTGTTTCTGCTCTTTTTCTGTGTGTTGTCTGCGTTTTTTTTTCTCTGCTTTGTTTGCCCACTGTGTTTGTGTTCTGGAGATGAAGGCGAAGCTGGGGTACGCTGGCTTTCTGTTCTTTTCCCCTGTTTCTGTCTCGTTTCTTCTCTCTAATCGTCCCCTTCTCTCTCTACTGGTTTTTTTCTTGTTCACCCTCTTTTCGTTCTTGGTGTTTCTGTTTTTCTCTCCCCTCTTTGTTCTCTCTGTCCTGTGCTTCCCCCCGTCCTCTCTGTTTTTTCACCCGTTTTCTGCTTTTTTGTCCCCTGGTCTTCCTTTTCGTCCCCCATATTCTGTGGCCTTTCTCTGGCTTTTATAAAGCTAGAGAACTCCATACGTCCATGCCTCAGTAACGGCAGTGGGGGCGAGAGAGATCGTGGGCAGCTGAGACGCAAGGGAGATGAGCAGTTCGTCTAGAAACGGCGCCGTTTGAAATATGGCCATTTTCATTTTGGTCACTGAAGTTTTGAAATAATGTAATCAAGCCCCTGGGTAAATTGTAATTGGACCCCTTCATTTTAGCGTCATTTACAAAATGGTTCTTGAACTTTAATTTCCTGCAATTTTAACCCGAATATGCCCCAAACTTTGATATTTCTTCAATTAAGCCCCTGATTTCATTAATTAAACTAATTCAAAGTTCAATTAAGTCTTCAAACTTATCAATTCTTCAATTAATCTCCTGATTTCATTAATTAAACTAATCCAAAGTTTAAATAAAATCCCCAAACTTTCAATTTATGTTGTCTTGACCAAAATTTCAATTTATTTTTCATTTATTCATTATTTTTTTTTTATTTTTTTTTTCAAAGTTCAAAAATTAGGTTATGACAAAATACAATGGAAAATAATATCTCATGACATATCTACTAATATATTATAACAAAATGGCTAAAGTAGTCCATGATAAGAAAGTTCTGATTCACTTTTTTATAAGAGTTTAAGCAAAGCAGCGCTAAGTTAGTACATGAATTTGGACAATAACAAAATCTAAAAGTGGAGGGATTTGGTAGATTCTCTTGTGACATGCATACGGGTATATTACAGTAAAATGGCTGAAGTAGTCCATAACAAGAAACTTCTCATCTGTATATTACAGCATTGCAATACTAAGTTGGTACATGCATGTGGACAATATCAAGATCCAGAGATGAAGGGATTTGGTAGATGTTTTCATAAAGAAGTACAAGTTCAATATGTATGTGGATTCAAAATATTTCAATAATAAACGTATTCTTTATATTTAATATTTATTTAAGTGTGATTAATGAGCCTAGAGTAAAGATAAATTCCTTCATACAAAAATATTTTGCAAGAGAAATTTAAAGTGATTATAATTATAAGGATTCGTGTTGCATCAAAGCATTATTTATAAATATTTTTGGTCAATGCTCTATCAAGACTGGATATTAATTAGAGCTTTTAAGATCGGTACATATTATGTTTTTTACTTTATGAAATGAAACAATTGTTCTCATAAGCTAAGGTATAAAAGATGCTTTAAACTATCATGTAAGTGCTTATTAATAACAAGCACATTGAACTGAACCATATGAGAATTTCATATAAAGATATTACTTATTTCTATGAAAAAACTTACAAGAAAGTTGTATAAGTGATTTTTAGACTTGAGATCATTAAGTTATCTTATATAGAATGTCACGGTGACCATCCTTCCAGATTGGGATCTTCGAGTGTGGGTGAAAAAAATATGAAATTCTTATCTTTTATCAGTTAAAAAGGTTTGGAGTCACCACCTAGTATTTTGATCATCAGGAACCCTAATTGGTTTTCAGAGTCTAATTAAAAGCACTAGTTGTGTATAGGAAGGACAATATAACCTCTACTACACCCTACCTAAGATAAGTTGCATTGCAATTTGTCTTATTATTAAGGTAATGTTGTGTTTTTTCCAACCATTCGTTTGTCTATTAGTTAAAAGTCGATTTACTCTAGTAGAGTGCACCATGACTTAATGGGTTATGTTTAACCATTCTAGAGTCCAAACATAGTTTTTTTTTTTTTTTTTGTGTTTTTGTTTCTTTTGATGTTTAGAAATATACCTTACATATAAGTTCATAATCCTTGGTATTAAAATAAACAAATTGATTTTTTTGGTGTTTTTAAAATATAAGCCAAGTTCTCATGGATTTAATAAACTTGTTATCAAATCCAAAAATGCATGCAAAGTTATATAAAAACTATTTTTCTTGAATTTTGGAATTTTTAAAAAATGCTAAATCATGTCGTTTATTTTTTTAATGCAAATATGATATTTATTTGATAGACTTGGCCATATGTAATAAAAAATAAAATTGTATTTTTTTAAGAAAAGATTCTTTTTTTTTGTATTTTATATTTTAAAGAAAACTAGTTTATTTAATATCTTAAAAGCATTTCATGTGCATGTAACAATCCCAAATATTAAAAAATAAGAAGCAAAATAAAGGAAACATAAAAAATTATTGTGAATAGGTCCCTTAAAGACATGAAATTGAGTTAATTAAAAAAACAAGGGTCATGTTTGGTAAACACTAAAAAAGGAAAAGAAATAAAGCTCAAGAAATCAGTATAGTGTGTTTTTTTTCTTAAGGCCACATTTGACAAACACTTCTTAGAAACATAAAAATGCAAGTTTTCCTTTCGAAAACTTTTGGTATGCACTCTTAACCCTATTGGACTCAGCCTAACAATGTGGGTTTGGCTTCCCAACTTGAAGTCTAGAGCCCAAAAAAAGACCAATGCATAGAAAATAAAGAATAAAGATCAGAAGAAATTTTTTTTTTTGAATCTTGTCGAGAACACAAAGAACAAGTGAAGAAACCCAGAAACCAAACTGTAAATTTCGACCAAATCTTGTAAAATCAAAGGCACAAACATGGAGTATAGAATTTTACAACATAATGATGTATTAAATAAGAAAAACAAACCAAGAATGACTTGAAATCAAACCTGACAGCCAAGAACATAAACCTTAACATTCAAACTTTCAATGATAAATTAGCCCAAACTAAGTAGTTAATGGAAAAAAAAAAAGGAAAAAGAATAATATATATAAGTTTAGGCTTCAATCGAAACAAATCAGAAAGGCCAGAAAAATCAAACTATGAGAAATCAAGAAAAAAAACTCAATGACATTCAAAGGGCAAAATCCCAGAAATTCAATAAGAACCCATAAAAAGTCCTAAAACCTAAAAAAAAGAAGCTAAATCCCCATAAACAAGTCTTAAACTTACCTCAAACATGCTTATGCTGGCCTACTAAAACTAAAAGAAATCAGGTACAAGAAAAAAACCAAGAACTCATCCACATTACCAACAAAAATCCAAAAGTAAATTTCTGAGATCCTTGATCACTATTACATAGTTTTAACATTTGTTTTTAATCATCTATAACATTTATCAAAGCTAGAATAACCCTAACATTATGCCAAAGAGTAAAACGATTCATAATTTAGGCAAATCAAACATCAATGCATTTAACCAAAATAAAACCAAATGATCAACCTAAACTTCAAAACATCAAAATTGACATTCTGACATACTAATTACATGTTTTTAATAATCCAAGGACATCAAGTTATATACTCAAAATTGTTTTGAACTTACTTTTCTTAACAAATGCATATTAAATCTAAGAACGATAATATACTAAACACAACTTCTAAATTGAAATGAAATCAACAAAATTAATAAAAAAAAACAAACAAAATATAGACATGGAAGACATTAAAGGAGAGGTGTGCCTATTGGGCAACCTTATTTCACCAAAGTTTTAGGTATGCCTTCTTAAATAATTCATTTTTTTTTGTTTTGTTATTTCTTTCCCTTTATTCTCACTTCGAATCCTTAACTTGTATGGACCTTTTCTCTCTATTTACTCGAGAATTATTCTATGTTTTCTCTATTTTTTCCTCCTTATTTTCTCTCTATGATTTTCTTCTCTCATGGACCTACCTCTTGCTCAAGAGCAATTGCCTTTGTATAAGCAAACCAAAATTAGAAGTTGCAAAACCATGGTGGTTTCGCCAAGAGGTTTTATAGAAGATTCTTATGATTTTATATGGTGCCTAGTCTCCTTTTTGTCCTCTTATAAACTAAAATCAAGCATAAAAAAATAGCGTTGGAGCCATTTCTTTCACGGTGATTTTGTTTTTCAGTCATAATTGATTAGGTTGGGTACCTTGTCAAACTCATTGTAGGGATTGGGATATAAACAAACCATTAATAATCCTAAATCATGTAGAGGGGATGTAGATCTACTCTTAAGAACAAAACACACTCGATTTGGAGTTTTGGAACTCCACATTCATTGATTGGAAGGTTAGCCCTCGATCAATTTGAATCCATCAATAGAAAGGAGGCTAACCATTGATTAGATGTTGTCATGTTCATCATGCCAAAAGAGATAGAAATGTTTGATGAGGATAGTTGATTCTTATAGAGAAAGAGTTTCTCAATCGATTGGTGCCAATTAAAGTCTTTAAGGTGGTCAGAAAAGCCATATTTATTCGCCTAAAAGTGGCATCTTGATCAACCCTTTGACTGAACAAGAAGAAGACACGGTGACTGAACAATGTGTCATTCATTTTCTTGATTAAAGTTCGAGTGACACGTTGATTGTCTAAACCCTAAAAATTAGGGTTTTTAAATAGGATTTTGAAAATTTTCAATTTGGTCCATATCTTTTCAATTTTAGCATATGCATATTTAATTGACCTAAAAACTTCTCAATTTTTACAATTGCATCCCTAGAAACATTGATTGAGATATTTTAATTCTCACGCCTTTTAGAAATTACTCATTGGTTTCCGAATTATTCAATTTGACCCATGTTTCTCGTCAAACTTTCAAATTGTTCCAAATTAACCCCTGATTTAATAAATTTCGTTCTCTGGATTTCCACGTCTTTTGCATCTTGGTCCTTGGTCTTAAGATTCTTTAATTTGGCCCTTAATCAACCTTTAAACTTTAAATTTCTTTCAATTAAACCTTTTATTGCACCAATTTAGTTTTTTAAAGTTTTAATCTAATCCTTTTTCTTCCAATTATTTCGGATTAACCTGAACTAGGCCTTCAAAACCTTTTAGAAGTTTAATTAAGTCCTTACACTTAATTAATTCCTTTAAATTTTGTCAAATTAACTTTCAAACTTATTTGTTTTTCAATTAAATCTTAAAAATAAGTTAATTAAACCTATTAGAAGTTTAATGAAATCCTTAAACTTAATTATTTCTTCTAATTTTGGTCAAGTTTGGATTTCAGCCTCAATTTCCTTTTTATTAAGTCTTTCTTTTCTTTAGCCCATCTTGTTAAAATATCATAACTTAACTATTCTTCTAGCATTTTTATTTGTTGCAGCTCGAGAGCTTATCTTCTCATGTCCTGAAAATATTTTTGGATTTTAAATTTCTGATTTTTTTGAACTTTTTAATAAAACAAAGAAAATTATGTATTTTTTATAAAACAATTTTGGGGGATCCAAAATTGGGTTATGACATAGAAAATGTTATATTTTGATCTTGAGTATACATTACATTTATCAAAGATGATAAATGGGTAGATATTGGATATAATATACACTATTTAAAGGTATTTTAGTAAATAAAAGAGGGGGAAAGATCTAAAACTTATAAAAAAAATTGTCACCTAGTATTATGATCAGTAAGAATCCTAATGGTCATTCAGATTTCTGAGGTAAGGAATTGGTTATACCAGATGGAAGATACTTACTCTCAAATATCATACCTAAGATAAGTTTCATTGTTACTTGTCTTTTATTCTTAATGGTATGTTGTGCTTAATATCAGTGGTCTGTCTATATGGGTGATAATAAGTTTATTACAATGAGTTCAACCCTGGGTGTACAAGCTCAAACTTATCCTTTGATCAAATCATTTTGTCATTCTCAATTAATTGGTGAATTGACATATCTATAATCAACTATTCTTGATCAAGACATGTGACCATTAATAGTCTATTAGGAAATAATGGTGAATAATTGGATGAGTCTATATTGGACTTAGTTAACCTAAATCAAATCATAAGAAGAATTGTTGCTAAATATCTGTTTATACAACTATGGTTCATGGATAACGATCAATGAAGGTTCATATATCATAGGGTGTGTTGTTATTAATAGTCACATTGATTGTTTAGCTTTAGGCCCTGTTTGTTTGCTGGAAAGTAGTTTCTTTTTGGAAAGTGAATCCCGGGAAAGTGAATTATTTTCTGATGTTTGGTAGTGTAATGAAAAATAAGTTGGAAAACACTTTCTAGTGTTTGGTTATGTCATGAAAAATTAGCTGGAAAATAACATATTAATATTTTATTTTTCTCAAGTTTATTACAATAATGAGGAACAAATCTTACAAATTAAAAAGTTGAATGAGAATGAAATTGAAAAAACAAATTTCATAAATTATCTCAAATAAAATAAATAATAATCAAAATAATAGAGATCAAATCTAAAAAATAAAAGATGAAGAAATTAAAATAATAATAATTAACATTTCATAAATTATTTCAAATAAAATTAGTAACAATCAAAAGAATGAGGATCAAATTTGATAGATAAAAAATTTCAATAAAAAAATGATAAAAAGTAAATAACAATTATAAAAATGAGGACCAAAGTTAATATAAAAATTAAATTTTAAGAGATGAAATTGAAAAATAAATATTCAAAACAAAATATATAAAGCAATCAAAAGTTTGAGGACCAAATTTGATATAATCAGCAAATAATATGACATCTCTAAATTTTTCACAACTTTCGGAAAGTGTTTTCCGCCCAAATTTTCCAGGAAAACACTTTCCTGGAAACCAAGCCAAATTTTCCTTTGACTGAAAAGTGTTTTCCGTTGACCAACTTTTCTAATGGCAAACAAATACAGGAAAGTTTGGAAAGTGATTTCCGGGAAACCACTTTCTGGGAAACAAATATGGCCTTAGAATGTTGCCCCTAATTAATATTTATGCACACCATTCGATGAAGACTCGTGTTTGCATAACTATTGTCAATGGACAATTGTTCAAGGTTAAGATATTTACATCACGAATGAATGTGTCACTTTGATACCCCAATTGACACCTAAGAGTAATGACATTTAAGAGTTCATTTATGTTAGGAATTATTGATGGGTATTTGACTTGTGCATTTTAAAAGAAGGTTTGGGCTTGAAAAAAAACAAATATAGGATGAAGGTGTTACTCTTAATCAATGACTTATTACTGTTCATTTACTTTAAATATTGTCGGTGAATAACATATTAACATCGAAACTTTTTTCATGAAAGTAAACAGGCAAGATTTATAACGAAGAGAGGATTTGTTAAAATATTTGAATGTCGGCCCTTTGAAAGCCTTTTAATATGGGTCAAACCCTTAATGAGTTTTATAAATAAGTTATAAAAACTAATAAAAATACATGTATGAGTGTGAACATTATAAGAATACAAACTTATATATGAATAGCATAAATATAAACAAGATTCAAGCTTAATTAAAGGATTTGGCCTAGATGCTCTAAAATCAAAAGACTTCGAAAACATATTGAATACATTTACAATGCACTTTCATCCACAAACACATCATGTAAAAAAACACGTAAACAAATTCAAATGTCCACATACATACGCAATCAATCTTAAAGCTTATTCAATCTAAAACATCTCATCATAATACACATCCAAGTCAACCATAAAAAATCATTAAAAACATATTTAGGGTTTAGAATAGACCTCCTAAAGTGGCTAAAACTAGGCTAAAAGGGTTGGAATAGTGGTTGAAGGCTGGTGGACAAGGTTGGAAAATTTAGTGATGATAACGCGAATTGTGTTGCGTCATTGAAGTAAATTGTGAGTAGAGGAAACATGTGGCTTAGTTCAAATGAAGCACCACTTCTTCCTTTTCTCAATGGTGGTGGTGGTGTCAATCATCGCCAACAATAAACAGAGATCTAATCGTTCAAAGTTTGGTCTTTTTTCCTTTTAATTTTGTTTTTTTTTTCTAAACATCTTGGATTGTAACACACAGTTAAGCTTAGTGGTGGGAAGGGGAGGTGTATGTCCTAGTTTACAAGAATCACCATTTTTTCCTAATGGCAGTGACGGTGTCAATCACCATTAGTTGGTGAGAGAGATTCAGCACTTGAGAGTTTTGTCTGACTACTATTTGTTTCTCTAGAAGCTTCTTTTTTTTTTTAGGTTTTTTTACAAGAAAAAGGTAGGAAAATTATTCCGACAACGAGGAAAGATGAGTGAGAGGTTATGATTGTTGCTGTGGTGGATGAAATTGCAATGGTTGGCCGAAATCCAGTGAGGTAGGTTGAGAAGATGTTAGGGATTTTGTGTGTTTGCTTTCTCAAATTTCAGCTTCTTGGTGCTTGGGTTGTCAAGTGCAGAGGATTAGGGTGTTTTTTACTTTTCTTTTATTTCTCTCTTTCTCTTTGTTTTTCTCTCCATATATTGGCTAAGGTTTCCTACACATTTTCCCCTTTATTTATACTACTTTTCTTAAAGATATGTTTATTTTTTATTCTTTATTTTAAGAATATCCTTATTGTATTTTTTTAGTCCTTTAATCATCTTGTTTTGCATTTTCAACCACTTGTCAATTTTGCCTCTGTTTTGATTTTATAAATTTTTATAATTTGATTTTTTTCTAATAACAAATTTAACATTATTTTTTTAATGGATGCGTTAATAGCTAATTACATCTAAAGCATATTTTTTATTTTTTAAAAAGACATTGAAAATTACTAAATGGGCACAAATGTCTCGAAAACATATTTTTAAATTTTTTATTTTTTTGAGAAGACATCAACAAGAGAAAAACTAAGTGGAAATTACAAAATGAGACTATTAATGGCCAAAATGCATTGAAAATACATTGTTTTAGATTTGTTTTAAAGTTTTTGTAAATATTTTGGAATTGAGGGTCAAAATTGGGTTATGACATATACATCTATCAAATCAAATATTTGCACGGACACAATTATGAAAACATCTAACCTTTGTAAGTATTGTTTTAAAAAATTAATTAATATAAATTTTGAAGGATAGTTTACCTTTCTATAAGTGTAACACTGTTACATTGATAAATAATAATCACAATGGCTATAATAGCATGATGTTAATAAAATAAAATAAATCTATTACAAAATATAATGTAACATAATGAAAAGCAAATTTCTATAAAGTAAGTGTCACGTTATGTAATGCCCATTTTTTAAAACCTCAGTCTTTGTTTGATTGCTTGTTCTGAGTGTGTTAGCTCTATTAGGTTCAAAACACACTAAATTGCATAAAATTTATTACCAATATACAATGATGCATGGCTAATATTTTTCGTAACTAGAACCTTTATATGACTATTTATTGATCAATTACATGTTTATTTGTTATTGTTAATTTACTCTCTTGCTAGTTTTGATATTTCTTTTGTTATTTTTTTTTTTAATTTTTCAGAGTCCAAAGATATCACAAGGCCATAATTCTCCAAGATAGGGATTTTATGTTTTTTTATAGCTCTGAAATGCATGTTATGTGTTTTAAAAACTCTTTTGCATGTGCTTAACACATTTTATTTAAGTTGTATATTAGCCATATTTTTATTTATTTATCATGTCATTATATGAATCTACTTGTTCATTTAAACGTATACATTCATTATTTTAAGATTAGCTCATTTTTAAGGTCATATCAAGAGCATTCATATAGTCTTAACATCAAAGCATGGCCATGACCTTTTTTTTTTGCACATTTTTCAATGTTGAAATGATGAAAGTGTATTATTGTAAGGAAAAAAAGAGGTTGAATTTTTCTTCAGGTTGTGGTGGGTCATTAAACTGTATTTTTCATACTAAAATTGCATTAATATAGAAAGAGCTAAACAAATAATTATATATTTGATCATTTTCCTAACTTTTAGATCATTAATATGCATATTTCAATATTGGTTTTCATGGTCAAAATTGCATGAAACAAGTCTTTTTAGTAATAAAATCATAACTATAACCTTTGTACACATTTTAATTCATCGCAATGCCTAATTTTCGAGAATAAAATACATTATCTCATGTAATCTCATAAGTGTTCTAGTTGCTGTATTTTTTTGTTAACACTCATTAATTCAATCAAACAAGGTTATGATTAGGTGCATTAGATCCTCTTATAGGTTTATATGGTTTGGGCTTGTTCTATTCTTTTAAGTTACTAATGCTTTAGTTTTATTTTGTGTATCTGAGGGTTTCATCTGAACTAATGCATATGAAATCTTTACTTTCATTAAAAGCTTGCTTTCAACTTTAAAGAATCTATTGGGAAAACCTAACCCTCCATTGTAATTGTACAACTTAGTTGAGTTTAATATAGCTTACACTAAAACTATAAGGCATTGTCATGTTATATGAGTAAATCTCTTATCAAAATCCAGATTCTAATATTCATTATGGTATTTGTTTTCACCAAAATAAGTGACAAGAATAGTCAATAGATCACTCGGAACTTATAATTATACTAAGGTAATTTAAAATAGGTATAAATAAAAAGATATTTCATAGTTAGTGGTTCCAATGTATTTTTTTAAACTCAAATGTATGCAATTTATAGTTGTTGGCACTAAATAATGGCTCAATTATTGAATTAAGCTAAGTTCTAGTGTCAATGTTACATTTGGTGAAAAGTACGACAATATCAATTTGGTTTTGAAAGTACTAATTCAAAATGAAGCTATCACGATCTTGTTAGAGTTTTGGGACCTTGTTTGTAGATGTTTTGCTAGGTTTTTTTGAAACATATACATTCAACAAAAATGATAAATTTAAAATTTTACAGGAGTCCAAGAATCCTATTAGATAATCTAGGATCGTTTAGGGTTTATGCGAAGATTACCTAAAGATTAAATCTTCTTTTAAGGTTTGATCAACTTCTTCAATGATGGGTTATCGCAAACCAAAGTCATCCAAGTATCTGGCTTCTAACAATAATCCACACGAACCACCAATCAAAAATCTCTTAAAATCTTTTTTTAAAGAGAAAGATTATTATGCCAATGAGTACTAGCTCCTTTTGTTCTATAACTTATCTAATTTCTCTCTATTAAGAAAATATAAGACATAACATTCTATTTATAGGAAAACCCAATAACCACATAAATGATAAAATATCAATTTTCCTCATTGAATAATATCAAATATATTATTTCAAGATAATTTTTATAATTTTATTTAGTTATGTCCTACTTGATTATTCTAGGTCTAGAACTTTAATTCATTGTCATTTTAGTCCTTAATTTCTAAAATTTATATACAATCAACACACTGTTACGTGAGTCTTTTCATAAACACATGTGAACTCTCCATATGAAATCCTATGTGAGTCAATTCAGTATACATATCATGTGACAAACACCTATATATTAGTTTCAGATATTTCTCATACCTTAAATTATAAAAACAACTGCTTCTTTTCATAAAAAATATGATATGTATTAGTTTCAACGCCTCTAATTAATATCAAATTTTAATAGAGCATCCATTAACATTTACGAATAATATTTTGATGCAATTGGAATCTCATAATTATAACAACTTTATAATTTTCTTTGTAAAATATTTTTGTCCAAAAAATTCATCTTTACTCTAGATTTATTAATCAAATATTAATTTCAAAATCAAACACAAAAGAATATTAAAGATAAAGAAAAAATTTATTAATAATAAATATATTTTTACATAAACAAAGTCAAATATTAAACATATTACAATATATTAAACACAAAAGAATTTTGAATATATTTTTTAGTATGAATGCAATTAAAAAGAGATTCAAATATTAAACATACAAAATAGCTATACAAGAAACATATTACACTAATAACAATGGTTCATAAGTAAACATAAAAAAAAACTTCTAAGTTGTTTTAGAAAATAATATCTATTTATGTAAAAAACAAACTTGACCGATATTATTTAATTTCATGAAATATTTTAGGATTTAGTTTTTCCCCATATGCTTATATATGTTAGATATTGATTTTTGTCAAATCAATATCATAAAATTTTCAATTTAAAAATAAATACGATAAAACTAATAATTTAAGAGGTTTCAATGTACCATCCTATATAAATATTTTGTAAAAAACAAAAACCATATTATATTTATATGAAAAGTGCACTTACATAACCTACCACATCAAATTATAAAACATTTTATAAGAATTCTACAATTTCTTATTTAGTTCATCCATCTCTCAAGTTTTTAAACATTTAATTTTTTATATGGATTTGTACCCCCACAAAAACTTGAAAAAAATTAAGAATTTTAAATCTCAAAAGAGCCAAACCCTTCTTATCCAAAAAAGAATAATCAAAATCTTTATTTTTTATTTAAAATCTTATATAGTAATTGATACTTGGTTAAATTTTTTTCTTAATTGATATAAGATTAAATATTACTTAGTTATAAGATGGTTAAATAAATATTCAATAATGCTATTTCATGAGAAAAAAAACAACAAGAATAGATGATGAGAAAATTATAAGCCATTAGATTTAGGAACCCAACACTAACTTCCATGTTGATTGCATTATCCAATACCTCTTGATTTCTTTTCTAATATATTTTTGCTTATTTTTTATGAAATAGAATTGTTCATAAATCTTTTGACCTCATTGCTTTTTTCCTTACCGAAATAATTTTCAAACTCTTAACTAAAAAAATTTCTTTATATCATATAATAAAATTGGTATTAATAACTATCCCTAATCCATCTCTTATAGAGTTATGGAGCATAAGAACGACTAGTGGTCAGTTACAACCAAACTCAATATTTTTAATATAAAAAAAACTTGGTGTTTTGATGGTTACATTGGTGTTTTGATGTCTTTAGCAAAACTTCATGATTATTTCTTTCTAGTTTTAAATGACATGATTAATTGGTCAAACTCTAGTTAGCCAACAATGGATCTTTTTGAAGGTACGTTCCTTTATTAGAACTTAAATCTATCTAACGTTGATTTGAGAATTATTTAACTAGAAATAAAAGATACAACTAACACTACTTACCACAATAATATTGTGTTAGTCAATAAGATCATGTAGGTTATGACTGATTAGCTCAAACAAATGTACAACAATCTCAAGTAGAGTTGATCAAAAACTCTTTTTGGTCAATTTTCTACGGAGCATGGCCTTGGATATATTTCAATAACAAGCACTCTAATAGAAGCGTTTGGAAGTTCTTAAACACATCTTAAGTATCACATGTCCATATAACAGACACCACAACAAGCTCAATCCAATTTGGACATAATCGTATATAAGGTCTCACCTATCCCACAAGTATATAGGTATTCTTAAGCCAATTATATGACCCAATCATCTTATTTACAATCAGCTCAATCTATGCTTGGACATTTAGTACCCCATAAGTTTACCTTTCATTAAGGCAATCTCAATCCTTCTATATGTCGAGGACCTAGCATGTTCTGGATCAACAAACAAAAGAAGAAAAATAAGATTGAATTAACCCAATAATTAACATTTAAAGAATGAGAAATGATTTAATTTTTTAAAGCTAATATATAGAAATGTTGTTTAAGATGGTATGATTGACAAAGTTAGAAAGAAAAGAAGATTTATATAGATAGTTATAT
>Ga0307517_10007419_pt1 | contig 15987 bp, 19 predicted proteins | sample 23_EM_MG_FD_194515 | JGI IMG/M metagenome (GOLD analysis project Ga0307517, IMG submission 194515) | Populus trichocarpa ectomycorrhiza microbial communities from riparian zone in the Pacific Northwest, United States - 23_EM | ecosystem: Host-associated > Plants > Roots > Unclassified | place... | reverse complement strand
GAGACGTAGTGTATATATGATCGCAAAATCGCAAAAAATGAATAAGGGGTTGGAAGTCGAAGTGTCACAGTCATACATAGCCGATTCCTCATGTTGTGGGACAGTGGGATAATGACATGCGCCACTGGATCAAAACATCACATTAAAAGTGACCACAACTCATGCTGAGAGTCTACAAGAGTCAAGAGTGAAGCGTTATTGCTGAGGTTGGACTATATGTGGGGACGTCTGCATCTACGTTCATACCAAACTGAGCCCACGAGATCAGAGGAAGCATAAAGATGGACATGAGTATTCAGGGTAGCAGGGATATTCTTTAAAGTAGGCCGATTGGGTACTGAACCAAACCAAAATGTGATATGTTGCAATACTAGGCCAAACTCGGAGAGAGAAGCAAGAAAATGGGAGGGTAATGCAACAGAGGAAGCCAGTCCCAAGAACAAGCACAGAAAATTCAATACCAGCCACTGGTCACCCCCGAAAACGTCTAGAGTCGACACAAGCTGATCCTGAATCAGATAAAACCTCAGAATCCACATTCAGACCGATCTCAGTCTCAATCGGTTTAACAAAAATTTCATGTCCAAGAGGAGATCGTCACGGGAGCTTGTGAGATCATAACGCAGGGACTGGCCCCCGAAAAATCCAAGGATATACATGATTTCGTTGATAGCAATCAATTGTCCCCTTGCGCACGGACTGTCCGGGGGGGGGGAAATAGCAGCTCCGAGAGCAGGAATAAAACGAGGAGAGTAAATATCGGGGGAGTATCTTGCTAGTTTGGGTGGTGGATGAGGGTTCTGAGCAAGTCTTGTGACGCCCATGATGCGCAGCGTGGGACTCACACGTGACCTTGAGCGCGTCGGCATCGACGAGTATGAATAAATAAACGAGGGGGACGGATGGCGGGACAGAAAAAGAACGAGCGTGATAATACGAGACGAGACAAGGCGAGGCGAGAAAAGGGAAGAGGTGGCATACGTTGGGGAGTGGGTTCGTTGAGGAGCCCGTTGCGCGTCGAGTCGAGCGCGACCTACCCTGTATATCGAGGAGAGACGGCGTTAGTTATGCGCGAAAAGTTAAAGTAAAGAAGAAATGCACAAACCTAGTTGACGACCGGGTAGAGGTGGCAGCCGGGGAAGGCCTCCTTGATCTGCTTCTCCAGCCACCAATATGGTGTCGCATAGGTTACATCGGTCTCGTCAGTCTTGCCGCCACCACCGGTGATCAAGGCAACGATACGGCCGTCTCGGCCGAGGATGATGGCACCCGAGTCTCCTGGGGCGGAGAAGGGGCCACGCTTGCCGTAGGGTACGATGGCGGTCTCCACGGACGTGTGCTCGATGCCGTACTCGGGGTAGACGCGAGTGACGGAGTCAAGTCCGTTGACCCAGCCTACGGTGGTGCCAGTGGCCAGCCCGTTCTTCACCACAGGTAGTGCCATATCGCCGTGAGTGTTGCGCTGCTTGGGCTTGCGGATCTCGTCCTCCTGGACGACCCCAAATGCCTGGAGGAGTCCGTCTTGTGGGTACGCGTAGCCTGCCTGGTCCTCGGGATGCGGGAACATGAGCTCGCCGAACACGGCCGGCGTGATGTTGCCACCTGCGGGATAATACTAGTCAGCCCAAAAACCAAAAACTGGAACTGCGGGACGAGATGGGAAACGTACCGACATAGACTTTGTTTCCCTGGAAGGTATCCCAGTCGATCTTCTCCCTGTACAGCTCGATGAGGGCCCAGTCGCGCGTGAACCTGTGGAGTCCGTCGGAGACGACGATGGGCTCGGCGTGGAGGACGAAGCCGATGATTCGCTGGCTCGGGTTCGTCCTACGTTTCGTGACCTCGTCGTGAAGGCTGTTCAACTCTTTGATCCTGTCCTTTGCCCTATCCACTTCGTACTGGTTCTCCTGGCGCTTCCTGGTGGCCCCCGGATTCTCGCCCTCGACAAACTTGCCCAGCCTGGCGATATTATTCTCCCATACCATGATAGAGCGGGCGAGGGTGCCGATGGTGGACATGATGGAGTTTGTAGCATCCTCGTAGGCCGAGCTGCCGAGGGCGACGATCTGCTCTCGGGGCTGGCCGCTGTGCTTGCGCGTCATGCCCGTGTTGGCGTGCACGGGGGGAGGGCGAGCGACGTGGGCAGCGGTGAGAAGGACGACGCGGCCGTCGTCTCCATCGTTGTCTTTTCGGAGGCGGAAGTAGAGGGAACCGGTGCCCTCGTAGTGGGGCGTCTTGAGCGGGGCAATGAAGAGGCCGGGCGTGGGCGTGAAGGGCTTGCGGGAATCGGAGATGGGGTCGACGAGGGGGTTGAAGGAGTGGAGCTTCGGGCCACCAAAAGAGTGGGTCACCTCCGACTCGCGGAAAGCAACCTCAATACCGGTGAAGCCGGCTTGGCTGACGATAGTACCCTTGACGTACTCGGCGGCAGCCACTGCAACCTCGAAGGTGAGAGTCTTGGGCCTCACGCCGATCCACACCAGGAGCGGGCAAAACGCCTCCTTCTCCCCTTCGTTGGCGAAGCCGAAGCCGTCGACCGAAGTCCACATGATGTCGCAAGAGGCGAGGTATTTCTCGGTGTCCTCACGGATCTTGGGCCAGGAGTCTGTGATTGGATGGTCACTGACAGGGCGCAACTCGCGGATGTAGGGCTGCGCTTCTGTACCCTGGCGCTTAGGCCAGGCAGGACCCGTCTTGAAGATGCAGGGAGCCCCGCTGGGCGTACCATAGAAGTCGGTGAAAGCGTCGGGGTAATGGTCGGTGAGACGGGACGAGTCGGGGGGGAGGGCGACGCTGCGCTCGTCGACGACGAGCTTCTCGAACGTGTAGCCAGTGGGCGAGGCGAGGGTCGAGGTTATGGAGACTGGCGACTGGTTTCCGGGCTTCTCGAGGATGGTGCTCATGCATGACTCGAAGAACTCTGGATCGAGGTCGAAGTGGTTGTTGAGCGCCACTGGGAAGGAACGGTCAGTAGCGAGGACAGATAAAACAAAAGAAAAAAGCTAAAGGGCTTACTTGTGAACTGTTCTGGTAGACGCGTAAATACAAGGGTGAAATTGGGGGTGACCAATCCCCGGTAAAGGTGATGGCATGTGACACGCGTGTGACTACTGTGACGCCACAATTTCTATGAGACATTGCATTTGGGCTTTCCACAACATAATAATGATAAATATGCTGCTGTCATTATGTATATAAATGTGTTTTAGATGTTTATAGATGCTCAGAATTTTTAAATACTAAATATTACTGTCACAAAAGCGAAATGAGTATGTTTCCCCTGCCAAATCTGTGCCTCCACACTATTTTGAATAGAGCTCAACAACGAAAGCACTTATGGATATGATTTATAGGATTATTTTGTTCAGAATTTAAATATGAATCGAACTACAGGACTAGAATTTTTAATTTCGACCCTCATGTATGTTAATGGCGTCTTTTTGACGTATATCTTGGACATATGATCTGAAATTAAAAGTTCGGGACCTGTAGTTCGATTCAGATTAAAATCCTGAGAAAGACGCTCCTACAAATCATATCCATAGGTGCAGCAGTTGCTGAGTTCTATTCAAAATCGTGTGCAGGGCGCCAGTTTGGCATGGCACAGCCACTGATGGCATTCTGCAGGGACCGAAATGGCTGCAAAACATGCGGCAACGGCTCTGCATCGCGAATGGTGCACTCCTGGCTTGTATATAAACCACTTTTACACACTTTCCACCACTACCTATTGCTCTAGATCACATAACCGTGCTATTTCTACCCCTTTTCTCATATTTTTGGCCTAGAAAACCATTAAATTCACTGTTGTAAGCCTTTACCAAGCTCTAATATGTAGAAAATGCATGGGTAACCTAAAAGGGTCCATACCTACGACGCGCATGAGTTCGCCCACCAAAACGTGTCCATAAATGCGAAAAGACATTAGTTTCTCACTTCGGGCCAAACCACGGCGTTCACTTTGGTGGGTTAATGTACAATGAAAACGAAAACTCGGTGGACTGTGGACCAATGGCTGCAACAATATTTTCATGGTTGAATTGAATGAGATTCTATTGACAATATCATACCAATCTTGGCAGGCTAAACCGGGAGGGTGGTGAGTAATGAGAGACTTATCATCAGCTCGATGATGGGTAGGACTTTCCGGAAGGTTAAAACTTCGACAGGAATTTCCCACAGTTGATGCAAGTTGCTTTCGATCATGACACCTATCTCAATCATACCGCGGCGAAGAACGAGAACAAGTGAAATATCTACATTTATCATGGAGGTGCATAAGCTGATTTAATTCTAGGTTATCCGACCATGGTACTGGTACTGTGAGTGCAAATTTGAGGATAAGTCCGTATGACTCACGCCACTCTATTTTCGAGCTAATTTTCCGTCCAGTTTTAATGCAGCACCAAAAGCCCGAACACTTCCAGTGTAATATGTGTCCGAGACGACTAAACACCGCAGGAGGATTGGCCATTCATATCCAACAAGTTCACAAACATGAACTGGAAAAGTGCGTCGATTTCTTCGGCTCATGCCATCGCATCATGATCACTGATACCCACTTTCTTTATAGCCTGCCTCGCATCGAAAATGCACTTCCAGCCTGACGAGATGGATAGGAGGTGGAAATTTTCGGGATGGAAGGAATTCCGGCACCAGATGTGGCAGATTACAAGTGTCGCAAGGAAATTGAACTTGGGCTCGCTGCTGGAACCATCTCCCAGCCTCTTCCGAAGAGGGCCAAAATCGAAAACCGCCCATTGACCGAGGAAGGGCTGCGACGGCAACTTGCCGAACACAAAGCGCTCATGGGACTCAATGTACCGGAAACGTCCGCACCTGCAGAATCCTCGTCGTCAGGTGCAGCTTGCGACGCTCCGCAGACTTATGCAACACCTCCACCTCTTACTGGCCCACCGATGGCCGGTATAACGCCGCCCTGCCCCCCACTCATGTCAGGTTTCCCTCCGGGTATGTTATATTTTCCACTTCTTTATCGCTAGGTTCTCATGTACTTGCCTTTAGACCACCACCTTCCAGATTTCCTACGCCAGGCTTCCCGCTGGGTGCTCCTCCTTTACCCCCAGGCCGTTCCCCCTTCCCATCTCCACCTTACCTCCCCCCCGGAATGTCGCCGCCTGGCGGTCCTCCAGGTACATTCTCTCCGCCTCCACCTCCTAAATTTGTTCCCGCACAAGCAAATCAAACCCTACCGCCACCAACATCACCTCCCGTGCCTCCAACGTCGAAACAGTGCTCGGAACCTACCATTCCTCGCCCTGAAGAGCAAGTACGACAGCCGGTGCTAATTCTTCCTAATCAAGCCATGTCACATACCAATCCTGACTTCGTGAAGGCTACGGAGCTGAAAGTAAAAGACGCCAATTTTTCACCGGTAACGATCCTTTTTATTTCACCTGCCCTTTTGCTCAGTTGGCTTATTCGTTTTTATGACACAGGACGAACATCGCGCCATCCATCCAAAGTATTTCTATGTCCCTATTTCCGAAAGTTCCAACGCTGCAGTGGAGAATTCGCGTGGCAAGAAACGCACGTGTGCAGAAGATTTTTTTTAAATCCAATGTGGGTCCGCATTTTCATTCCTTGTGAACCTCGTTCGCCCTTTTACTTACTCTTATCATTCAGTTGTGCGATTGGAGGCTTATCAGCCCGTCCTATCAGCGAACTCCCTTCCAGATTTTTTCGGTTATGCTTATGCACCGTTTTTTGAGCTGATGTGATGACGAAGATGACGAAATATTCATTCATCCAAGCAGGGCAGGTATTAATTACCCCAGCGGAGGAGGCGATGTTGGTAGGCGCTTTACATACCCTTCCTATTCCCATGCCCTCGAGTCGTGCGTCGGTTCGTGTAACCTCTTTCCCATTCTCTGCTGATTTCTTTTCTGCACGTGACGGTCGGGCTTTTCTCTCGATCCCATGTTATTTTTTTAATACGACGTCTTCGGCAGCGTAAAGGAAGGTTCTTTTTTCTCGTTTTCCTGAGGTTGCCTGGGTCCCCATTCGTCCTTTACGCCGGGTTTCGTATCCTTGACCACTTTAGTCGCGCCTCCACCAGTTCGTCGCCGCATTTCTCCTGCTGACGAGATACTTATTGTTTGGCATTCATGTTAGGTTTGTCAACCGAAGCTCGAGCATTCATTATTCGGATTGGCGTTGCATTCCCCTTGAGGTCAGCTTTTACCTACATAGTCTATCTTCAATCGTTTGCGCTACTTCGATTGTGCACTGGCTGGTTCATATTTTTTTCATTGTTTTACCCCAACTGCGCTATCCTCGATCGTTACATCTCCAAAGTCATACTACCACATTCAATATGAGCACTATTTCCATGAAATGGCTCATTTGGCCTCACAACATGAAGGCAGAAGATCAGAATCATTGGAAACGCGAAGAGGGAATGGCCGATAGCCAACTAACGTCCGCTCACAGAGGACTTCCCTTTCATCCCTGTAGGTCGACTATTCTTGTCTTGAACACACCAAATTCTGATTTTGGACCAAACAGTCCTCAGCGGCACCTTGAAGTTGAATGCATGTCGAATTAGTGACTAGGAATGTCGTCGAATATTTTTTTATCATTGATACGTTTTTCATTTTATCGTCGCGTGCTGAGCTATGGCCTCTTATACACTGTAATTCCAACCTCTGTAGGCTCTGGTTGACTCGGAGGGCATCCTTCGTCGACACCTGGTCTGGAATCTCCAAGATTTGCAAATACTCAATTTGTTAGCCTGAGTCAATGGCGTTGCATATTGAAATCAAAGATTTGCCCCTCTGATTACTTGCTCCCAGCAGCTGTTATGCGGGAACTCAATTTCGCAGATGTACAATGACCGATGGTCCTGTCATCGCCGACGCCTACGGAGGGGATCTGAATGAAGGTCCATTCCCATTTGACCGAATCTAGTTCCCTCCCTCGTGGAAGAGGATAGTTGGGCATACAGAAGGATAATGGCAGCGGCTTGAACGTTCGAGGAGGAGGTGAAGGGTGGTGGGCCGATGTGTTGAAACTCTGTGGGAATAACGAAAGTGGGTTTAACAAGGTCGGTACTACATCGAACAAGTCGCAAATTGGAGTAGGAATGGGAAGTGTGTCCGGATGATGGGCAATATATCAAGCTCGCCCTTGTATTTCTCGTATGAAACCGTACATTACACAATGATTTGAGCAGATAGAATGAGAAGGGAAATACACATTTGTTATTTATGCGGTCGGTGGGGTGAAAAGAGCAGGGGGGATGAGGAGACTACCGGGAAGTGAGGAAGAGGAGATTAATTCTCTCCTCACATACACAGTACCCCTTCACCTCCCTGGCTCGGCTCCAATCTTTGCCTGGCTCTTGCGTGCGTTCAGCCCACTATACCGCAAATGCCAAGCAGTCCGGTATGCACTAAAAATAAAGCGATGTTTACAGGGAAGACGAAGACCGGGTCTTGTGTTAATAGAGATCAGGGCTCCGTTGAAAGAAGGGCCGCTTCGCGGCGAGACATCACCGCCAGACTCGGCAGCGTTGGACTTATTTATAATTTAGTATGAACGAGTTCATAGCAGGTGCGTGAGGTCGCACCTAGATAACATCCTGGGGATACCTACTTCCATTCGTCCCGACCCATCCGTGCGTCGGCGTATATTATTTTCCAACTCATTAACACAAGCAGAAATATCTCCTGATTCCCTTGATCTACGGCTTCGGATGTTCTCCCTCATGTTCAAGCTGGCGTTCGAGAAGAATTTTCAAAATCAGTTCGAAATTGGTCAGGGAAAATGAAAACGTACGTGACAAGGAGAGAATTGGCGTATACTGCAAGCAGAAATTGAATACTTTGTGGGAAAACAAGAATTTGTTGCCATTGCTTACATTTGCCGATAATGAAGTGGACACCCATAAATATTAGGTTGTTGGGTGCAGCTAACCACTGCAGATGATTTACCAGTCAGTTTCGGGGAGTGGGTTATGATTGGCCTCGAAAAAGCACTCACGCATATCATCGACACTATCGTTCCAGCACTGCATCAAACCCGTAAAGCGTGCCCAAGATATGACAGAAAAAGAACGTACCATGTAAGTGCCCCTGTCTCGAAAGAATACCGGATGAGAGAGTTGATAATGGCATCCAAACTAACGCAACGCAATAGTGAGATCCAAACGACAGCATATGGAGAATTGACCCTTACTTCACGCCTCCCGTGCGGCTAGATCGTAGTAGGGTAAACAAGCAGCCTGTAATCAAGACGTCGACAATACTGGAGAGAGCGAGGGTGGTGGTGAATATCCACTAAGTCATAATGAGAGATGTGATTATGAGAAACGCAAGTACTTAGCTCACGCGAATTTGATGTTTGAACCTGGAGAACGTTCGTAGAGAGAGCCTAGAAAATGTTATTTCGATCTCAGTGGAAGAGAGGTATAACCGAATCCGTACATTTCTCCGGTGGCCACTGGACGTTGATTCAAGAGTAGAATGAGTTATGGTTCGTTGATTATGAAAAACCGCATCTATTCACCCGATGCCGAAACTATAATTATGGTCCCAAACCATGTTTTCAGCACAGAAGTTACATGTCGGTTGAAGAGAGGGACCGGACTCACGGACAGGAAGAAAAGCAAGGGTCATCTGGACAAAGGAAATGTGGTCCCGAATGAAGGGAGAGGTGATAGTGGGGACATACAATTGGGATACCAATCAAATAATTTCGCTTGCTGACTAACAGACAGAGGGTCCATCGTCAGAATGCGAGCGTCGGCATGAGCTGCACAAAAATGAACGTACGCATGAAGATCCGATGTACAAAAAATCTGGAAAGGAAATGGCGATGAATGGGATGAGGAATTGATAGGGCGAATGTGGAGACTTGCAAATGAACAAAGAACGTCAGGATTGCTGTGGTTAGGATGGACATCTTTGCGATGATATTAGAATCAGCGCTGTGACGTTTTAGTCATGGACGAACTGCAAGGCTCCTAAGATGGTTGTAATGCATTGAGGAATGTTCGAAAATGAGAAAAAATAAGTCTGCACCAGTGAATATCGTCTATGGTCGCTGCAAGCCCATAGTCTTTGATGAGATAACACCAAAGAGCAAGCCAAATGAAGATGGTGTGGAAGGTATCAAGGAACCTAGTATATAAACCAAATCTCAATGTGTTCTTCATGAGATATTTGATGCTCGCACCATATCGCAAGGACCTGCTTGGTCGTCGTTGAAGGTGAAATTAATTAGGTCATAAAGTATAAACGTACGAGTGCCTTGAGCTGCTGCAGGTCTTGACAATACAATTTGAAGTAGACGACAATTTGAACGAAGACGAATCCGGAGAGACTGGAAGAGTTTCAGGTCATTATCACTACTGAGATAGATCCTGCACTCACAGAGTTGCATAAAGTCCACCAAGTAGAAGAGCACCGAGCGACCTGGGAATGTCAACCGCCATAGAAAGGGGCTGTGAGAAGGAACACGATAGGGATCCACTTTAATATCGCGAATTCTCCCGGTACGTGGCTAGATAAAGTGTCCGAGATCTCGGTTACTGACCGTGCGGCGTCGCTAAATAATAACGTTCTTCTCCAATTTCGAGAAGAGCGATATACTTAATCCTCCTCTTTGATGTCACGTCCAGAAAGGTGGACAGGAACGGTACATTTTTCCGGGGAAGATGGAGACATCCTTGACGCTTAAGTCCTGGGTAATGTAATCGAAATCCCAAAGGAAGACGATAAGTAACGGTGAGTTGAAAATCAACCAAAAATCAACCTCATGTCGCATGTGGTCACATGTCTGTCCCAATTTGGAGATTCTTCTGTTTGTAACTCCATCTATGGCGGGATTCAGACATCCAACCCTCCGGAATCGTCGCTACCCGGCCAAACAGACGGTTTCTGGCGATTCGAATTCATCCCCTGAAGACCAATGCAGGGAGGGCTCTGCTGCCTTCGCCGCCAAAGTCCCAGTTTCCAATTCCATCTCGAGTCACTCACTTGGTCAGTAAATCCTAATCGATAATCTTACCTTCCGGAATGCTCCCAACTTTGAATTAACAAGGGCCATCACCGGGAGTGAGCTTCGCGGTACGTTTCTTTCGCCTCAAATTTTCTGATTACCCCATGACTTAGACTCAGCGTTCGTACAACTCCGCCACTTACACGATCGATATTGCTTTCTTTTGTGCGAATTTACCAAGCGACTATATTTACGGGATATCATCGGGGTTTGCCGTCCTAGTCCCTCCCTAAAATCTAGTTTCTCAGACTCCACATCTAGACTTCAGTATGTTCTACAAAATAGAAGCTTACCAAACGGCCAGTGTTGCCTAGTGGAAGAGCCTGATTTAACCGTTGTGATGATCTTCGTTGTGAGTAAGCAGGGAATTGGAATGCCACTCCGATGTTCGTAGGTGTTCGGGCTGCCGATGCCATTTGATGACTTCCAAGTGATTAGCCGGATGGAATCATGGAAAGCCCCCGGAAGACTCCCGCCGTTCTTTAGCAGGTGACCCTCGTCATCCACCTCGGCGGCTAGCCTTTAAACCGCTAACGATGTTTGATGCTGATTACGCGGCGGGTTTCGCCGAGGATTTCAATTTACATCTCGTTGGATTATTGTTATACTACATTCTCAGGAACAAGGGTACCGACATATTTCACATCAGACAGTTATTTAAATAATAATCAGGAATAAATCCGGGCATAACGTGGGCCTCTTCAGCTTCCAAGGTTCGTCACTGGGTTCCTCGCCTTAGGCGTTGTGCGCCAGGTCGTTTAATGTACCCGAAGCTGAAGCTTTTCGTCAGAAGAATGAGCTGACATGATACAATGAAAGTAACTGACGAATCCCCGTCAAGACTCCCTTGAGACTGAGGCTCTTGAGTTTGGTACTCATCGCAGCGGGAGTTATGTTTCCCTGGAGACGGATAAGATAGGCGATGAGTCCGGCAATATGAGGAGTGGCCATCGAGGTTCCAGAGATATTGTTTGTGTCCTATGGAAAGTTGTGGTGAGGCGGGGTAGTTATGATGACAAAACCCATCACATACGGTATTACTTCTTATCCACGCGCTGATTATATTCTGGCCTGGAGCAAAGATGTCGACGACAGAACCGAAGTTAGAGAAGGAAGCGCGTGCGTCTGCGATTGTACTGGCTCCGACGGTGTTAGCGGAGGGAGCACGCGCCGGGGAGGTGTTTGCGGCGTTGGCATTATTGTTACCAGCAGCAACCTGAAGAATTTGAAATAATGAACGTTAGTCATTGATCCCAGATTTAGGGAGGGGTTGACATACCGCGACGTGAATACCAGCGCTCGTGAGCTAAAAACAAGATTAGATAGGGATATTCGGAGGATTTTTGGAAATTAGCTTACAGATGCAACCGCATTATCGAGAGAGGTAGAAACGCTTCCTCCAAGTGACATTGAAACAATCGAGGGGCGACCAGAGGCACGCGCCGAGGTAAGAACAAAGTTTAAACCAGATACACTAAGGAAGAAGGCCAAATTGTGAAAAAATACAAAAGCAATCTGGGTTCTCTTACATATCCGAAACGGCACCAGAACTTCCGAAATTTCAATAAGAGGGCTGGAATTTTTCATGATCACTTACCCAGCGTCACTCAATACTTTGACGGCGATGATGTGCGCGGCCTATGGTTGTGGATTAGTTTGCTTGTCTCGTTTACACGAATTTTTTCACCTTGGCAACACCGAACTGGCTTCCAGCTGCAGTACCTCTGGAACGTCGAAAGGCGAGTGAGATTGATTCGGGAGGGAAATATCTGGTAACCCACGCGCAATGAGTGCCGTGTCCATTTCCATCACGGTCCCTAAAGACGCGGTCAGTGTAATCATACAGACTATAATCTATTCTGACTAACGCGTATGGGCCAAATGTAGCTCCCCAGGTTGCACGTCCACCGAATTGTGTCTGGTTCGTGGGTCAGCACAAGCGAGAGATGTAGAAGGAGTCAACCTCACGTGGGTGGTAAGAACACCTTGTACGATTAAAACGTCAGAGCAGATGCACTTACTCTGGCTTAGAGTATTGACCTACCAGTGTCTGGTAAGAAGTCAGATTTGGTTCGTAAATTGTTATACAAATTAAAAAGCGCACCGACGACATAAATATCAACACCGGACCCGGCACTGGCATCAAATGTGTACGAGAAGGTGAGTGCGCTGCATAGATGGGTATCGGTGATCGATAAATATTTGGGATACAGAGCTGGGCAAACTTTGTATTTTGGTTCGCAAGTTTTGTAGTTGAGCTTAGCCGGGCAATACCCCAAGGGGCGTTCGTTCTAAAATATGTCATATCAACGCATTACATTCCTTGAATTTGGGCGCTTACTGGGTGGTCATGGTATGCATGATGCCGTCCTCAGCAACGAATTCGACGTCAGGAGAAGAACGAAGGAAGTTAAGAGTGTTGTCGTCGAGGTTTGCTGTACCAGATAAGCCAGTTAGACAAGTACTGGAAAGGCAGTTCAAGAGATCGCACCAGCAAATCCATTTAAGATCTCCCAGTTATGAGTGACAGCGGGACCAACCTTTGCGAGGAGGTTCTCTTTCGAGACACCGTCTTTAACCTTGACGATAAACCTTCCCGTAGTCGGTCCGTTGAAGCGCTCAATCGCATGAAGCGGGGTGACGGCTCCAAGAGCAGATATTGCCAGGAGAGAAAAAGACAAGGCAGTAGTGAAGAATCGCATCATATGTAGTTCAGCAGGTTTCCAGGTATCCTTGCGAGTGAGTCAACCTCAAAGGCGTATTTTATAGATTTTTGTAACAGAACTCTGGCCAGGAAGCCAAGTAAATTCCTGCACATGGAAAAGGTCATAGGATAAATGCCAAGGATGCAGTGAACGCGACAGATAATTTGGTGGTGTAACGGGTGAGAAAAGCAAACATTTTTTAGGATGCTCTGGAGGACCAACATTTCAAGGAACAAAAACCCGCGTGTAGGCGAGAACTTATTTCAGAACGGGTCCATATGATTGACCACCGGTAAAGGTCGGGAGGCAGGTACGCGCATTCGGAAAATATAAGGTCGGCGACAGGTGTCGGCTCTTTCCTGGAGAAGAATGAAGGAAGATAAATGGATTTATTCTTTGCATGCTTGAGGGGAGCCAATGATTGTTGGCGCACGTCACCCACTGCAGCACACACGCTTTGTAGTAGAACGAAGCTGAGAAGTCAAAAGCATGCCATTTCTCGCGCTTTCCCGTAGTATTTAGACCGTAACCCTCCCGGCAACCCCAGAGGCAAGGTCGTCAAAACGTTTAAATTTTATGATTTGTTCGGGTTATGAATGATTGGGAGGAATGATATTTCGGGAGAAAAGCTTGCCTTTGGGAGAGACGGTGATAGAGAGAATTCCCGCGTTCCTTCACTCAATGAAGAATGCCAGCCTTCTTCGCTTTTGTCGAGGTTGGCCGTTGTAGCGAGTTCATTGGCTTGGCCAAGGCTTGGCACGCACACACATGATCTTTTGAACGCCAAGGGAAGTGATAAAAATAGACAAGCTTCCCACGCGACACTTTCCCGAAGTCAACTTGTTCTCATCGACTGCAATAGTTCGAGCACCTCACCTTCCCTCGTTATCAGCCCGTTCGGATAGGAAAGAGTAACAGACGCGTGGAGATTTCTAATGCGCCATTCTTGCTCAGAGTAATTCTCGAGGTACCGCATCGAATGGTGTGATGGCAGCGTAACGCATGACCAATGACGCTCCGCAAATGTCGCATACTACTAGAATAACCAGACGGCCGCCCCAAAAAAGTCGCCATTAATCCTTTATTATCTTTAGTATGGAGTCGGTGCCCAATGGCCCATTTTATAACTCATTGAATAGGAGGGGACGCTCGACGTTCATTCAAAATTATTGGGTTTTATGGAAAATACGTTCGAGGGGCGTCTGGACCCCGGTTTACAGTGACAAATTTTCAGCCGTTCAGCAACTCCAAAGTCAGCAACGTGTAGTACTGGTTCCCAGCACTAATTTTTTACTACATACAAGCAGGTAACGTTAGTATGTACTTCAGTACATAGTGATTTTTTCTTCTACCCTCGCGGCCGTCGGGACATTTCTATTGCAAGATAGTCCAGTGGGTCCTTTGTAAATCACCCCTCAGATTTGCCTCAGATTCACTCGGTCGGCAAAATCCGAACCGCTGCACAGCCTTAACTTTATAACTATTTGTCCTTGGTTTATCCAATCTGACCTCGCCGCCATGGCACCAACCCTACGTTCTAATTCTTCCACAAGAGTGCAGGCCAAAACTTCGCAGAGGACTACTCGGATCGGCAGACAAAGAACTCAAATCAGCAAAGCTGAACTACGCCCCACAGAAGTGGACATTATTAATGTCGATGATGTTGTACTGCCTTCGAGTCGGAAATCTTCGACCCCTTCCCCGCCTCAATGTCCTGCCTTCTCCGGTATTGTTTTGCCAGACATCCTCACACAGTCAATCACGGGCCTAGACAAGAATAATCTAGCTATTCTTCGTAAGAAGCAGCAATGGCTACGTGAATTCGAGATCACCATACCCCCAGTTCGAAACGGAATCGATGTGACAACAGCCGTCAATGCCACCTTGGTTTTTGCCCAGGAAGATGCAGGCACGGCGATCTGCATTAGCCCCGAAGGAATTCTCCTTACCTGCTCGCATTGTGTTGCTGAGAGCATCGAAGAACTCGAGAATCACAAAGTGAAATGGCTTATTTTTGCGTCTGGCCAGGTTGTGCGAGCGGAGTGCATTGCTTGGGACTCGAGCCGTGATCTGGCCCTCTTACAAATCATAGCATGCCAGCGTCAACCAACGGTTACACTTCCCTCTTCTTCTTCGACTTCTCCAGTTTGTTCGCAATCGTTTCCTTCTGTGATGCCCGCCGACTTCTCTCCGCCGCTGCGAGTAGCATTAGTCTGTATCGGACACCCAGGGAGCGAAGACCTCGAAGCATCCGAGCCGGGCATCAAGACAAACTACGATATATTGCACGTTAGCACAGGGGTGTTTAGAGGATACGCCCTAGGGCAGGATGTGCAGGATAACGCGGAAATCGGTGCACTGATGCACGACTGTTGGACGTATTGGGGGCATAGTGGAGCTCCGCTGGTTGATCAACATTCGGGAAGGCTTGTCGGGTTGCACTCGAGTTGGGATGATCGGACTGGAATGAGAAGAGGTATTGGGTTGGAGGCTATTAAGACCTTTTTAGACGAACACGAAGAGCTGTGGAAGTATGTGGGTAATCAGGTTAATGAATGAATGAAAATATTTTTGGAAATACATCGAAATTAACTTGTTCTTCAACTTCCGGAAAAAGAGTTTGGGGTTTTTATCAATATCAATGTGCAGGCATATCAAGCGTCGGAAAACCCGAGAAAAAAATACACGTTATTAATGTGGTGTTTGAGGTGGAAGTTTGAAGGCGCATTTGAGTGGGTTGGCAATGGGTGGAGGCGAGGTACGGGGGATATCCTTTTAGGAGATTTGGTGGTGGTGTCGAACGTGTTGATAATAGGGGGACGCGAAGATACTGGAGGATGGAAGCGACGGTGAGTACCTGCAAGTTGAAAAAAGCGTGTAGTTACTTAACCATGCGTTTACCACTTCCTGGGCCTGAATCGGCGCTAATACCCTTAGGACGTTTATTTATTTACAACTCCTCCTTTTGATATATGCCGTACGGACGAACCGAATCTCTTTTTTTTCTTCTTCCGAGACCTGAGAATATTGGTACTAGCGATTGGCACAGAGAGAATCCAGATAATATTTCCAACTATGGATGCGTGCATCTGAGACTATCACCGGGATCGCCGGGGACATAGCTGGCAGGATAATGAACATTTTGGTTTAAGGGAACACGACCCAGGGTTCGTCGCAATGAGTCATACAGCCAAATGGCGCCTCCAAGGTTACGCGTCGCGCAACCCATCCCCAATATGAAAGTCCATGTCTCTCTGCA
>Ga0307517_10007418_pt1 | contig 15988 bp, 13 predicted proteins | sample 23_EM_MG_FD_194515 | JGI IMG/M metagenome (GOLD analysis project Ga0307517, IMG submission 194515) | Populus trichocarpa ectomycorrhiza microbial communities from riparian zone in the Pacific Northwest, United States - 23_EM | ecosystem: Host-associated > Plants > Roots > Unclassified | place... | reverse complement strand
AGCGGCCGCGCCGAGAAAGCCCAGGTCGGCGCCATGGTGACCCGGATCCTCCGGCTCGACGCACCCCCCAAACCCGCCGACGCCGCGGACGCCCTGGCCCTGGCCATCTGCCACATCTGGCGCGGCACCGCCACGAACCGCCTCCAGCAGGCCATCGCCGACAACGCGCTCAAGGGGCGCGCCCTGAAGGGGCGCGGGGAACTGCGCGAGCAACCGCCCACGGTCCTGCACGTGCCGATGACCGCAGCCCATAAGGGGCGCGGGGAACTGCGCGACAAGCCGTCCACGGACGCGCAGCCGAACGACAACCGCCGCCCCCTGGAAGGACCCGCATGATCGCCTTCGTCAGCGGCCCCGTGGCCGCCCTCGCCCCGGACGCTGCCGTCATCGAGGTCGGCGGCATCGGCATGGCCGTCCAGTGCGCGCCCAACACGCTGGCCGCCCTCCGCGTCGGGGAGCAGGCCAAGCTCGCCACCTCCCTGGTCGTACGGGAGGACTCGCTCACCCTCTACGGCTTCGCGGACGACGACGAGCGGCAGGTCTTCGAGCTGCTGCAGACCGCCAGCGGCGTCGGGCCCCGGCTCGCGCAGGCGATGCTGGCGGTGCACAGCCCGGACGGCCTGCGCGTGGCGATCGCCACCGGCGACGAGAAGGCGCTGATCTCCGTGCCCGGCATCGGCAAGAAGGGCGCCCAGAAGCTGCTGATCGAGCTCAAGGACCGCCTCGGCGCCCCCGTCGGTACCGCCGTGCCCGCCCGCGGGGTCGCCCCCGGCCCCGCCTCCTGGCGCGAGCAGCTGCACGCGGCGCTGATCGGCCTGGGCTACCAGCCCCGCGAGGCCGAGGAGGCCGTCGCCGCGGTCACGCCGCAGGCCGAGGCCGCCGCCCAGCCGAACGTCGGCGCCCTGCTGCGCGCCGCCCTCCAGACCCTGAACCGGAGCCGCTGACGTGACCTGGGAGGACGGCGACCGGCTGGTGGCCCCGGCGGCCGACGGCGAGGAGCAGGCGGTCGAGGCCGCGCTGCGGCCGAAGGACCTGGGGGAGTTCGTCGGGCAGGAGCGGGTCCGGCAGCAGCTCGACCTGGTGCTGAGGGCGGCCAGGGCGCGGGGCGGGACCGCCGATCACGTCCTGCTGTCCGGGGCGCCGGGGCTCGGCAAGACCACGCTGTCCATGATCATCGCGGCGGAGATGGGCGCACCGATCCGGATCACCTCGGGTCCGGCCATCCAGCACGCGGGCGACCTGGCCGCGATCCTGTCCTCCCTCGCGGAGGGCGAGGTGCTGTTCCTCGACGAGATCCACCGGATGTCCCGGCCCGCCGAGGAGATGCTCTACATGGCGATGGAGGATTTCCGGGTCGACGTCATCGTCGGCAAGGGCCCCGGCGCCACCGCCATCCCGCTCGAACTGCCGCCCTTCACCCTCGTCGGCGCCACGACCCGGGCCGGCCTGCTGCCCCCGCCGCTGCGCGACCGCTTCGGCTTCACCGGGCACATGGAGTTCTACGCCCCCGCCGAGCTGGAGCGGGTCATCCAGCGCTCCGCCCGTCTGCTCGCCGTCGAGATCGAGCCGGACGGCGGCGCCGAGATCGCCGGCCGCTCCCGCGGCACCCCGCGCATCGCCAACCGGCTGCTGCGCCGCGTACGGGACTACGCCCAGGTCAGGGCCGACGGCCGGATCACCCGGGAGATCGCCCGCCAGGCCTTGGAGGTCTACGAGGTCGACGAACGCGGCCTGGACCGCCTGGACCGGGCGGTGCTGCACGCGCTGCTGAAGCTGTTCGGCGGCGGGCCGGTGGGGCTGTCGACACTGGCGGTGGCGGTGGGGGAGGAGCGGGAGACGGTCGAGGAGGTGGCCGAGCCGTTCCTGGTGCGCGAGGGGCTGCTGGCGCGCACGCCGCGTGGCCGGATCGCGACTCCCGCGGCCTGGTCGCACCTGGGCCTTGTACCTCCGCAGCAGGGCGGAGGCCCGGGGCAACAGGGGCTCTTCGGCCCTTGACGGCGGGGAGACTCGCCGGGCCAGGAACCACAGTGCAATGCTTGGCGTTGTTCCAGCGGCGAGCCAGCGCTTAGACTCCGCCGACGCCCTTCCTCCGGAACGGCAACCACATCCCTCGAAGGATCGTCCAGACCGTGAGTATTCAGTTTCTCTTCATCATCGTCGTCATGTTCGGCGCCATGTTCCTCATGACCCGCTCTGCGAAGAACAAGCAGAAGCAGGCCCTGGAGATGCGTAACCAGATGGCACCCGGGTCCGGTATCCGCACGATCGGCGGCATGTACGCCATCGTGAAGGAGGTCAACGACGACTCGGTCCTTCTGGAGCTCGCCGACGGCGTGCACGCGTACTTCGCCAAGAACGCGATCGCCGCGGTCCTGGACGAGGCTGAGTACGACCGCGTCGTGCACGGCATCGAGCCGGACGAGGAAGGCGACGAAGCCGACGAAGCCGGGGAAGAGGCCACCGAAGCCGAGGCCCACGAGGCCGACGAGGCCGAGGACGGCATCGATCTCACCAAGCCTGCCGCCGCGGATGTGGACGACGAGCAGCCGGAGGACGGCCCGAAGACGGACGGCACCGACTCCAAGTAAGGAGTCCGGTCCGCAGTCCGTCTACACACTTCGTTGCCGCCCCGCCGTGCGCGCAGGCTCCGGGGCGGTTGGACAGGGAGAAACGAGAAGGTGGCAGCACCCAAGAAGGGCCGCAGGTCCTCGGGGAGTCAGGGGTACCCGGGACGGGCTCTGGCAGCGATCCTGCTGGCCATGGTGGCGCTCACCGGGGGGATGTTCCTCTCCGGACACACCACGCCGAGGCTCGGTATCGACCTCGCCGGTGGTACGAGCATCACGCTGACGGCCAAGAGCGACCAGCCCAACGCGATCAACAAGACCAACATGAACACCGCCGTAAGCATCATCGAGCGGCGTGTCAACGGTCTTGGCGTCTCCGAGGCCGAGGTTCAGACCCAGGGCAACGACAACATCATTGTCAACATCCCCAAGGGCACGAACTCCAAGCAGGCGGAGCAGCAGGTCGGCACCACCGCCCAGCTGTACTTCCGGCCGGTGCTGGCCATGACGGCCAACACCCCGGCCGCCTCGGCGTCTCCTTCCGCCAGCGCGTCGGGCTCGGCCTCGCCGTCGGCCTCCGCCTCCTCGAAGGCCTCCGCCACCGCTTCCTCCTCGGCCTCGGCCTCGGCCAGCTCCACCAAGCAGGGCCGCGCTGTCACCGACGGCCTGAAGGCCGACTCCGCGGCGGCCTCCGCCAGCCCGTCGGCTTCCGCTTCGGCCGCCGCCGCGACGGCGTCCCCGTCCGCCAGCGCCACCGCGAGCACCGGCACGCTGGACACCACGATCCCGGACGCCCTGGGAGCGAAGTTCACCGCGCTGGACTGCTCCGACGCCGAGGCACGCGCGAACGTCAACCTGAACGCCAAGCCGACCGACAAGATCGTCGCCTGCAGCCAGGACGGCACCGAGAAGTACATCCTCGGCGTCTCCGCGGTCGACGGTAAGAACGTCAGCAAGGCCAGCTCCGGGTTCGACACCACGCAGGGCAACGGCTGGATCGTCACCCTGAACTTCGACGGCACCGGCTCCAAGGCCTTCTCCAAGATCACCTCGCAGCTGTCCAGCCAGACCGACCCGAACAACCGGTTCGCGATCACCCTGGACAACGAGGTCGTCTCGGCCCCCTCGGTCAACACCACGCTCAGCAGCAGCGCCGAGATCTACGGCAGCTTCACGCAGCAGAGCGCCGAGGACCTGGCCAACGTCCTGTCCTACGGTTCGCTGCCGCTGACCTTCGACAAGTCCGACGTCACCAAGGTCTCCGCCGCGATCGGCGGCGAGCAGCTGCACGGCGGTCTGATCGCCGGCGCGGTCGGTCTCGTCCTGGTCGTGCTCTACCTGCTCGCGTACTACCGCGGGCTCAGCTTCGTCGCCGTGGTGAGCCTCCTGGTCTCGGCGGTGCTCACGTACACGATCATGACGCTGCTCGGTCCGGCCATCGGCTTCGCGCTGAACCTGCCGGCCGTCTGCGGTGCCATCGTCGCGATCGGTATCACCGCCGACTCGTTCATCGTGTTCTTCGAACGCATCCGTGACGAGCTGCGCGAGGGCCGCTCGCTGCAGCCCGCCGTGGCCCGTGGCTGGCCGCGCGCCCGGCGCACCATCCTGGTGTCGGACTTCGTGTCCTTCCTGTCGGCCGCGGTGCTGTTCGTCGTCTCGGTCGGCAAGGTGCAGGGCTTCGCCTTCACCCTCGGCCTCACCACCCTGCTCGACGTCGTCGTGGTCTTCCTCTTCACGAAGCCGCTGATGACGATCCTGGCCCGCAAGAAGTTCTTCGCGAACGGCCACCCCTGGTCCGGTCTCGACCCGCGCGCGCTGGGCGTACAGACCCCGCTGCGCTACGTCCGCCGTCCGGCCCGTACCACCGAAGTCAAGGAGGCCTGATGTCCCGGCTCGGCAACCTCGGGCACCGACTGCACCGGGGCGAGATCGCCTACGACTTCGTCGGCAAGCGCAAGCTCTGGTACGGCGTGTCGATCCTGATCACGCTCGCCGCGATCGTCGGGCTGGCGGTCAACGGCCTCAAGCTCGGCATCGAGTTCTCCGGCGGCGCGGTCTTCACCACGCCCAAGACCTCGATCTCGCAGTCCGAGGCGCTGACGAAGATCGAGGGCGACACCGGCGGCCACGAGGCCACGGTGCAGAAGCTCGGCACCGGCAGCCTCCGGATCCAGATCAGCGATGTCACCCTCGCGCAGGCCAAGACGATCGAGGCGAAGATCGCCACCGATCTGGGTCTGAAGGCCGACACGATCGACCCGCAGATCGTGGGTCCGAGCTGGGGCAAGGAGATCTCCAACAAGGCCATCACCGGCCTGGTGATCTTCATGGTCCTGGTGACGATCTACCTCGCCATCGCCTTCGAGTGGCGCAAGGCGATCGCGGCGCTGGTCGCCCTGATCCACGACCTCACGATCACGATCGGCGTCTACGCCATCGTCGGCTTCGAGGTCACCCCGGGCACCGTGATCGGTCTGCTCACCGTCCTCGGTTACTCCCTCTACGACACCGTCGTCGTCTTCGACGGTCTGAAGGAGACCACCAAGGACATCACCAAGCAGAACCGCTTCACGTACAGCGAGCTCGCCAACCGCAGCCTCAACCAGACCCTGGTGCGTTCCATCAACACCACGGTCGTGGCCCTGCTGCCGGTCGGCGCGCTGCTGTTCGTCGGTGGCGGCCTGCTGGGCGCGGGCATGCTCAACGACATCGCCCTGTCGCTGTTCGTCGGCCTCGCCGCCGGTGCGTACTCCTCGATCTTCATCGCGACCCCGCTGGTCGCGGACCTCAAGGAGCGCGACCCGCAGATCGCCGCGCTGCGCAAGCGGGTGCTCGCCAAGCGCGCCGCCGACGCCCGCAAGGCCGAGGAGGAGCCGCAGGACGCGGCCCAGGAGGCCGACGGGGACGAGGGCGACGGCGAGGAGCACGCCGCGGCCGCCGGAGTCGCCGGCCCGCGCCGGCAGCCCGCCTCGCGCAACCGGGGCAAGAACCGTCCCTCCGGCAAGCGGCACTGACAGGGATCTGAGATGACCACGACGGACGCAGCCCCGGACGAACTGCGCGGCCTGCTGCTCAGCCGCATCCGGGACGTGCCCGACTACCCGAAGCCGGGCGTGATGTTCAAGGACATCACCCCGCTGCTCGCCGACCCCATCGCGTTCAACGCGCTGGTGGACGCCCTGGCCGCGCTCGCCGCGCGGCACGGTGCGGACAAGGTCGTCGGCCTGGAGGCGCGCGGATTCATCCTCGCCGCCCCCGCCGCCGCCCGGGCGGGCCTGGGCTTCGTGCCCGTGCGCAAGGCCGGAAAGCTGCCCGGGGCGACCCACGGGCAGACCTACGAGCTGGAGTACGGCACCGCCGAGATCGAGGTGCACCAGGACGCCTTCACGCCCGGCGACCGGGTGCTGGTCATCGACGACGTCCTGGCCACCGGCGGCACCGCCGAGGCGTCCCTTGAGCTGATCCGGCGCAGCGGCGCCCAGTGCGTGGGCGTGGCGGTACTGCTGGAGCTGGGCTTCCTCGGCGGCCGGGCGCGGCTCGCGCCCGCGCTGGCCGGGGCCCCGCTGGAGGCCCTGATCGCCATCTGAGCAAGCTGTGACAGCGGAGGCGGGTCCATCGCGGACCCGTCTTTTGCTGTTGGGACAGCCGTTGCGCGGGGGACAGGACGCGGTGATGTCGGCCGGATCAGTACCATGGTGTCCCGGACCCGCTTGAGGAGTGCCCTTGCACGACGAGGCCCAGCCGGCCCAGCCGATCACCGCCGCCGACGCCGCCACCCCGGCAGCGCCCGCCGCCACCCCGGCCCCCGCCGACCCGCCCGCGCCCGCTGCCCGGCCCGCACGCACCCCCGGCAGCGCCGCCCCGGCACGCCCCGCCGCGGCTTCCTCCAACCGTGTCCGCGCCCGCCTCGCCCGCCTCGGCGTGCAGCGCTCCAGCCCGTACAACCCCGTCCTGGAGCCCCTGCTGCGGATAGTGCGCAGCAACGACCCCAAGGGCGACACCGCGCAGCTCCGCCAGATCGAGCGTGCCTACCAGGTCGCCGAGCGCTGGCACCGCGGCCAGAAGCGCAAGAGCGGCGACCCGTACATCACCCACCCGCTCGCCGTCACCACCATCCTCGCCGAGCTGGGTATGGATCCGGCCACTTTGATGGCGGGCCTGCTGCACGACACCGTCGAGGACACCGAGTACGGCCTCGACGCGCTCCGCCGTGACTTCGGCGACTCCGTGGCCCTGCTGGTGGACGGCGTCACCAAGCTGGACAAGGTCAAGTTCGGCGAGGCCGCCCAGGCCGAGACCGTGCGCAAGATGGTCGTCGCCATGGCCAAGGACCCGCGCGTCCTGGTCATCAAGCTCGCCGACCGCCTGCACAACATGCGCACGATGCGTTACCTCAAGCGGGAGAAGCAGGAGAAGAAGGCCCGCGAGACCCTGGAGATCTACGCCCCGCTGGCGCACCGGCTGGGCATGAACACCATCAAGTGGGAGCTGGAGGACCTCGCCTTCGCGATCCTCTACCCCAAGATGTACGACGAGATCGTGCGCCTGGTCGCCGAGCGCGCCCCCAAGCGCGACGAATACCTGGCCGTCGTCACCGACCAGGTCCAGCAGGACCTGCGCGGCGCCCGCATCAAGGCCACCGTCACCGGACGGCCGAAGCACTACTACAGCGTCTACCAGAAGATGATCGTGCGAGGCCGCGACTTCGCCGAGATCTACGACCTGGTGGGCATCCGCGTCCTCGTCGAATCCGTCCGCGACTGCTACGCGGCACTGGGCACCATCCACGCGCGGTGGAACCCGGTCCCCGGGCGGTTCAAGGACTACATCGCGATGCCCAAGTTCAACATGTACCAGTCGCTGCACACGACGGTCATCGGGCCCAGCGGCAAGCCGGTCGAGCTGCAGATCCGCACCTTCGACATGCACCGCCGCGCCGAGTACGGCATCGCCGCGCACTGGAAGTACAAGCAGGAGGCCGTCGCCGGCGCCTCCAAGGTCCGCACCGACACCCCCAGCCGGGGCCAGGGCGACGCCATCAACGACATGGCGTGGCTGCGCCAGCTCCTGGACTGGCAGAAGGAGACCGAGGACCCCGGCGAGTTCCTGGAGTCCCTGCGCTTCGACCTCTCGCAGAACGAGGTCTTCGTCTTCACCCCCAAGGGTGATGTCATCGCGCTGCCCGCCGGCTCCACGCCGGTCGACTTCTCGTACGCCGTCCACACCGAGGTCGGCCACCGCACCATAGGGGCGCGGGTCAACGGCCGCCTGGTCCCCCTGGAGTCCACCCTCGACAACGGCGACACGGTCGAGGTCTTCACCTCCAAGGCCGCAGGCGCCGGGCCCTCACGCGACTGGCTGGGCTTCGTCAAGTCCCCGCGGGCCAGGAACAAGATCCGCGCCTGGTTCTCCAAGGAGCGCCGCGAGGAGGCCGTCGAGCAGGGCAAGGAAGCCATCGCGCGGGCCATGCGCAAGCAGAACCTGCCGATCCAGCGCGTACTGACCGGCGACTCGCTGGTCACGCTCGCGCACGAGATGCGCTACCCCGACATCTCCGCCCTGTACGCGGCGATCGGCGAGGGCCACATCACCGCGCAGTCGGTCGTCCAGAAGCTCGTCGAGGCACTCGGCGGCGAGGAAGGCGCGACCGAGGACATCGCGGAGATCACCACCCCCTCCCAGAGCCGCAGCAAGCGGCGGGCCAACGCCGACCCCGGCGTCATCGTCAAGGGCGAGAAGGACGTCTGGGTCAAGCTCTCCCGCTGCTGCACCCCGGTCCCCGGTGACTCCATCGTCGGCTTCGTCACCCGCGGCGCGGGCGTCTCCGTCCACCGCGCCGACTGCGTCAACGTCGACTCCCTGTCGCAGCAGCCCGAACGCATGATCGACGTCGAATGGGCCCCCACCCAGTCCTCCGTCTTCCTTGTCGCCATCCAGGTCGAGGCCCTCGACCGCTCCCGCCTCCTCTCCGACGTCACCCGCGTCCTGTCCGACCAGCACGTCAACATCCTCTCCGCCGCCGTCCAGACCTCCCGCGACCGCGTCGCCACCTCCCGCTTCACCTTCGAGATGGGCGACCCCAAGCACCTCGGCCACGTCCTGAAGGCCGTACGGGGCGTGGAGGGCGTGTACGACGTGTACCGCGTGACGTCAGGCCGCCAGCGGTAGAAGAGCCTTCCGCCGGCTTACCGGCCACCGGGCCCGCACCCGGCAACGAAACGGCCCCCGGCACGAACCGTGCCGGGGGCCGTTCACAACGGAAGCGTCAGCCGCCGAACTCGTGCAGCCCCTTCAGAGCCTGGTCGAGCAGCGCCTGCCGCCCCTCAAGCTCCTTGGCGAGCTTGTCCGCCCTGGCCGTGTTGCCGGCGGAGCGAGCCGCCTCGACCTGGGTCACGAGCTTGTCCACGGCGGCCTGGAGCTGCCCGGTGAGCCCGGCGGCGCGCGCCCGGGCCTCCGGGTTCGTGCGGCGCCACTCGTTCTCCTCGGACTCCTGGATCGCCCGCTCCACCGCGTGCATACGCGCCTCGATCTTGGGGCGCGCGTCGCGCGGCACGTGGCCGATGGCCTCCCAGCGCTCGTTGATCGCCCGGAAGGCGGCGCGGGCCGCCTTGAGGTCGGTCACGGGCAGGAGCTTCTCGGCCTCGATGGCGAGCTCCTCCTTGGCGGAGAGGGCCTCCCGCTGCTCGACGTCACGCTCGGCGAAGACCTCGGAGCGCGCCGCGAAGAAGACATCCTGGGCGCCGCGGAAACGGTTCCACAGGTCGTCCTCGGACTCGCGCTGGGCGCGGCCCGCGGCCTTCCAGTCGGTCATGAGCTCGCGGTAACGCGCGGCGGTCGGTCCCCAGTCCGTGGACTTGGACAGGGCCACCGCCTCGTCGACCAGCTTCTCCTTGGCGCGCCGCGCGTCCTCCCGCTGGGCGTCCAGCGAGGCGAAGTGCGCCTTGCGCCGCTTGGAGAAGACCGAACGGGCGTGGCTGAAGCGGTGCCACAGCTCGTCGTCGGTCTTGCGGTCCAGGCGGGGGAGGCCCTTCCAGGTGTCGACGAGGGCACGCAGCCGCTCTCCGGCGGAGCGCCACTGCTCGCTCTCGGCGAGCTGCTCGGCCTCGGCGACCAGCGCCTCCTTGGAGTGCTTGGCCTCGTCGGTCTGCTTGGCCTTCGCCGCCTTGCGCTCCTCGCGGCGGGACTCCACCAGGCCGACCAGCGCGTCCAGCCGCTTGGTCAGGGCCTCCAGGTCGCCCACCGCGTGCGCGCCGTCCACCGATACCCGCAGGTGGTCGATGGCGGTCAGCGCGTCCTTGGGGGCGAGATCGGTGGTGCGCACCCGGCGCTCGAGGAGGCCGATCTCGACGACAAGGCCTTCGTACTTGCGCTCGAAGTAGGCCAGCGCCTCCTCAGGGGAGCCCGCCTGCCAGGAACCGACCTCTCGCTCGCCGTCGGCCGTACGCACGTACACGGTCCCCGTCTCATCGACGCGGCCCCACGGGTCGCTGCTCACAGCGCCTCCTCACGTGATGCCCGGCTCGTACAACGGAGCCGGCATCTTCCACAGTTTCATTCGGCCAGAGCCGCGCCCTGGCGCAGGCACCCTATACAACCGCCAACATAGGCGACCGGTGCCCCGGCTGTCCGCATCCCGTACATGCGAAATTACGAATCAGCCGGGGGCCGGGCAGCGCTGCGGTCAGGACTTCGTGACGGTCGCCTTGTTGATCACGACGGTGGCGTTGGGAGCCCCGTCACCGGTGCCGTTGGCCTCGCCGGCGGCGGCGATCTTGTTGAGCACCTTCATGCCGGCCGCGGTGATCGTGGCGAACGGGGTGTAGCTCGCGGGCAGCGTGCTGTCCTTGTAGACCAGGAAGAACTGGCTGCCGCCGGTGTGCGCGCTGCCGGTGTTCGCCATCGCGACGGTGCCCGCCGGGTAGGTGCCGCCGGAGATGGACTTCGCCTTCAGGTTCTCGTCCGGGATGGTGTAGCCGGGACCGCCCGAGCCCTGCGCGGTCGGGTCGCCGCACTGGAGCACGAAGATGCCCGAGGTGGTCAGCCGGTGGCACTTGGTGTGGTCGAAGAAGCCCGCGTCGGCAAGGAACTTGAACGAGTTGACCGTGTGCGGGGCGTCCGCCGCGTCCATGTCGAGGGCGATGTCACCGCAGGTGGTCGCCAGCGTGAAGACGTACTTCGCCTTCTTGTCGATGGTGACCGCCGGCTCCTTCTTCCACTGCTTGGTGCCGACCTTGCCGGCCGCCGCCTTCTCGCAGGGGTCAGCGGCCTTGCTGGCGGACGGGCTCGGCGAGGCCGAGGCGGCCGCGTCGGTGCTGTCCTTGCCGCCGGCCAGGCTTACCGCTGCCCAGGCGCCGCCGCTGATCGCGAGTACGCCCGCGACCACCGCCGCGACGATGGCATTGCGCTTGCGGGCCTGGGAGCGGAGCGAGCTCCGCCGCTGCTGCTGCCGCTCGTACTTCTCGCGGGCGAGCTGCCGCCGCCGCGCATCCTTGGTGACCACTGCGCTTCTCCCGGTGATGATGTCGTTTCGGAGATCTTCGCGTTACCGCGTCCCTCAGTCCAGTCGGTGCAGTGACGTTACTGGTTCGCGACAGCCGCGGCCGCGCCGGTAGGCTCTTGCACCACTGGACCGCGTAAACCTGCCGTGGACGACAGAAGGACGAACGTGCTCATTGCCGGGTTCCCCGCCGGGGCCTGGGGGACCAATTGTTATGTGGTCGCCCCCGCCGCCGGTGAGGAGTGCGTGATCATCGACCCGGGTCATGAAGCGACCCAGGGCGTCGAGGACACGCTCGCCAAGCACCGCCTCAAGCCCGTCGCCGTCATCCTCACCCATGGCCATCTCGATCATGTCGCCTCGGTCGTCCCGGTCTGCGGAGCCACTGGCGTGCCCGCCTGGATCCACCCCGAGGACCGCTACATGCTGACCGACCCGGAGAAGGCCCTGGGCCGCTCGATAGGGGCGCAGCTGCTGGGCGAGCTGACCATCGGCGAGCCGGACGACCTGCGGGAACTCACCGACGGCGCCGCGCTGCGGCTGGCCGGTCTGGAGCTGTCCGTCGCGCACGCGCCGGGCCATACGAAGGGGTCGGTGACCTTCAGGATGCCCGAGACCACCGAGATCCCCTCGGTGCTCTTCTCGGGCGACCTGCTGTTCGCCGGCTCCGTCGGACGCTCCGACCTGCCCGGCGGCGACCCGGCCGAGCTCCTCGAATCGCTGGCCCGCGTGTGCCTGCCGCTCGACGACTCGACCGTGGTGCTGTCCGGCCACGGCCCCCAGACCACCATCGGCCGCGAGCGCGCCACCAACCCGTACCTGGGTGAGGCCGGCGTGACGGCTCCGCGACGAGGATTGTGACGAGTACACAACGCATGAGCACTTTCAGGGCCCCCAAGGGCACGTACGACCTGCTGCCGCCGGACTCCGCGAAGTTCCTCGCCGTACGCGAGGCCATCGCCGCGCCGCTGCGCGACTCCGGCTACGGCTACATCGAGACCCCCGGCTTCGAGGGCGTCGAGCTGTTCGCACGCGGCGTCGGTGAGTCCACCGACATCGTGACCAAGGAGATGTACACCCTCACCACCAAGGGCGGCGACGAGCTCGCCCTGCGCCCCGAGGGCACCGCCTCCGTGCTGCGCGCCGCGCTGGAGGCCAACCTCCACAAGAGCGGCAACCTGCCGGTCAAGCTCTGGTACTCCGGCTCGTACTACCGCTACGAGCGCCCGCAGAAGGGCCGCTACCGGCACTTCTCCCAGGTCGGTGCCGAGGCGATCGGCGCCGAGGACCCGCTGCTGGACGCCGAGCTGATCATCCTCGCCGACCAGGCGTACCGCTCGCTGGGCCTGCGCGAGTTCCGCATCCTGCTGAACTCGCTGGGCGACAAGGAGTGCCGCCCCGTCTACCGGACGGCGCTGCAGGACTTCCTGCGCGGTCTCGACCTGGACGAGGAGACCCGCCGCCGCGTCGACATCAACCCGCTGCGGGTCCTGGACGACAAGCGGGACGCGGTGCAGAAGCAGCTCGTGGGCGCGCCGGTGCTGCGCGACTACCTGTGCGACGCGTGCAAGACGTACCACGAGGAGGTGCGCGAGCTGCTGACGGCGGCGGGCGTCGCCTTCGAGGACGACCTCAAGCTGGTGCGCGGCCTGGACTACTACACCCGCACCACCTTCGAGTTCGTGCACGACGGTCTCGGCTCGCAGTCCGCCGTGGGCGGCGGCGGCCGCTACGACGGCCTGTCCGAGATGATCGGCGGCCCCGCGCTGCCGTCCGTCGGCTGGGCGCTCGGCGTGGACCGTACCGTCCTGGCGCTGGAGGCCGAGGGCATCGAGCTCGAACTGCCCCCGGTGACCCAGGTGTTCGCGGTGCCGCTGGGCGAGGAGGCGCGCCGCGTGCTGTTCGCGGCGGTCATCGCGCTGCGCCGGGCCGGGGTCGCCACCGACTTCGCGTACGGCAGCAAGGGCCTGAAGAACGCGATGAAGTCGGCCAACCGTTCCGGTGCCCGCTTCGCCCTGGTCGCCGGTGAGCGCGACCTGGCGGAGGGCGTCGTCCAGCTCAAGGACCTGGAGAGCGGCGAGCAGACCCCGGTGCCGGTGGACGGGATCGTCGCCGCCGTGGCCGGTCGAACGGCTGACACGGCCGGATGACGCCCGGCACTTCCGCCGGGCCGCTAGCGTTGGGCACAACAGCAGACGACGGACCTGACGGACCTAGGGAATGGCGACATGGTGACACCGGCGCTTGATGAGGCTCGTACCGATGACGAGCAGCGGGAACCCGCCGAGCTGATCGGCGCGGGCAAGGCCTTCAGCTGGCTGCTCGTGGTGTGCGGGGCGCTCGGGCTGCTGGCCTCATGGGTCATCGTGATCGACAAGTTCAAGCTGCTCGAAGACCCCAACTTCGTGCCCGGCTGCAGCCTGAACCCGATCATCTCCTGCGGCAACATCATGAAGAGCGAGCAGTCGCACGTCTTCGGGTTCCCGAACCCGATGATCGGCATGGTCGCCTATTCGGTCGTCATCGCGATCGGCGTGGGGATCCTGGCCGGCGCCCGCTACCGCAGCTGGTTCTGGCTCGGACTCCAGGCCGGCACGGTCTTCGGCGTCGGCTTCGTGACCTGGCTGCAGTACCAGTCGCTCTACAGCATCGGCTCGCTGTGCCTGTGGTGCTCGCTGGCCTGGGTCGTCACCATCGCCCTGTTCTGGTACACGGCCGTGCACAACATCAAGCACGGCATCATCAAGGTGCCCGCCGGGGCGCGCTCGCTGGTGCTGGAGTTCCACTGGGTGGTGCCGGTGCTCTGGTACGGGATCATCATCATGCTGATCCTCACCCGCTGGTGGTCGTACTGGAGCACGCTCGTCTGACCTGGCTGTCAGTGCCGTGGCATAGGCTTCCTTCCTGTGGAACCCGACCTGTTCACCGCCGCCGCGGAGGACCGCCAGGCCCGTGAGCCGGGCGGCAGTCCGCTGGCCGTACGCATGCGCCCGCGCACTCTCGACGAGGTGGTCGGGCAGCAGCACCTGCTGCGGCCCGGATCACCGCTGCGGCGGCTGGTGGGCGAGGGGGCCGGGGGGCCGGCGGGCGCGTCGTCGGTGATCCTGTGGGGCCCGCCGGGCACCGGCAAGACCACGCTGGCGTATGTGGTCAGCCAGGCCACCGAGAAGCGGTTCGTCGAGCTGTCGGCGATCACGGCGGGCGTGAAGGAAGTACGGGCGGTCATCGAGAGCGCCAAGCAGCAGTCGGGGATGTACGGCCGCGACACCGTGCTGTTCCTCGACGAGATCCACCGCTTCAGCAAGGCCCAGCAGGACTCGCTGCTGCCCGCTGTGGAGAACCGCTGGGTCACGCTGATCGCGGCCACCACCGAGAATCCGTACTTCTCGATCATCTCGCCGCTGCTCTCCCGCTCGCTGCTGCTGACGCTGGAGCCGCTCACCGACGAGGACCTGCGCGCACTGCTGCGCCGGGCGGTCACCGACGAGCGCGGGCTCGCGGGGGCGGTCACCCTGCCGGAGGACACCGAGGCCCATCTGCTGCGCATAGCGGGCGGCGACGCGCGCCGCGCTCTCACCGCGCTGGAGGCCGGGGCCGGCTCGGCCATGGCCAAGGGCGAGGACGAGATCACCCTGGTCACGCTGGAGGAGACGGTCGACCGGGCGGCGGTGAAGTACGACCGCGACGGCGACCAGCACTACGACGTGGCCAGCGCGCTGATCAAGTCCATCCGGGGCTCGGACGTGGACGCGGCGCTGCACTACCTGGCCCGCATGATCGAGGCCGGGGAGGACCCGCGCTTCATCGCCCGGCGGCTGATGATCTCCGCCAGCGAGGACATCGGCCTGGCCGATCCCACCGCCCTGCCCACCGCCGTCGCGGCGGCCCAGGCTGTGGCGCTGATCGGCTTCCCCGAGGCGGCCCTGACCCTGAGCCACGCCACCATCGCGCTCGCCCTGGCGCCCAAGTCGAACTCCGCGACCACCGCTATCGGCGCCGCGCTGGCCGACGTACGGGCGGGCAAGGCCGGGCCTGTACCGCCGCATCTGCGCGACGGGCACTACAAGGGCGCCGCCAAGCTGGGACACGCCCAGGGCTATGTGTATCCGCACGATGTGCCGGAGGGCATCGCCGCGCAGCAGTACGCCCCGGACGCCATCCACGGCGCGCGCTACTACCGGCCCACCCGCCACGGCGCCGAGGCGCGGTACGCGGATGTCGCCGAGTGGGCGCGCGGGCGGCTGGCGGGGGACTCCTGAGCGCTCCGCGCTCGGGTCACTCCGGGTTCGCGGCCTCGTACGCCACCTCGAAGAGCGCGTGCATCGCCCGGTGCAGATCCTCCTGCGCGCGCACCGGCGACAGGAACTCGAAGCGCGCGTCGAAGGCCGGCCCCTCCCCGGTGAACCGCACCCGCAGCCCGAAGCGGTCCAGCGCCAGCGGCACCGCGCGCAGCGGCACCGCTCCGCAGGCGTCCCCGGCCAGCGCGCACAGCCAGCCCAGCTGCTCCGCGTGCGAGGAGGCCAGGTGCTGCAGCAGCTCCGCCTCGTGGGCGACCAGCGGATCGGCCCTTGCAGCGGTGAAGGCCTCTGCCTCGACGGGCTCGGCTCCCCACAGGTCGTCCAGGGAGACCTCGTCGATCTCCAGGCGCAGCCATACGCAGCCCGGCCGGGCGGGCAGCTCGGGGGTCGTGGTCAGCCAGCCGGAGACCCAGGCGCGGCCACGGATCCGGTTGGGCACCGCCACCGGGGCGACATCGGTGATCTCCAGCACAGCGGGCAGGTCGTCGGCCTCGGCGTGGGTCGCGGTCCGCACTGCGGGCGAATCGGCCGCGAACAGCAGGAAGAGGTCCCCGTCGGAACCGGCGATGCGCTCCCGGGGGGTCATCTCGTCCTGCCGGGCCCCATCCAGGCGTGGAATGAGCAGT